>Ga0209534_10004354_pt1 | contig 13107 bp, 21 predicted proteins | sample COG_07_FD_184751 | JGI IMG/M metagenome (GOLD analysis project Ga0209534, IMG submission 184751) | Pelagic Microbial community sample from North Sea - COGITO 998_met_07 (SPAdes) (version 2) | ecosystem: Environmental > Aquatic > Marine > Neritic zone/Coastal water | place: Helgoland, sampling...
ATGCTTCTCCTAGTTCGTGGAGAGAATTATCCATTATAACATAACGTCCTGTGTCTCTAGCATTTATAAAATATTGTTTATAATCTTCATCTATATCTAAAAGATGAGGTAAACAATAATCATAATCATTAAATTCAGGGGATGCTGTTAATAAACATCTAGGTACTTCGTGTGATATTTTCATAATTTATTGTTTATATTAAAAAAATCTTTTAACCACTCAAATAACCAATCTGATTTATAAGCAGATACTAATCTGGAGTTTTTGTTTTCTAATTCTTTAGCCATTTCCTTCTTCATCCCATAAAATGCAGGGACTTTATATTTAGGGTGACGTATACTTTCACCGTAAACTGTTTGATGTTTGTTAGCGGCATTATGAAGAGCAAAGTTTATTTTTTTGTAAACATCCCCATTTTCTTTAAGGGAATCTGCTTCTTTTCTACCTAATATTCTAACTAATGAATTGTAAGTAGTACAATATTTTCCTACTTCTCCTGTAAATTTATCTGATCTTTCCATTATATAACTTTTTTTGGTCGTCCTCTACGTTTTAAAGGATAAGGCATATGGACTATTCTGTATTTATCTTCTATAATATAATAAAGATCCATCAGGGAACCACTACATTTTGAAATTTCTTCATAAACTTGTTCTTCATTACATCTAAAATGAACAGTAAATGCCTTTATCAACATTTCTAATTTACTATTTTCATCTTTTTCAAAATCTTCAAGCAAACGTTTTCTACGAGAACGTAGCAAGGATGTTTTTTCAACATATTTACCTATATCTTCTTTACATTCTTTAGCAATATCATTCATTTCATGTTCACACCATTCAGCTTGGTATTTGTAATGTGAATAATCAAAATCACCATTTAATATACGATCACGAAATGGTGATCTGTTACATAAGGGTTTATTGGGATTATCATACATTCTCCACCACCTAAAGGCGTTATAGGTTAGTTTACGTAGTTTAGAAAATTGCTTATCTAATTCCTTTCTTGACGTTACGGGGCTATAAGGGCTATACATTAATAAAAGATCCACATTGAGACATAAAATAATATTGATAATATACATACAAATGATGTATTTTCCAAGAATTCTATGGGATTATTTTTGTAATACTTAATAAACTGTTTCATAACCTTTATTTTCTATTATTTTTATTAGAATTATAATCACCCTCTTTATGTGATTTAATAGCATGACATACTTTACAGAGTAATTGATAATTATTAGGTTGTTCTCCTTCTGGTTTGCCTTTAATACTATTATCAATATGATCAACATCTAGTAAAGATATAAGTATTTTCATATCAACTTTAGGATATTTAGTTGGGTAATGATCACCACAATGTTCACATTCTAATTTATCTTTAAGGATTTTTTCCCTTTTATAAAACAACCAAGGTCTAGATTGTGAGTTTAATATTGGGTTTTTATGGGTTGAACAATATGTTTTAGGGTTCCCATTTTTATAATATCTATCTACCCTATTACACCAAGTAACCTTACACATTATAATCCAGCTCTCATTGCAAATTGCTTTCCTCGAACATTCATTCGACCATCTAGCTCTTTGTATTTGTTAGTAACTAACTCATCTCTAATTTGTTCGAACTTACAATCAGCAATATTCCAATTACGTGATTTAGCTTCTTTAATACCAGCAGGTATTGTTTGAACTCTAAATTGATTGTTTCTTTTTAACTTTGAATTTTGAACTTGATAAAACATATAACCTTTATTTTTAATTAATTAATGGAACTTCGTGCCCCACTTATGTGTAAATATACGAAAGATATCCTGGTTCCTCGCACTCTTTCAGCTTACTTTTTCATTTGTTTTAATTCTAAATGACGGGACATTAGTTGTTGTTGGTGTTTACAACCTTTGCTTTTATCCTTAGCCATCCAACTTCCGGGGCAATTACAAGTGTACTTACGTGACCCATCTACTGATACGTGTTCTTTCGTGATATAAACTTTGTCATTACTGGATGATTTAAATTTATGCTCAAATACTTCAGCACGTTTAGGTTTTGGTTTAATCCACTTTATATCATTTAATTCGGTTTCAGGTAATACCTCTTGCCAACTCGGAACAATATATTTTTTACCACCTACATTTATTAAACCTGGTGGGGTAAGTTCATGGGTATATTCATACTTGAATACACTTACACCAATATAACCACCTAAACCACTTGGATTAATTCCAAATGCTTTACCAGTAGGCCAAGGTATTACCCTTGTTCTAACGTTACCATGTTTATTGTAATTTGAAAATTCATATAACATAACCTTTATTTCTTATATGTAAATATACGAACCCTATCCCGGGTAGCCAAGCCCTATGCGCATTATCTTTATTTACCTCTGCCTGCTTTTTGGACACTACTAGGTTTAATTGTAGTTTTTTGTTTAGTGGCTTTAGATTTGCCTTTAGTATTTATTTTATTGTCTTGTTTATTTGTAAAAAATTTACTGCTCATAGTTATTAATTTTTAAATTTATCTTTCTGAGTTTAAAGTCATTATGACTCCTTCCCATTTACCTAATACTATTTTATTATCTACTAGAAAGTCTATTTTATTAGTAAATCTTTTATTCATTCGATCTTCAATAGTCCAAATACCGTTCATTTCACCTGCATTCTCAATACATACCTCTACCCCAAAGGTAAACCCATATTTTTCTAAATCTCTAGATACTGCAATCCATCTATGTTTACCTGGATTATCGGCATCTATGTGTTTATTAGAGGCTGTAATTAATGGTGTAGAATCTGTTTGTGAGGGTACTGCGTTATAAACAGTAGCAACTACAATGTGTAAAGCAATTAATAATTTCATAATTTATGTATTTTTAAATTTTAATCAACCAACCCCATTTTATACCGTTTGTCATTCTATTTTTGATAGTACTCCAATCACCTATTTTTTCACAATAAATAAAATCCCTTAATATTTGTTCCTCTCTTTCCCTACAACGGTCCCATTCATCCGTTATTAAGATTTGGTATCTTATATTTTTGTGGGTGTAAGTAGTCATATTAAAAATTATCTAAAAAATCACCTTTAATTGGTTTTGATTTTAACTGTTGTTGTTTTTCATCATCTCTAATAATTTTACTTGCTAAACGGGATAGATGATTACTTTTTTGTTTATCATAATCTTTAACTATTTTATTATGGTTTTTATGTTTCATTATATTCTACTTATATATTGATTAACATCATCATCTTCGGGACCGTCTAATCCTAACTCTCTCAAACGTTGTAAGTGATAGTCATCTACTTCAAATTCTATGTTTTCAGTAGTACCAAAATGTTCTGTTTGTGATTCTATCTGTTTTTCATCTTGCTTATTAAAAATATCACCAACCTGTAGGAAGTAGTGGTTATAACATAATAATTGAACGTTATCTAATCCATAGTTATTACTATTTTTATCCTTAAAATGTAAAAGTAAAGGCATTTTGTAATCTAATACCCTACGTTCTTTAAATTTACATACCTTACATTCCTCTAATAAATACCCCTGTTCTATTAAGGCATACTTAAGTTTATTAGGGTCAAAGGATGTCGCTGCTATTCTTCCCTCGATTATCTCTAACATATGAGGCATCTTTTTAGTACCTCTTAAAAATTTAGGAATACCTACACCTGATTGGTTTTTATGGGATTCAAATATTTTATACATTTTAGCATATCTCTTATAATGTTGATAGGAAACATGGAGATAACGTGCAGCACTCATATTTGACAATGTCTTAGCTTGTGCCGCAAGTATTTGTGCTTTAGATAATGGTTTTGCTTTTGGCATTTATTATCCTTTAGTATCTATAATAGTAACAGGACCATAAAGATTTTTATCATCTTTATCCATATTTAACATTTCGGCCTTATTAGTTTTACCTAGGTTCTTTAGGGCTTTTTCGTTGTGTTGGTAAACACTATACTGTTCTTCGTCCATGATAATAGTTTCTACCCAAGTATGGTCACCTTCTCCCATCATAACCGGGACTCCATGTTTGGCTTTAACTTTATTACCAGATTCTGAACATTCAACACAGAAAGCATAGTTATATTCAGTTAATCTTAGTTCAGGCATATCACCCCCACAAGTATTGCAGGGTATCATTTTATATTCCATATGTGTTTATTTTATTGGGTAAATATACGAATAAGTATTGGGGAAGCCTAGTTTTACACCACAGCTCTACCCTTCATGTTTTCCCAATCTCTATTTTCCCTAACCTCATTATTTTTACAATCAGCAGCTGCTAACATAAGTGGAATGATATCCATATCTTCTGCTACTACCATTAATGCTTTAACATCTTTTGGAAAACAATGTCCACCATAACCTAAGTTACCATCTGGGCCTGGTACTGACCAATGTGATTTACCTAAGCGTTCATCATAACAAGCATATTCAATTATTTTGTCATAATCAATATCTAACCCATTACATATTTGATACATTTCATTTGCAAATGATACTTTAGTTGCTAAAAATGAATTGGTAACATATTTAACCATTTCAGCGTATGTTGAATCCGTTTTAACAATTGTTGCTTTTGGGAATACTTTTGAAAATACTGTTTTTAATTTAGTAGTTGATGTTCTAGGCCCGCCTAATATAATTCTAGTTTGATTTTCAAAATCCGATACGGCATTTGCTTCAGTTAAAAATTCAGGATTAAACACAATATCAAGTGATTTAAATTGTTTATTCCATTTAGATGTAGTACCTGGAGGTATAGTTGATTTAATAACTACTGTTTTAGCAACTCCAAATTCAAATACACGTTTAATAGCTGCCTCAACTATATCTGTATGGCAACTACCATCTTCATTCATTGGTGTTGGTAAACATATAAATATAATATCGTTATTTAATGTTTCCTGTTCACTACTATTACAATAAATCATACCTTTTATATCATATGTTTTAATATCATAATAATTTTTAAATTTTTGATAAATTGCATTACCAACAAAACCTTGACCTATAATTCCTATTTTCATATTATTTATTTTTCCAAAATGAGTAAATTCCTTTTTCTAATTCGTATTTAGACCATACAAAACGTTCTCTCATGGGTTGTTTTTTAGCCCACTCCCACATTTCTGTTAATCCTTCCTTTAAATTTGTTTTATGTTCAAATCCTAAAATATCAATAGATTTTTGAAATGTTGGGATAGAATGTTTAACTTCATGTCTACCTTCCTCATAAGACAAACAACAAGCTCCTATTACTTCTTTCATTATTTTTGCTGCTTCAAAAATTGAATGTTTTTCAATACCACCTAAATTAATAATTTCTTTACTAGCATCTGGTTTAGTAGCTGCATTCCAAAGTGGTTCTAATGAGTCATCAATATAACTGAAAGCTCTGGTTTGTTCCCCATCTCCAAAAATAGTCATACTTTCTTCATTTAAATGTTGATACATCCAAATACCCAAAACGTTTCTGTATTTATCCCAAATGTTTTGTTTTATACCATAAACGTTATGAGGTCTAATAATACAATAATCTAAACCGTGTTGTTCATTAGCGATTTGAATATCCATTTCACAGGCATACTTTGCAACTCCATAAGGGTCTATAGGTTTTGGTACTTGAGCTTCATTAAATATACCACCATCACCATGTCCATATACAGCTAATGTAGACGTAAATACCAATCTTTTAACGTCGTGTTTTATACATTCATTGACTATGCGTGCCGTTGCTTTTAAATTGTTATCATAGTTGTATCCACGTATAAAAGGCGATAATCCTTCAGCAGCATAAGCAGCAAAATGAAAAACGTAATCAAATTTATTTACTTCAAAACAATTTTCAATTGGATGGTTTACTAAATTCATTTGCCAAAAATCAACCTTTGGGTTAATATTTTCTTCAAAACCCCCACTTAAATCATCAATACCTACTACCTTATATTCTGGTTTATTTTCAATAATCCAATCGGCTAATCTGCTACCTAATAAGCCTGCTACTCCTGTTATTAATACTGTTTTTTTCATATATATAATTATTTATTAAAAATCCAACAACCTTCACTTTCTTCATGTATTTTACCAAAATACGTATCAACTGCTCTTTTGACAGGTTCATGCCAAGTATAATCATGACCCGCTATTACTCCTCCTATTTTTACTTTAGGATACCAAGATTTTACATCTAATAAAACATTATCAAAATCATGGGCTGCATCAATAAATACAAAATCTAATGAATTGTCTTCATATTTTTGACTTGCTTCATATGAGGGTAAACGTATAGAATTAATAATATTCTTTACAGGTTCTATATTTTTTAAATAAGTTTGAAATAAAAAATCGGGGTTATTTTTGAAACCAATCTCATATTTGTCACTATTAGGGTTAGTATGTTCCTCTGATCCTATCCAATTATCTATACAATCAAATTTTATTTGTTTATTGGAATTAATAATTTCAACTGCCATATAAGCAGCACTAGTTCCTTTCCAAGTACCTACTTCAACAAAATGACTATTACTCCCAAATTTTTCTACCATTTTAGAATAAAGTTGTGGGAAAGTAAACCAACCATGAATATTCTGATAAAAATGTTCCATTATATATTATTTATTAAATATTGAGCTACTGCTTTAGTAGTTAAATGTTTTTTAGTATGTTTAAATACTTCATCCAATATACTAAAGTACTTACTGGAATCAAAATTATCTACCAAAGTATTTGACTCTAAGATTAATTCTTTTGGAAAGTTAAATAAAGTATCTGGTGGGCAATCTTTTAAGTCTGGGAAAAAGGGTAATGAATAATTACCTAATATTTCGTAATGTCTCATACAATCCCATCCTGCCTTTTTAGTAGTTAAACCAAAATACGATTGTTTATAATCATTATAATATTCTTCTTGATTATCAAAAATGTATGTTTCTATTTCCCCAGGAATTACGGTCCCAAATTTTTGTATCTTATTATTTGATGTGGGGTTTGCTAAATTTTTAGTAGGCCAACTAAACGATATAGGTTTTACATTTTTATGTTTATTTTGAGTTATTAATTCACGTTTAAAATATAAATGATCTTTATGTAAATCTATTACATTTGTATCGTCCTCACCGTCTATCAATATAATTCTATCTTTAGGGTAAGTTTTTGAAACTATATCCCAATAATCACAACATCTCCTTATAGACCCATAAATAATTAAATCAAAATATTTATCTTTAATTTTTTCTTCAATATTACTTCTATCAGTAGTGTCTTTATTAAGTAACCAAGTCCCAGATAGAATCCCAAATAGTCTTTTATGGTCTATTTTGTCATGGTTTTCTTTATATAAATGGATTATTTGAGTACTATCAATGATATTATCCCCATATAACTCTTTTAAACCATAAAATGTTAAATCATTTAAGTAATCTGAGATACAGTATCCAACCTTTTCACTGTCGTTATAGTTGGTTATATATAGGATTTTACTCATATTTTATTCCAATCTTGTAATGGAGATAACCATGCTGTTTCACCGTGGGTAGAATAACCAGGTAAAGGTGTAACTAACAATTCATTATTTTTCCTTAATTCTAAAAACATTTGGAAGTCATCAGGATGTGTCCCTGATGTCCATTTTCTAAGTATAGGTTCACATCTTTTTAATGTACTAACTTTAGCAGCAAACGTCATAGTTGTACTATTGGTTATTTTCCAGTGACACGAATCTGTTAAGTATACTCTTGTGTCTTCAGCACCACCTTCACAATAAGGATTACCACCCTTACTTGGGACCATGTATTTATCTGGGTGGTCGTATAATGAAACGAATGCTGCTCCCAATTCAAATGCTTCTTGAATTATTTTTTGAGACCCAGGTTTATGGAGATAATCATTTTCTATAAAGTAAATAATTTCATCATCGTCATATGTTAAAGCTTCGTCTAACGCTAGATTAAATGTTGCTGCTCCATTACCCTTTTCAGTATACAAAATACAATTACGTGTTACATATTTTTGAATCATATCATTAGTATCGGATGATACATTATCTGCTATAACACTCCAAATTGAATCGTCAAATTCTTTAGTTGCATTCGCTAAACATGCTTCGTTGGTAATATAATCTGGTTTTACCTTAGCGTAACCACTGTCTGATATTCTGTATATAACTCTCATATTCTTTTTTATATGCTGCTAGATTTTGACCAATTTGGATTAATTCAAATCCTAAGTTTTTAAATTTTAACATTAACTCATTGCTAAGTGGTGTAGAATTAATTTCCCATAATACTATTTTAAAATCATATTTAGATAAATCTATGTTATGTAATACTTTTTCATCTTCACCTTCGATATCAGTAAATAAAAAATCTATGTTCTTTAAATCATATTTATTAGTTAACGCTTCAAAATTTAAAAAATCTAATTCTATTTTTTTACCGTACTTTTCCCAAGAATGACCTTTTTGTTTAGTATGGTTTTCGGATAAAGAACTTACTTCGAAGTTATCACCTTTAGGTTTATATTCAGGATAATCTACTAAATAAAAATCAACTTTTCCAAAAGGCACATTAGGGTCTGATTTTATAACTGAGGGTTCAATACTAACATTTTTAATATCAATATAATTCTCAGCTAAAATAGGAAGACATTTGTCTATAGGTTCAACCAATACTATTTTATTAAACTTTTTATATTCTTCTATGAATTTTTGGACATGATCGTTACCTACATTAGCCCCTAATTGTACTAGATTCATTTTAATTAAATTTTATACCCTTAACAGTTTCACCGTTTTTAGGGTTGTGTGAGTTATTAGTAAATAAGTTAGGGTATATACCCCATTTGTATATAAATGTCTGCGCCGCAGGTGATTCAGATGAAATCATTTCTTCTTTATTTTTACCTTTTTTAGTTGCCATACTTACAAAATGATAAAAATGTGCCTTAGATGTTCTACTAAATTTTAAACCATTTAATTCTAATTTAAGGAAAAAATCCCAATCACATATAAATGGGGATTTATAAAGTGTATCAAACCCACCAACAATCATATAGTCTTTTTTAGACATAGCAAAGGGAAATATTCCCCCATCAGGAGTTGAAACATCATTACGTATTGTTGGTTCATATTGTTTAAACCCCTCATAATCAAATTTACTTGGATGTAGACCAAAATCCTTTACGGGAAAACCAAATATGCCATTAAAGGGTTCAATTTGGTTAATTGTTAATACATGACCATATTCTAATTCTTCCTCGATAACTTTATCCCAATCTTTACACAATACGTTATCATCATTAATTATAACAATAGTTTCATTATCAGCATTACAAACCCCTAGGTTTAATGCCATTTGCATACCTTGGTTTTGTTCTAAGGGTAAAAAATTAATTTTATCCTGATATTTTTCAACAATATGTTTGGATTCTTCAACAAACCCATCTAATATTACTATAATTTGGTTTTTTGTAGATTGTCCTTCTAATGCTGATTCTAGACATATATCTAGACATTCTGGATTTCTGTATGAAGGTATAATTAAACTTACCATTTATAATGTTTTTTGTATTTGTGCGTATCTTTCGTTTTGTTGTTCTTGTCTTTTAATTTCTTTGTTGTGGTAGATACAATAGGTTTCTTCCGCTGGGAGAACAGCATAAGAAGTATACCCTTCTACCATTCCATGTACCTTGTGTCCTGACCATTCTATTACAGAATTGTTTTTGTATATTCTTTTCTGTGGGTCAGGGAAATTAACCCATCCTTTATCATTTACATTCCATCCCCATTTATTAATATGTTCTTGGGTAAGACCTTCAACTAAATTAACTCGTGGTGTTATTAAAACATCTATAGGATTAGACTCAAGTATTGCTTTTAAATTAATTACTAAAGTCTCTGAAGGAGTTTCATCAGCATCTATTTGGAATATATAATCTCCAGTACATTTGGAATTCATATAATTCTTATTTTCTAAGAAATTTTGTTGAAAATCAAATGGAAATGCTACTACTTTATCTTGGTGGTGTTCTAACACATCAAGTACTTCTCCTGTGACTCTATTGTTATCATAAACAATTACAATTTCATCCTCTTTATCTATTATAGGGCTAATGAATTCAATCAAATGTTGGAGCTCCCTAGCCTCATTGCAAACTGTTATTCCGTAACTTATTTTCATAGTTTATTCTGGTAATACCCCAATATACGAAAGAGCATCCATATAATCACGTTCTTCAAAACGTTTTATACTAGTCATATCAGGTTTTGTTTTTGTTTTATATTTTTCTTGGTCTTCTTTACTTAGTTCCACAGATTTTACAGCAGACCAAGTCCATTCTTCCTTACTAGTACCTTCTGCAAATACCATCCCACTTTCAACATTAATACTATTAGGAAGCCATACTAATCCCGTTTTGGAATCAGTCCAAGCTAAGTCTTTATAAATTTCAGGGAGCAATTCAAATTGTTCCTTATAAAAATCAGTATCGGGTTTCATTAAGGTGTTGGACCAGTACCCGCAAGATAAACTGTAGAAGTTGGTGATATCTTTATTTACTTCTACCTTATAACATAAATCGCCACCGGATTTAGGACATTGTATAATTTCGTCGTGTTGCATGTTTTATAATTTAGGTGTTTGTAATTGTGGTAAACTTAATTTAATTTCTTTAGGAAATTCAGGAACATTTTTAAGTGTTTCACTTATTAACTGTTTCATAGATTCCCAACTAAACTCTGATTTAATTTTAAATCCTTGTTTTTTACCCCCAACAATATAATTTTTATATTTATTCTTTACATCTTTAAAGGCATCTGTAGCATTTTTAGAACCTACCTGGAACCATTGGGTTTCTTTTAATAACCATTTATTAGCAGCGGATGCATGAACGTTTTCTAAATTTCCAGGCAATACTATACTATTAGTTGGGTCTATAAAATCCATATGCCCCGACCAACCTGAAACTATTATTGGTTTTTTAGATAAACAAAACTCTGATAAAGGTCTACCATACCCTTCCCCTTTTGTTAATGAAACCATAGCTTTCACTTTAGGGTGATTATATAACTCATTCATTTCGGTATCTGAAAGATTACCATTTAATAAGTATACATTAGGTAATTTAACAGATTTTTTATAAGATTTTTTAATTATATTAATTTTATCTAGTAAAGCTTCTCTCCCAATATAACTGTTTCTCCCAGTAGAGGCTTTTAAAATTAATGCAGGTGGGTTTGATTGGTTTTTAAAGGCATCAAAAAAGTATTTAACTGTAGCTCCTACATTTTTCCTGTCATGTCCAAAGTCCCCTTGCATCCAATGTCCAACAAATAAGTAACAAAAGGATTCTTTAATTGAAGTTAAATCTAGTTTTACTTCGCTTGGTTTTAGGTACTTATAAACATCTAGGTTTACACCTTCAAATATAGTATAAATAGGTTTTTCCAATTTAGTTGTACCCATAGGTTGTTGGGTTTGTGGGTGTTTATTTTCAAAACTAACTGATTCAAATACTTCTTTACTATGGTTTGATGAAACCCAATTCATGTCCATTCTATTTAAACCTTCAACCCAACCTTTATCACAACCTGTACTTTCAATACCAGCTGTACAACCAATGTTAAATTTTCCTACTTTTTGGAATTCATTTGGAATTGTTATCTGCATCCAAATATCAGGTTTTTCTGTTAACTGTTGAGTTGAATGGTCCCATAAGAACATCCACTCTTTATGGTCCTTACAAAAATCGGTTGGAGTATCCCCCCACCTTTGGGGTAAAAGTTTAACATCATATTGGTCTAATTCAATAATAGCTTTAATTATATCTCTGGAACGTGCTCCGTATCCACTGTAAGTGTCGAATGGGCAACTTATTACAAAACTTGGTTTACTCATTAGTATATTAATTTATGGTTTAAAAATTTTCCTTTTTGCTCTGTAGCGTTAATTATTTCAAAATCTTCTCTAGGTTTCCAAACTTTAAATAACTCTTCAAATGCTTCTATTACTCTTTCTGCTTGATGTTTTGCTGTAAAACCTGCTTCTTCACTTAAAGCCCATTCTCTACCTTTTAATCCCCTAGCTTTACGTTCTTCACGACTTAAATTATAAATCTCTTTATATCTATCTGCCGCATCTTCCCAAGCACATCTATCATCATATATATAAGGAGTTGGAGGTGATCCTTGTATTGATCTTGAAGTTGGGTATACTGGAAAAGCCCATTCACCGTGTTTTTTATAAGTACCTCTATGATTTGAAGGTACATCAGCACTTGGTTCAAACCACTTACCATTTTCATCTTCAAATCTCATTTGGTCTTGCATTCCACCTGTTGCGTTAGCAATAATTGGAGTTCCTGCTAATATTGCTTCTGTAATTGTTAACCCCCAACCTTCATTAGATGTTAATAACACTTGAGCATCAGCTATATTATATAAGAAGTTTAATCCTTTTCTGTCCAGCTTTTGGGTAGAAAATATAATACATTCTTCATAATTTTCCCCAAAGAGGTACTCTGCTACTTTATTTAAATCAGTCCCATGATCTGTAATAATTTCAGTGTGAAGAATAAATCGACACTTTAATGCTTTTTCTAATGGTAATGAATCTAAAAATGCTCTAAAAGCTACCATAGCATCCGGGATTTGTTTCCTACGAATATTTCTTGAGTTAAAGAATAACACATAATCTATATCTTCTTCACTACCTATCCTGTCTTTTTTAAAAGCCATCATTTCATTATACAATTCATGATCCTTAGTAATAGGAAAATAATGAGTTGAATCTAAACCATGAGGTATGTACCTGAATACTCTATTATCATTATTAACATCTTCTAATACTAGCTTATTAATGTTAACAGTTTGTTTTGAAATACCCATTAACAAATCACAGGCCTCATAGTAAGGTTGATTATATCTAGGAGCTGGGTAGTCATCCCAAATATTAAGATATGCTATTGGTGCTAATTTTCTTAGTTGGTCCTCCATGTTAAAAACATGGGTGAAATATCTTGGATCTGTAAATAACATTATAGCATCCGGTTTTTCGATATTAAATATGTTTTGAATCTCCTGTGATGTTCCA
>Ga0209534_10004355_pt1 | contig 13106 bp, 14 predicted proteins | sample COG_07_FD_184751 | JGI IMG/M metagenome (GOLD analysis project Ga0209534, IMG submission 184751) | Pelagic Microbial community sample from North Sea - COGITO 998_met_07 (SPAdes) (version 2) | ecosystem: Environmental > Aquatic > Marine > Neritic zone/Coastal water | place: Helgoland, sampling...
TTTTTAGTGCTTGAACTTTTTTTATAAATTTGGCATACCTTTTTTGTTATACTATAACATCAAATAAGAGGGGTGGCCTGTGCCAAAAGTTAAGTGCATTTTTTATTATTCAGCAGCATTTTTTTTGTTCCAGCGATTTCTTGGGCGCAAGATAATGATTTTCAAAATAGCGAATTTGACCAAGCGAATAATATTGATCGTGTCGTAACTTACGGTCGGGCGGAACAATTAATTGGAACCGCAGAATCGGCATCGGACGGTGTAGTTGGTTATGACGATTTTACGACAAGACCATTATTGCGAGTAGGTGAATTAGTTGAAGTAATCCCGGGCATGGTTGCAACACAGCACAGTGGTTCAGGCAAAGCAAATCAATATTTCTTAAGAGGATTTAACCTTGATCATGGTACGGATTTTCTTTCTACATTAGAAGGAATGCCAATAAATTTGCCTACACACGGTCACGGACAGGGGTACCTTGATCTAAATTTCATTATTCCAGAAATTATTGAAACAGTTGAATACCGAAAAGGGCCTTATAGTAGTGAAGTTGGTGATTTTTCATCTGCCGGATCAACCACGTTTAATGTCTATGACAGTTTAGATGAAAACTTTACCGAAATTAACATTGGTCAATATGGGTATTACAGAATTGTCAGCGCCGGTAGTGCCGAAATTTCAGACGGGAATTTATTATTTGCCGCAGAAGGTCAATTAAATGATGACCCTTGGGTTCTTGATGATGATTTAAAGAAATATAATGCCATGTTAAAATATAGTCGTGATCATGGGTTTATGAAATCAGAGCTATTGGCCACTGCGTATCATTCAACTTGGAATGCTACTGATCAAATTGCTTCTCGCGCAGTTACAAGTGGCTTGATAGATGAAAGAGGAAATCTTGATGATGACTTAGGCGGTGAAACGACCCGTATGACATTATCTGCTAAGGTTGAAACAGAAAATCTTAAAACCCAAATATATGGTCAATATTATGATTTTAATCTCTTTTCTAACTTTACTTATTTCCTTGAAAATCCGATCAGAGGGGACGAGTTTGAACAAGTTGACAATCGTTCAGTTTGGGGTGGTAATATTTCATATTCGGATGAATTAACGCTTGATGATATTGATGTTGTATGGACGCTTGGCGGATCTCTAAGATATGATAATATTTCAGAAGTTGGCCTTCATAAAACTGAAAGTCGTATCAGATTTCAAACCATTCGTGATGATGAAGTTGATGAGTTGGCATTGGGTACTTATGCTGATTTGAAATTTTATTTAAGCGAAAACCTTCGCATTACTACTGGATTACGTGCCGATCGATATAGTTATTCTGTTGATGCCATTAGAGCCGCTAATTCCGGCACTGGAAATGACATTGTTCTTAGTCCAAAGTTTGCTGCAGCGTATAGATTGAGTGAGCAAGCAGAAGTTTATGCAAACTATGGTCATGGTTTTCATTCAAATGATGTGCGTGGCGCAGCGATTACAGTTGATCCAGTATCAGGAGACCCGGTTCCGAACGTGCCCATCATTGCGAAGAGTAGGGGCGGTGAACTTGGAATAAGATTTGAGCCAACTGCTGATATTAATTTCACTGTTTCTGGTTTCTGGCTTGAACTTGATAGCGAACTTGTTTTTGTGGGAGACGCCGGTACGACAGAAGTTAACGACGGCTCAATACGGTACGGTGTTGAAATGGCCGCCTTCTGGCAGGCTAATGAATGGCTTGCTTTTGATGTCACAGCAGCAACGACGGATGCAAAATTCAATTTGGATAATGATAATTATATTCCAGGTTCTGTAGGTGCCGTTCTTGGTGCTGGTACAACTCTGACACTTGATAATGGCTTAACGGCAAGTCTACGTTTACGCCATTTTGGAAGTGCCCCATTGATTGAAGATAATAGTGTCAGGTCTGTATCAACGACTTTGGTTAATTTTGGCGCCGCTTATGATATTTCAAATTACACGATTGAATTTAATATCTTTAATTTGTTGGGAACTAACGACAGAGATATAACCTATATTTACGAATCTCAACTGCAAGGCGAAGCCAATGCAGTATCTGATATTCATTATCACCCAGTTGAACCATTTACCGTAAGACTAGGCTTTAAAATTAAATATTAATCTTTGCATTAATTAAGTATACTTGTTCTGCGATGAAATTATTTGATTTATTATCTGAAATAAAAATTAAAGAATGGCTTAAGCGAAAAAGTGAGCCAGGATATGTGCCGCCTGAAGCTCCAGATGAAACCACTACTGGGAAACAGTACGAATCATATTTATTAGATGAAATAAAATCGCTTATTCAAAAAGCAGGAAAAGAAACGGGCGTCAGGCGCCGGGAAATTATGGGCAAATCCAATGCTCTTGAAATTCAATTGCTCGCGTCTTTAGAGCAGGGGGGTATAATATGATGGCCGCACAAATGGAAAAGGTAATTTTAAATTATAAAAGTGAATTTCTTTGGAGCGATAAAAAAGAATAAAAAAAAGAGAGTTTGAATTAACCTCTCTTTAATCAGAATTTTATTTTATTCAGTTCTTGTTCCTAGCACGCTTGCTACATACATGTCCCATGTCGCTTTTCCAACGAGATCTTCACCTTCTAGTTTGGCGGTCATATCTAATGTTGCAGACATACCAGCTTCGGGTACATACATAGGACCCTTTAATTTTAACTCACCGTCTTTATATGTCCCGGTTAATTCATCACCATCCGCCATGGCGGTAACATTTTCACCATCAACTTTAATTTCCATTGGAACCATTACACCACCTTCTGCACTTGAAAACATTACGTTCCAATTTCCATCAACATCAGCGGCAGTTGCTGATGATATCATTAGTAAAACCGTCGCCACTATTGTTATTAATCTTGTCAAATTCTTTCTCCCAGTATTTATGAGAAATTACTTTATAAAATATTTTAAAGAATGGCAAATATCACAAGTTCATATGATCTAGGGATACAATGATGCCTTCAATCTGTTTTTCAGAAACATGTGTCATGACTTGATTAGACTTTTCGTTCAATGAATTTGTCGCATCATGATAAATTTCTTCACCAGTTTTGGTGATTTTAATTCGACTTACACGAGCATCGCGTGGATTATCTGCTTTTTCAACAAGGCCAATTTTTTCCATCGGGCTAAGCATACGTGTCACTCCTGACGCTGTGCGGCAAATCGCATTAGCGAGATCAATTCTGCGCATAGCATTGCCGGGGGCATTTATTAAACGATGAAGAACGATATATTCGAGAAACCCAATGCCGTGGACTGATGCAAGTGATGCGTCCATTTTTCGTGTTAAGGATGCCGTTTTTACCCACAATGTTATTGCGGTTTCGCTGTTTTTATTTATTGTATTCATTTTTTTCCAATTACTTTAAATATACTTGATTATTCAAGTATTAATTAATCTTTTTATATTTGTATGTCAAGTGTTAAAAAAAGCAAAAAATTTTAGTATCTGAAAACTACTATAACTCTTGCGAAATGAAGCCTCTGGTGTTAGTTTCCGGCAATTAAATTCGCTTGAAATAATGAAAAGAGCACATTGATATGTCAGTTGATAAAGAAACGGTTGCGAAGATCGCAAATCTTGCCCGCATTGAGGTTTCCGAAGATGAGTTGGAAAGTACAGTGGGCGAATTAAATAATATTCTTGATTGGGTAGAGCAGCTTTCAGAAGTTGACACTGATGGCGTTGAAGCAATGACCAGTGTCGTTGATGCATCACTTCCACGTCGCGAAGATAAAGTTACAGATGGCGGATATCGCGATCAAGTTCTTAAAAACGCCCCGCAATCAGAGCATGGATTTTTTGCTGTGCCAAAAGTTATTGAATAGGAACGGGAAATGACTGATCTAACAAAACTTACTTTATCTGAAGCGAGAGACGCATTACACAAAGGGGACATTTCCTCCGTTGAAATTACGCAAGCACATATAAGTGCTATTAATGAAGCAAAAGAATTAAACTGTTTCATCGAAGTGACCAGTGACAAAGCCATGGATATGGCAAAAGCTGCTGATGAAACAATCAAATCTGGAAATGCAAAAGGGATGACGGGAATTCCGATAGGAATGAAGGATCTATATTGTACAAAGGGTGTTCATAGCCAAACATGTAGCCATATTCTTGACGGATTTAAACCAGAATATGAAAGTACGGTTTCGCAAAACCTTTGGGATGATGGTGCTGTGATGCTCGGGAAAACCAACATGGATGAATTTGCCATGGGGTCATCAAATGAAAATAGTTATTATGGCCCAGTTAAAAACCCCTGGCGTGCGAAAGGATCTGATAAAAATACGGTTCCTGGTGGGTCATCGGGGGGCTCTTCTGCCGCTGTTGCTGCGGATATTGCTATTGCAACAACGGGAACGGATACCGGTGGGTCAATTCGCCAGCCTGCATCGTTTACTGGCCTAGTGGGGCTTAAGCCTACCTATGGGCGTTGCTCACGCTGGGGAATGATTGCATTTGCCTCTTCTCTTGATCAGGCGGGAACACTAACAAAGACGGTTCGCGATGCGGCTATTATGATGGAAAGCATGGCGGGATATGATCCGAAAGATTCCACATCAACAAATATAGCAGTTCCTAATTATGAAGCTGCATTAAATGGTGACATTCGTGGACTTAAAGTCGGTATTCCAAGTGAGTATCGTGTCGACGGTATGCCTGAGGAAATAGAAAACCTTTGGAAGCAAGGTAAAGAGTGGCTCAAATCAGCAGGTGCTGAGATTGTAGACATTAGCTTACCGCATACGAAATATGCACTACCGACTTATTATATTGTCGCGCCAGCTGAGTGTTCATCAAACCTCGCACGTTATGACGGTGTTAAATACGGCCTAAGAGTAACAGGGGATAGTTTAGATGATATGTATAAGAAAACCCGTGCTGCTGGTTTCGGTGATGAAGTAAAACGCCGAATCTTGATTGGTACTTATGTTTTATCAGCGGGTTATTATGATGCTTATTATTTAAAGGCACAAAAAATACGTACATTGATCGCGAATGATTTTAAAACGGCATATCAAAAATGTGATGTTATTTTAACACCTACAGCACCAAGTGCGGCTTTTAATCTAGGTGAAAAAGTGTCAGATCCACTTGCTATGTATTTAAATGATGTCTTTACAGTGCCGGCTTCATTAGCAGGACTTCCAGGTATTTCTGTTCCTGCTGGTCTTAGCGCAGAAGGATTGCCGCTAGGATTACAATTGATCGGTCAAGCATTTGGCGAAGAACAACTTTTAAATGTGGCTGACGTGCTCGAAGGTGCGGCATCATTCAATTATAAACCAACTAAGTGGTGGGGAGAGTAATTATGACAAAACTATATCCAGGTGCCACAGGTGATTGGGAAGCTGTTATTGGGCTTGAAATCCATGCTCAAGTTATATCTGAGGCTAAATTATTTTCTAGTTCGGCGACGACTTTTGGTGCGGAGCCGAATACACAGGTGAGTTTTGTTTGCTCAGCGCAACCGGGGATGCTTCCTGTGATAAACGAGGAATGTGTTCGACAAGCGGTGCGCACAGGCCTTGCAATGGGTTGTGAAATAAATTTGCGCAGTATATTTGACCGTAAAAATTATTTTTATGCTGATCTGCCACAAGGTTATCAAATTTCACAGTTTAAAGACCCAATTGTTGGTGAAGGCGAAATAGCCATTGAACTATCCGATGGTTCAACAAAAATTATTGGTGTTGAAAGACTTCATCTTGAGCAAGATGCTGGAAAATCCATGCATGATCAACATCCGACTATGACTTATGTGGATTTAAACCGTTCTGGTGTTGCTCTTATGGAGATCGTTTCAAAGCCTGATATGAGCACACCGGAAGAAGCGGCTGAGTATTTTAAGAAAATTCGATCTCTGGTTCGTTATGCGAGAACTTGTGATGGCAATATGGATCAAGGCTCTATGCGCGCTGATGTCAATGTTTCCGTGCGTCGTCCCGGCGAAGAATTAGGCACGCGAACAGAAACAAAGAATGTAAATTCCATTCGTTATGTGATGCAGGTGGTTGAGAGCGAAATTCGTCGTCAGATAGATTTAATTGAAGATGGTGGAACGGTAGATCAGGAAACACGTCTATTTGAAGTGGCGACAGGAACCACTCGAACGATGCGTTCAAAAGAAGAAGCGCATGATTATCGTTATTTCCCTGATCCTGATCTTTTACCATTAGAATTCAGTCAAGAATTTGTAGATGAGTTAGCTGCAGAAATGCCAGAATTAGCAGATGCGAAGAAAGAACGCTTTATCGCGGACCTTCACATTACACCTTATAACGCGAGTGTGTTGGTTGCTGAGAAAGAAAATGCTGATTATTTTGAAACGTTGCTTGCTGTGACTGTTGACAAAACAGGGAAACCTGTGTCTGAGCTTGGAAAGTTAGTTTCAAACTGGATTACAAGTGATCTATTTGGAGCGTTGAAAAAACTTGGTAAAACCATTTCAGAAAACCCTGTTTCAGTTGAGAATGCGGCTGAGCTTTTAAACCTTCAAGTTGAGGGAACAATTTCAGGACGCATTGCCAAAGAAGTATTTGAAAATATGCTTGAAAGTGGGAAGTCACCTGAAACGATTGTAGACGAGAAGGGGCTTAAACAAGTTTCCGATACAGGTGCAATTGAAGCTATGATTGATGAAATTCTTTCCGTTAATGCTGATAAGGTTGAAGAATACCGCGGTGGGAAAGACAAGCTATATGGATTCTTTGTTGGTCAAGTGATGAAGCAAACAGGCGGTAAAGCGAACCCGCAAGTTGTTAATCAATTGCTAAAACCAAAATTGGACGGTTAAGGTATACGATCTAATAATTTTTCTTATAAGCCGATGAATATTTCATCGGCTTATTTTTTATGTTTTCTAAACGGCTCAAAAAAAATGGTTTATGCTTTCTTATCATTATAGAAAAAGCGATTCTAATTTTATCTAAGAATCACTTAAAAAAGCCGTTAATTGAGCAAAATTAACCTTTTCCATGAATATTAACTTTTAATGGTTAATAATTTTTTCCTTTTAATATCAATTGTTTACAATAAATTTCAAACCGTTAACCATTTATTTAAGGTTATAATCCAATTTTGTTAACCATAAGGCGCGCCAAAAGCGCTGAAATTAAAAAAACAAGTTTTATAGTTAATATAGGAGCAAGCATAATGGGAATGGTAGACCAAAATTACATTCAAAATCGCATCGAAGCGGGGGAAAAGGGTAAAGCAGAAGCACTTTATGATTTAGGAATTTTATATTCAATTGGTCATGGTGTTGAGCAAGATAATATCGAAGCACACAAATGGTTTAATCTCGCAGCAATGCGTGGAATGATCAGTGCACAAGTTGATCGTGCAGAATTGGCAGACATAATGTCAAATATGGAAATTTCTGAAGCGCAACGTAAAGCACGCGAATGGGTAGTAACACATTAATAAGTATAGTTTTGTAGTATAAGTAAAGAGTTGAGTTCTTAATTTTTTACTATTCTCATTGCTATATATATTGACCTTATGAATGGCATGGAATTTATTTCCATACCTTCTTTTTTTCTTTAATTGATTTTTTATTAGAAATGCTTTGACAAGAGAGCTTCGCTTCACTAAAAACGGCGGCGGAGAGGTGGCTGAGTGGTCGAAAGCGCTCCCCTGCTAAGGGAGTGTGCCTTCACGGGTACCGAGGGTTCGAATCCCTTCCTCTCCGCCACTATTTGTTGTAAATAAAGAATAATATTACGAAATTATCATTATACCCACAATTATACCCACAATTAATACTGTACTTAATGCGATTATCTTATCTAATTGATGGTATTGGAATAGTGTTTAATTCTTCAATTAAAGCTTTTGAGGTTTCAACCATTATGAGTATCAATTCATAATCATAAAAATGAAGTAACTTATTCTCTATCCACCTTTTTACAATCGGTAAATCTCTTTTATTACTCCTAAAAACTCCATTGATGAGCATATTTAGCGGTTACTTGTATGAAGATTTTTTATTGTTACTGTTTATGAAAAGAAGGCATTTTTTGTTCGCTTTCGTAGCAACGATTCCAAGGATTTTTTTCCCTTTTTATTACTCCGAAAAATTCTAATTCAACTCTATTTTATTGAGTATCGGCGTGCAACTTCAGCAATTTGAAGCAAAGGTTATCAATCACATCTAACAGGGGCAAAAGAATGATAGGGTAATATTATAGAAAAACAACTATTTTTGAGCGTCTGCTTTCGACCCAAAGCAGACATTCGTGGTTCATTACAATTGCTGAAATTTTTGTGTGGTAAGACCGTCTAAAATAGTTGATAATTTAATTTACACGCTTTCGGAGGATTACATGTATAGATTTCTTTTCTGCATATTCATATTTACCAGTTATTCGTCCCAACATTCACTGTCGCAAGATAGCGAGTTTAAAGGAATGGTTTCTTCAGCATCTCCTGAAGCGACGGATATTGGTGTGGAGATTTTGGAACAAGGCGGCAACGCATTTGATGTCGCCGTTGCTGTATCACTTGCTCTTGGTGCCTCAGAACCTGCAGGGTCGGGAGTTTTTGGACAAACTGTAATGCTTGTTCAACCTGCGGGGGGAGAACCATTTGTAATTCAAGGCAGCACATTGTCGCCTGCCAACATACCAAGTTCAGTTACTCGTACTCAACTTGTTAACGGAAGAACCGCAACAACCATTCCATCAAATCTGAAAGTTTTGTCTTTTACACACCAAAACTACGGAAGTGTTAATTTAACTTGGCAGGAGTTGTTAAATCCAACGGTTGAGCTTTACAAAAATGGATTTACGGTTGGGCCTTTTAGACATCGGGCGTTTGACCATTATGGCGTGGGAAAACCAGAGGACATGGAATATTTCGGACAAATCTATGAAAAAGAGTTTGTCTCTTAGCTGACCTGAAGTTAATTTGTATCAACTTGGAAAGTCTCTTCTTGCTGAAAGAAGAGATTGGATAGGTGGTCATATGATCACTTAATACAACTAATGGCATTTTATGTATGAAGCAATAAAAGAGTGTAAAAATGACCAACAATAGCTTAATCGGTGAATGTAAAATCCCTGCCGTGGGTATGGGCTTATGGAAACTAGATAATGATATCGCGGCAAAAACTGTACGTGATGCAATTGATATCGGTTATCGTCATCTGGATAGTGCTGCTGATTATGGAAATGAAGAGCAAGTTGGCAATGGTATATATGCGGCTTTAAATGAAGGGTTATGCGCCCGCGACAATCTTTGGATTACCTCCAAATTATGGAATACGGACCACCGACCTGAACACGTGGCAAAAGGTTGTGAGCGCAGTTTAAATGATCTTAGGTTAGATTATCTTGATCTTTATCTTATTCATTTCCCAATTTCTCTTAAGCACGTACCGAATAGTAAACGTTATCCTCCCGGATGGTTATTTGATGAAGATATCCAAGAAATGCAGATTGACCCGGTGCCAATCCATGAAACTTGGGCGGCAATGGAAGAATTGGTTCAAAGCGGAAAAGTGAAAAACATCGGTGTTTGTAATTTTACCAGCGGGCTGATGCATGATTTATTAAGTTATGCAAAAATTCCACCCGCCGTACTGCAAGTTGAATCCCATCCTTATCTGACACAAGATCGGTTGGTTAGGATGTGCCAACAACGGGATATTGCTGTTACCGCCTTTTCACCTTTAGCAGCCCTTTCTTATATTCCGATGAATATGGCCGGTGAAGGGAGCAATGTATTAAATGAAGTTGTGGTTAAAGCGGCCGCGATAAGAATTGGACGCACCCCTGCGCAGATTGTTCTTCGTTGGGCCTTACAAAGAGGTACTGCTATCATTCCCAAATCTTCCAACCGTAACCGTATGACTGAAAATATAGCGCTGTTTGATTTTGAATTAACAGCTAATGAAATGGCCGCAATAACCGCCCTTAACCGCAATCACCGTTTTAACGACCCCGGCAATTTCTGCGAAAACGGCTTCGACACTCTTTATCCCATCTACGATTGATGTATGACTAACTTAAAAAATAATTTTCAGCAAATTCTGGTCTTTTCTTAATATCTCTTAACGAACTAAAACAGGTAGAACGAGATGGGAAGAATTTTGGACTTTACGGTGTATCGTTTGTTTAGTTTTTATGTAATCCTCTTTGTGAGCGCCATATATATTCATAAACTGGCCTGGATTACGATCATAAACAGGAAACCAAGTGCTATGGACCTGAACCATTATTTTGTGACCCGCTTTAAATGTGTGAAACTTATCACGCACTTCAAAATTAATCTGCGTCTCTTCATTAGGTTTTACTGGCTCTGGATTAGAAAAACTTTTGCGGTATTTTGCACGCATTCCTTCGGCACCAACCAGCATGTGATATCCTGGGTTATTTTCATCATTGGCCGGGAAGACATCAATCACTTTAATAAACCAATCGGCATCAGTTCCCGTTGTTTCTGTTATCAATTTTGCAAGCACGGGCCCCGCAATAGTAACATCACTATCAAGCTCCTTAGTAGAATAACTAAGAACATCTGGACGAGTTGATGCTATACGTTGATCTTCGATCCGATATGCTCCATAAGCATAACCAAACTCAATTTTTGTTGAATAAGGGACTGGTAACATCGGGTTGTTGATATAGCTGTCTTTACCATTAGTCTCCGGCTTATCAAATGTTAGCGTAAAATCATCGTTAAAATAAAGGGGAGTTGCTTTCATTGCTTTAGGCGGCCACTGTTCAAATCGATGCCATTTATTGCCCCCAGTCTCAAACATATGTGCTTCCACCACTTGATAATTGCCAGATCCTTTCAGGTGATACTCGAAAAAAGGTACTAAAATATTTTTATTATAATAATCACTTGTTTTTTGGCCGAAGGATATTTCACCGACTTCTTCCCCTTTACTACTAAGCCAACCACCATGAACCCAAGGACCACCTACAAGGGTACTTTTGTTGTTTGGCGATAGATTTTCTATACCTTGATAAGTAGCAATTGTGCCATATGGATCAGGTGCGTCAAACCAGCCCATAACATTTAAGGTCGGTACTAAAACATTTTTCATATATTTTGGTATATGGCGACGTTGGTAGTATTCATCATAATTGGGGTGAGCTATCACATCTTCCCATTCACTACCTAATTGCCCATTAAAATATATCTCGTTAATTTTATCGATAGGACCAGCATTAAGAAAAAACTCATAGCCCCAATTAGTACCAAAATCAGGCTTTACCAAAATTTTGGCAGGATCATCACGGTCTGACGCCGTACCAGCAACTTGTTGATAAGCCCAAGCCATGCGTGGCATTAAACGATAAATACCATTTCGGTGTGCATCGTCGCCAATGAAGGGATCACCTGTAGTAGCTTGTGGAGAAGCTGCCTTAAGCGCCGGGTGAGCACTAATCATGCCCATGACTGTATACCAACCGGGATGAGAAATTCCCCATTGCCCCACTCGGCCGTTGTTATTTTCAATATTATTAATCAAATACTCGATAGTGTCATAGTTGTCGGTGCTTTCATCAACAGTCCCATTAGTTTTACTTGGGGGGCGTATATCGGAAAACTTACCCTCTGATTTAAAGGTCCCCCGCGCATCCTGAAAAGCAAAAATATAACCTTTTGATATCATATCTGGATGAGGGATCATTTTTTCAGGTACAGCCAAATCATCTGGACCGTACGGACTTATGGAATATGGAGTTCGAAAAAGTAGGATTGGATAAAGTGTTGAAGTATCTTTTGGCGAATAAACGATTGTATGCAGTTTTTTTCCGTCACGCATTGTTATTTTAAATTCGGACTTTGAATACTGATCACCTAAATTATATTTTGCAAAGGCACTTTTGTCTAAACAAAGGATGAACAATATTACAAATGATAATCGCTTCAGGGTCATAAAATTTCCTTCTTAGTGATTTCTAATATTCACCTATTCGATATCAATATTCTACCAATAAAAACACTATAAATCTAGTTTGATTAAAGAAGTTAAAGTGAATGTTTGCTTTCGATCCAAAGCGGACTTCGAGAATTTGCCATTTTGACCTATTAATTCAATTAGGTTAAGCTTTTTCCCAAATTGAACAATACAGGCGAGTGAATCCATATTGACGAAAAATACATCTACAACTGTTTTAATACTTGGAAATTTTTCTTTTTGGACTTGCCGAAGAAGTAATGACGGATTAATAGAGGTAAAGGGTAATTGTGGTGATTTTGAACGCATTTTTATCTATCGGCCGAACATATGTTTTGTAGGTCATTTATTGGGTAAATCTTATACAAAAAAATGTATACCATCAACCCCTCAAACTCCACCCAGAATTCACAAAAGCCCTCTCCGGCACCAATATGCTATAAAAACGCATACCTATTAATAATTGGCCAGGTTTGACGGTCAATTGGTGTCTTAATTCAGTGAATAATTAATTAACTCTTTGAATAAAGTGCTACTGCAATAATATTTAAAATGATAGATTTGACCGCGTGCCTAAACTAAAGTTATTGCTGCAAGAGTTTACCTATATTATTTGCACCATCAATAAGTGACTCCATTAATTCTTCCTCAGCTACGTCATTACTATCCTTCGATACTTTTAATTCATAGTATGTGCTATCCTTAAGTTTATAATTATCGTTGTAGAGGGTATTATAGGATCTCAGACATCCTTCCTCTTTTGAAATCACCAACATATAGGTTGGAATAGTTGGATCAACATCATTCATGGTATCCAAAAAGGATCCGGCATCTGCATTTCCTTGATTGGCAGCTAAGCGAAACCACTTCTCAGCCTCCACAGCATCCTGAGGAATACCTTGTACGTCATCAGGGAAAGTTGGGTTTTTAAGTCTTTATAATAAGAGAGTATTCTGCTCCATCTGTTAATATTATGCGGCCATAGCTTTAATGTGCAAGCGTTTTCGTTTGGCCATTTGTTTTTAGTTTAATTTTGTTTCGCTTTTCCAGGATCACATTGCCGCGTCCTAGAAAGACATCTTCAGGTGTTAGGTTATTTATGCTCTCATGATATCTCCTTGTGTTGTAGTATTGAATAAATT
>Ga0209534_10004367_pt1 | contig 13086 bp, 10 predicted proteins | sample COG_07_FD_184751 | JGI IMG/M metagenome (GOLD analysis project Ga0209534, IMG submission 184751) | Pelagic Microbial community sample from North Sea - COGITO 998_met_07 (SPAdes) (version 2) | ecosystem: Environmental > Aquatic > Marine > Neritic zone/Coastal water | place: Helgoland, sampling...
TTGTTATATTTACTTTGTTATATTTACTTTGTTATATTTACTTTGTTATATTTACTTTGTTATATTTACTTTGTTATATTTACTTTGTTATATTTACTTTGTTATATTTACTTTGTTATATTTACTTCGTTATATAAAAGTGAATAATATAAAAATTTATATAATTAAATAATTTTTATATATATATATATATATTATATGCCAAAGCCAATTTTATTAGTAGCATTAGGTCCAACTGGTTCGGGTAAAAGTTCGCTACCCGATAAAGTTAAAATATACTTATCAGATAGAACAGATTTAGATTTAAATTTGGAAGCTACATTTACAGAAGTATTAGTAGATAATTTAGTAGAAAAAAGTTTAAAATATAAAGTAGAAGTTTTTAAAATTTTAAAAGCCATTTTAGATGCAAATACAAATGCCGATCCAAACTTAACAGAAGAAGGAAAAAAAAAAATATTAAGAGAAGCCATTTTAGATAAAAATGAAATCACACTAAAAGAAGCTTTTACAAACGCTTATTTTAATGCTCGTGATTATTATATGTGTCACGGGAAAACAATGACAAATATTGCTGAACCGGTAGTAGATGGATGTATGTATTCTGTTTGTACACACAGATTATATGGTGTTGAGTTCGAAAATACATGTTCCAATCAAAATGATAAAATATTTACGGATGCCATTAAAGGAAAAAAAAATATAGTATTCGAAACAACCGGAGAATATTTTCCTTTTTGGTTATTTAAAGAATATGCTATGTGGTTAATAAATTATCAAATAGTATTTGCATGGACATATGTACCGTTCGAACATCTCAAAAAAAGAATAACTGGTAGGACCATAAAACAATTAAATAATTTTTATACCCAAAATGATACATTATTTAATAGCAACCCCCCAGACACAAAACTGGAAAATTTAATACAAACAGACACCGAACAAGTACCGACACCAAGATTACCTGATTTAGAAAAATTACAAGAAACCATAAAAAAAATAAATATGGTGTTTAACGGGGAAAAAGAAAATTTTATAAAACCCGATAAGGACTTCCAAGAATTAATGACTAATGATAATGGGTTATCGATAGAATCGATAGAGAAGATAATATATTTAGTATTTGATAATACAACGTACACAACCGGAGTTGTTTTTGATTCTACGAAGGAAGAAACGCGTCAATATAACTATTATAGTAAAGATAGTATCAGTAATCAAAGCAGTAATGAAAGCAGTAATGAAAGTAGTACTCAAAGTAGTACTCAAAGTAGTACTCAATATACATATACACGTAAAAAAGAAAGAATGCGCGGAGGTTCAAGAAAAAATAGAAAAAATAGAAAAAATAGAAAAAATAGAAAAAATAAAAAAAGAACTAAAAGAACTAAAAGAACTAAAAGAAGTAAAAAAAGTAAAAGAACTAAAAGAAGTAAAATAAACAGAAAAATAATAAATAAATAATGATATACTAAAAACTTAAACGTTTTCAATTCATAAAGTTTTTTATCTAGTTACTTTGTTATAAACTTTTTATATATTTTTGATCTAAACTTTTTTTATTTAGAAATCAAAGATTTCGTCAAAAGTTTGTTTGTTTATGTTTCTTATAAATAGGCGTAGATGTTTCCAATATAGGTATAGAATTCAATTCTTTAATATCATTAACAGTTTCCCCTCTTAACCATAATTTAATAATGGAATATGATTTTTTAGGACTAATCGATATTCCATTAATCAGACTGTATTGTTCTGTATCTTTAAGGATACTTTCATTAACTAATTTTGTAGTTAAAACCCTCCATGATTCATGTAAATCTTGTTTATATATTTTAAATGAGAAACAACCTCCGTCTTTATTATCTTCTGATTCCCATAATGGTTTTATATCTTCTCTCATAAGAAATAACATACCGTTTTGTATATGTATAGGTTTAAGTAATTGTAATACTATAGAAAACTCCTCAATAGTATTAAAAGAACATAAACTACTATAACTTTCTAAGTCCCATTTTTCATCATCGAATTTATGGAACCATAGTGTCCAGGAAGTATTTAGTTCTTGCTTTTCCATAATTTATATTTAATATTAATTATTAAAATAAAATCAATTTTTCTTTAAATATATTCTTTTTATATACTATATGAATATCAATATTATTTTAAATGCCCTAATCCATATTTTAATATTAATATTACTTTTTACCTTTTTTATTAATAATAGAAACGATACCAATAGTGTCATATTTATTTTAGCAGTTACTATAGTATTTGTATGTTATTTATTAGAATTTGTTCGAAGACCGGAAATAATGAATATTAAATTAAATAATTCAAAAAAAAATAATTCAAATTCAAAAAATGCTTTAGAGAATATCCATAATAATATTAATATATTAAAAAAAAAAGTTGATATATTAAATAATATTAAAAATAATAGTAAAAATAATAGTAAAAATAATAGTAAAAATACTAATAATATAAATGCGAATACAATAGAACATTTTACTGCTTCAATTGAGCACACTATAGGACCATGGGACGGTATAAATGTAGAAGATAAGGCGAAAAATAAAAGATTTAAATTAGAAGATAAATATCCAGATGAAGATTGTAAATGGAGAAAAAAACCGTGTAATGTAGATTTATATAAAACTGTAGGTAGTGTTTCACCAACAGGTTTAGAAATTGAACATAAACCAGACACTAGTCATACTAAAACATTGCCTAGTGTAACTGGAAATAAAAACGACCCTAATTCTCTTTTTATGTTTGCTTTTAATCAATCGCACCCAGACTGTTGTCCTTCTACTTTCAGTACTTCCACGGGTTGTGTATGTACTACAAAAGAACAAAGAGAACATATAAATAAGAGAGGTGGTAATAGAAGTAAGGATATTTATCCGGCTATCTAAGTTTATATAATAATTTTAAATAATTCGGGATTATTATTAATTTTATTAAGTAGTTTTATATCTTCTTTAAAATATATTTTCAAAAAAATATCTACTAAAGGATGATTAAATAATATTTTATCTTCTTCTTTTGGTAAAACTGATATATTTTTTTTAGGTAAAATTATATTTTTATTTTCAATATTGATAAAGTTTAATAGTTTAGATATTTTATCATTTAAATTATCAACATATTTAATAATAATAATATTTTTATAATTTGTTTTACCAATCCATTCACTTGTATTTAAAAAGTGTTGCGACCAAGTAAAATCTTTATATAATTTTTCTTTATCTGTTTTTAATATATAAATAAAATCTAATATATTTATATTTTTATTTTTATTTTTAAAAATTATATTTCTTTTATATTTAGTATCTGAACTGCCATATTTCCAATATTTAAACATAGATATAAAACGCGATTTTATATCTCTTACTATTATTATTGGATTATTATTATCTAAACATTTATTATCATGACCTTTACCTATAATATATTTACTATAATATGAATTAAAATATTCTTCTACAGCAGTTCCGCCCTACTTGGTAGGATGAACGAATATATATATTACCATATAATAAAAACATTTATTAAAAAAATATTCAATTAAAACTAACTATACATACCAAACGGAGGGTCGTCAACAGTTTTATTTAATTCTACTAAGTTTTGTATAATATCTCTATCTATTTGTAAAGGCAATTTAAAATTATCTATTTTAAATGGTAATTCTAAATCACCAATATTACAAGTTTGAGTTATTCTTATAATATTTAATTTAGATAATATAGTTTCAAATGTTCTCCTTAAATTTCTAACTCCATCTTCTTTCGAATAATTTTCAATGATATATTTTATTATATCTTCATCAAATACTATATCTTCTTCTTTAATCGCAACTTCTTTACATAAACTAGGTATTAAATAATCTTTTGAAATAACAATTTTTTCTTCTAGACATAACTTATTAGTATGTATAGTATACATTCTATCTCTCAAGATAGGATTTACTTTATTTATATCATTTAGTGAAAAAATAAATAATGCCTTAGATAAATCAAGTGGAATATCATTATAATACTTATCCATAAAGTGGTCATTTTGTGAGAAATCTGTTAAATGTATTAATAAATTAATAATCTCTTCACCTTTTGGAGTTTCACTAACCTTATCTAACTCGTCAAAATATATAACCGGATTCATACATTTAGACTTTTTAAGAATATCTACAATCTTTCCAGGTTGCGAGCCTTCATAAGTATAACTATGACCGTCAAAAAAACAAGAATCAGTAGCTCCACCTAAAGATATAAATTGAAAGGGTCTATTAATCATTTTAGCAATACCCTCTTTTACTAAAGTAGTTTTACCATTACCCATAGGACCAACTATAGAGAAAACACTGCCTTTGGAACGCGGATTAGATATCCACTGTGAAACAATTTGTAAAATTTGACATTTTGCCTTTTTATGTCCATAAACAGAACGATTTAGTGTTTTATTTGCGTTAATTAAATAATTAGTAATTTCTTCTTGACTATTATTCATATTTATAGGCAAATCTTTATAAATTCCAAATGGAATATTTAATAATCCGTCCACCCAACCTTTTATTTTATAATATTCGGTTGAATTCGGTTCTAAGTTTCGTAATGCCTCGACCTTTCTAATGGCTGTTGCTTTTATTTCATTATCAATATTGGATTTGAGAATTTTGAATCTAAGAGGTGTAGCATTTTCATTTATATTAGTAATTTTTTTTTCAATTTCCATAATCTCCTCTCTTTGTTTTTCATCTAAACTATAGAAATATTCTACCATATTTGGATTATATTTTTGTAATATTTCCATATATTCTTCTTTTATTTCTTTTTTATCTTCAAAATTATTATTAATATATTTAGAAACTAATTTACCTATAAGCATTTCTTCATCATCATATTCTTCACTATCAAAACTATCATATGAACAATCACTATCACTTTCTTCTATAACTTTCATTTTAGTATAATCTATTGTTTTAGGTTCAAAAAAATTATAATCAATTAAGTCTTTTATATTTCCATATTCATCTACATCAGAATCATCACTAAAGATAACTTTCTTTTTTTTATGTTTAGGGTTTTTTGTATCTTCTATAACAATATTAACATTTTCTTCATCTGAAGAATATAATTCCTCTAACTTATTTAATTCTATATTTTCTCTTTTTCTTTTGCTTCTGCTTCTGGTAAGCATTTTATCTATTTTATCTATTTTATCTATTTTATCTATTTTATCTATTTTATCTATTTTATCTATTTTATCTATTTTATCTATTTTATCTATTTTATCTATTTTATCTATTTTATCTTTATCATTTTTATCGTTCATTTATATTACTAATAAAATAAATCTTTAAATTTATACAAAAAATAAATGAAAATTTAGTCATTGTAGTGTATAAGATTAATAATAAATGTTATAAAAAATAAAAAATTGAAATTTTTAATTTTAATTTAAGAATAAAACAATTTTATTACATTATATTATAAAAATAATATGTCTATCTATAAAGAATTGGATTATAATTCAGAAATAAGTGATATTAAAGAGCTACAGTTTAGTGTTAGTAGTCCAGAGGAAATAAAAAGAAAATCAGTTGTTCACGTAACTGTTCCTCTGTTATATGATACTAATGGAGACCCGGTAATTAATGGTTTATTTGATCCTCGATTGGGGGTATTAGATTTAGGGAAGAAATGTCCAACAGATGAGTTGGATAATAGATTTTCTCCAGGTTATTTTGGTCATATTGAATTACAGAAACCGGTAATAAGTTATCAGTTTCTTGATATAGTTATGAAAACATTAAAATGTTATTGTATTAGGTGTTCTTCTATTTTATTAGATAAAGAAGATGATGCCGTTAAAATAAAATTAGATTTTTTTAAAAATCATAAAAATAGAAAGAAGTTTTATCATTACTATGATATTTTAAGTAAAAATAAGACTTGTGTAAAGTGTGGTTTTGCCCAACCGAGCAAATTTGTAAAGGAAGGACTAGCGAAAATCTTTGGGGAATGGAAAGAAACTAGTATAAGAGAACATCTTAGCGCGGAAAGAATCCATAGAATGTTTAAGAGAATAACAGACGAAGATTGTGCGATTATGGGGTTTGATAAAAACTGGTGTAGACCGGATTGGTTGATATGTACTGTTTTACCAGTATGTCCACCAGCAGTTAGACCTTCAATTAGACAGCACACCGGTGCTAGAAGTGAAGACGATATTACACATAAGTTAGTTGATATTTTAAAGACAAATAATACGTTAAAGAAGAAATTAGAAAATAAGAGTACTCCTCCCGAAACAATAGAAGGATTTTGGGATTTATTACAATATCATGTGGCGACATATGTAGATAATGAAATACCTAATGTGAACGAAAGTCGCCAAAGGTCAGGTAGACCATTAAAGGTGATAGTACAGAGATTAAAAGGTAAAGAAGGAAGAATTAGAGGTAATTTAATGGGTAAGCGTGTGGATTATTCCGCGCGTACTGTTATTACACCAGACCCTAATATAAAAATAGACCAGTTGGGAGTTCCTATTAAGATTGCTACAAATCTTACATTTCCAGAGATAGTTAATAAATATAATATTGTAAGATTAACTAAAATGGTTAGAAATGGTCCGGATGTATATCCTGGGGCTAAGTCTATTAAGAAGGCAAATGACGGAAGTAGTAAATCATTATTATATGTAGATAGGGAAAGTATAGAATTAGATATGGGTGATATAGTTCACCGACATTTGATGGATGACGACAATGTCTTATTTAATAGGCAACCTTCTTTACATAAGATGAGTATGATGTCGCACAGAGTGAAAGTGTTGAAACATAATACCTTTAGGTTAAATGTTAGTGTTACAAAACCATATAATGCGGATTTTGACGGGGATGAGATGAATATGCATGTCCCACAGTCTATACAGACTTCAATTGAGTTAAGGGAACTGGCACGTGTTCCTTCACAAATTATAAGTCCAAGGACAAATTCTCCTATTATTACTCCAGTACAGGATACATTACTAGGTATTTATAGAATAACTAATGACGACGTATTATTTACTGAGTTGGAAATAATGAATATGTTAACTACTATTGAATCATTTGATGGTAATTTACCGGAACCAGATATTAAAGAACCATATAGAAGATGGACTGGATTACAAATATTATCTTTAATTCTTCCGGCCATTAATATGGTAAAGAAGAATGGTTTATATAATGATCAGATTGAGGGAGGGGATAAAGATCCTCTACATACTGTTAAAATCAAAGAAGGTAATATTATACAAGGTCGTTTTGATAAAAAAATTGTCAGTAATATGGTTCATACTATATTCAATGATTTTGGGGAGGTTGCGTGTCAACATTTCTTAGATAATATTCAAGATGTTATTACAAAATATATATTGATAACTGGTTTTAGTGTAGGTATTAGTGATTTAATTGCGGATAATAAAACTAAAGACCAAATGAATAAGAATATTGAAAGTAAAAAAAAGGATGTTAGTCAATTAACACAGCATTTACATTTAAATATTTTAGAGAATAACGAGGGTATTCCAATGTCTGAAAAGTTTGAGAATTCTATTATGGATATTCTTAATAAAACTATTTCAGAAACAGGTAAAATTGGTTTAAAAAGTTTAGATAAAAACAATAGAATGATTGATATGATAACATCCGGCTCTAAAGGTTCTGTTATTAATGTTTCACAAATGATATCTTGTTTAGGGCAACAGAAGGTAGATGGTAAGAGAATTCCATATGGATTTACGGATAGAACTTTACCACATTTCTTAAAATATGATGATAGTCCAGAAGGGCGCGGTTTTGTTGAAAATTCTTTTATTGGTGGTTTAAGTCCACAGGAGTTTTTCTTCCACGCAATGGGTGGTAGAGAAGGTTTAATTGATACGGCTGTTAAAACTTCGGAAACGGGTTATATTCAGCGTAAGTTGATAAAGGCTATGGAAGACTTAAAGGTGAACTTTGATTTATCTGTTAGAAATGCTAATGGGAAAATTATACAGTATATGTATGGCGAGGATGGATATAATTATACTAAGATAGAAAGTCAATATTTAGATTTATTAGATTTAGATTTTAAGAAATTAATGGAAAATCATAAATTTAGTGATAAAGAAAAATGGGATGATTTTATTGAACCCGAAGTAATTGAAGATATGAAAAAAGTTCCCCATTATAAGAAAATATTAAATGATTATTATGAAGAACATATACACAATAGCAAACATATGTTATTAACTAAAATTTATAAAAATAATATAGGAAGTATGATAAATTATCCTATTAATTTAAGTAGGTTAATAAATCATACATTAAACTTATTTAATATAGAAGATGATGATGTATCTGATATTAGTCCTCTTACAATAATTACTAGGTTAGGTGAATTAGAGAAGGTATTAAAGAGAAATTCAATGGAAGAGATGAATATGTTATTCAAGTGTTTAATATATTCATATTTATCACCAAAGGTTTTAATTAAGAAATATAGGATAAATAGTGTAGCATTTGATCATTTAATTAATATGATACAGCTTAAATATAAGAAGGCGTTTATTTCTTCAAGTGAGATGGTAGGAGCAATTGCTGCTCAATCTATAGGAGAACCCGCAACACAGATGACACTGAATACTTTTCACCTTGCTGGGGTAGGTAAACCGGGTGTTACTCGAGGTGTTCCAAGATTGAAGGAATTGTTACATATTTCAAAGAATATTAAAAGTCCTTCGATAACTATTTATGTGAAAAAACCTGATGCGTATAGTATATCAAAAACACAGAAAATAGCCAATAAGTTCGAACTTACTACTCTAGGAGATTTGGTAAGTTCAACTAGTATATATTATGACCCGAATGATGAGAAAACAAATATACAACAAGATAATACATTTATGGAAATATATAAGAAATTCAATGAAATAGATCCTATTAATAGAGATTGTAAGAAACTAAAATGGGTTTTAAGATTTGAGTTTAATAGGAAAGAATTAATGAATAAGAATATAACAATGAATGATATTCATTTTGCGATTATTTCTGACAGAAAGGATAGTAATGATATATCCTGTTTTTATAGCGATAATAACTCGGGAAAGATAATCTTTAGAATTAGATTAAATGAACCGGGTAGTGAAAACGACGATAAAGATATACAATGTTTAAAGAATTATGAGAAGAATTTATTAAATATTGTGGTTAAAGGTATAGATAAAATTAACAAGGTTATTCCGAGAAAAGATTTAGAGAATATAGAATTTTATGACGGAAATTATAAATCTAAAGAACAATGGATTATTGATACAGATGGAACTAATTTACAAGAAATTCTCGCTTTTGATGAGGTAGATACTGAAAATACATTCTCCAATGATATTATAGAAGCATACAATATATTTGGTATTGATGCGGCAAAACAATTATTAATTAATGAAATTAATGAAGTTTTAGATAGTTCTGGTAATTATGTAAATTATAGACATATTTCTTTATTATGTGATTTTATGACTAATAAGGGATATTTAGTATCAATTGATAGATTTGGTATTAATAGAGATACTGAATTAGGACCATTGGCAAAATGTTCTTTTGAGGAAACTACCGAACAGATATTTAAGGCTTCTATTTTTGGAGAAAAAGATACTTTGAATGGTGTTTCCGCAAATATTATGATGGGACAATTAATTCCGTCTGGAACTGGAGATACTAGTATTCTTCTCGATGAAATGAAATTATTAAATGTTAAGAGAGAAGAAAAAGATATTAAAGAAGAATATATTGACGAAGAAGAAACTTATTGTAAAGAAAATATAGGAATTGATTTCGATATTAACGCAATATAAATTTCAAATTTATAATTTAATATATTTTTAATTTTTTTTTAATTGGAATATTTTTTTTTATTTATATATATTATAAAATATGCCAAGAATTAACCGAAAATCTAATAGTCATAAACAAAGAAGCAATAATAAACGAAGAAGCAATAATAAACAAAGAAGTAATAATAAGCGAAGAAGTAATAATAAGCGAAGAAGCAATAATAAACGAAGAAGCAATAATAAACGAAGAAGCAATAATAAGAGAAGAAGCAATAATAAGAGAAGTAAACAAAGAGGTGGTAAAGCAGTTTTACCAACCGAATATTTTAATACAAATTTTCAAGGTAATTATGTATCACAAGAACAATTAAATGAGGTGAGAAATGGAAATGTTGCTGTTTCTCACGGTGTAGCATATGGTGATAATATGAATTCAGTGGGTCCAGATCTTCACGCGGGAATAGGTTTAAATAATCAAAGCGGCGGAGGATTACCAATAGAATATTTCGGCGGAGAAAGTGGTAGATATTTTGAAGTAGGTTCTCCGGAATTAGAAAGTTGTACTACTCCATATGGTTTAAATCACCCTACCAGTCACGGAGTAGTATTAGATGCCCCGGATGGATCTCAGATAGACGCACAAGGATTATGGATGGGACCACAATTGGCTTCGGGACCAGGAGGAACTGGTCAAACAGGTGGTTCAAGAAACAAAAAGCTTAGACGAAATAAAAGTAAGCAAAGCAACAAACGAAGTAATAAAAAGAGAAAAAATTGAAACAAAATATTTATATAAATAATAGTTAAATGAATAATATTTTTCTTAAAGAAAAATGTTATAGGATAAGTTATCCTATTACTATTCCAGAAGAACTAATAGAAAATAAAATAAAAGAATTTAAAAATGGTAAGAGTTTACTTCCGGGTTGTATATTAGTTCATATATCTAAAATATGTTTAGAATATGAAGGTAAAATTAATTATGGTATAAATTTAGTTTTGGTAAATATTCAAAAAATAATTATAGACTTAGAGAAATATATCAATGATACATTCTTTATTAAACTCATAGATGAAGAAGGTAATAATGCTGATAAATGTTTTTTAACAAATAAGAGTTTGCCATATTTGTTTTATTATTGTAATCAAAAGTTAGAAGTTATAGAATAAATATAAATATCTTATTTGGGGATAAATATTACTTGTTTATCGTGTGGATTTAACCATACTTGTTCATTAAAATTTTCATTTGTTAGTATTTTAGGATCTGAATTATAATCTAACAAATGTAAATTTCCGTTTTTATCTATAACTTGATAACTATATTCTTTGGGATTATTTATTTTTTGTATTTCATATATTGTCGTTCTTATAGGAATAGGTGATTTAATATAATTCATAGGGTAGTCATATATGTTTATAGGATATGTTGGTAATGGATTTTGTTGATATATAGGTTGATTATATATATTTTGTTGATTATATATACTTTGTTGTAGCGGATTATGATAATCATATTTAGCAATATTACCGTAATGGAAATAATCCATAAATCTTTTATAAAAGTCTTTACCGTTATAAAGAGATAATGTATGATATCGCGGGTCAATTAGATTATGGAATCCTTCAATATTTTTTTTTTTAAGTAAATATATAAATAGAAAAAGTAAAATAATAAATATTATTACTTCTTTTTTTATCATTTACTTTAATAATATATTTTTTTATTATTTTTTTTAAATTACTTAAAAATTTATGATTATCTATTATCATAACAAAAAATATGCCAGCTATTGGAATTGATTTAGGAACTACTTATTCGTGTGTGGGTGTTTTTCAAAATGGGAAAGTCGAGATTATCGCTAATGACCAGGGAAATCGAACAACACCTTCATATGTAGCTTTCAATACAGAAGAACGTTTAATTGGAGAATCTGCTAAAAATCAGGCAGCTCAAAACCCCACAAATACAATTTTTGACGCAAAACGTCTTATTGGACGTACTATTACGGATCCGGTAATTCAGTCAGATTTAAAACATTGGCCTTTTACAGTAAAAGGTAAAAATGGTAAATGTTATATTGAAGCAGAACATAAAGGAGAGAAAAAAGAATTTCAAGCGGAGGAAATTTCAGCTATGATTCTTACTAAAATGAAAGAAACCGCCGAAGAATATTTAGGAGAAGAAGTTAAAGACGCGGTGGTTACTGTTCCAGCGTATTTTAATGATTCACAAAGACAGGCAACTAAAGATGCTGGTGTTATTGCTGGTTTAAATGTTTTAAGAATTATTAATGAACCTACCGCTGCGGCGATTGCTTATGGTTTAGATAAGAAAGGAAGTCAAGAAACCAATGTCTTAATTTTTGATTTGGGAGGAGGTACATTTGACGTATCTATTTTATGTATTGACGATGGTATTTTTGAGGTTAAGGCAACTGCCGGAGATACTCATTTAGGTGGAGAGGATTTTGATACGAGATTAGTTGAGTATTTTTTAAAAGAGTTTAAGAAAAAACATAAGAAAGATATAGGGAGTAATCCGCGTTCTTTAAGACGACTTCGAACAGCTTGTGAGCGAGCGAAGAGAACATTATCTTCTACTACGAATGCAAATATTGAGATTGATTCTTTATATGAGGGAATTGATTTTTATACGAGTATTACGCGCGCTAAATTTGAATCATTGTGTGACGATTTATTTAGGAATTGTTTAAAACCAGTAGAAAAGGTTATCCTTGATTCCAAAATGGCAAAAGGAGATATTAATGAGATTGTTTTAGTTGGAGGTTCTACGCGTATCCCAAAGGTAATATCATTACTTTCTGAATATTTTAATGGCAAGGAACCTTCAAAGAATATCAATCCGGATGAAGCAGTTGCTTATGGAGCAGCAGTTCAGGCTTCTATTTTAACAGGTGATGTAAGTGGTGCTGCTAGTGATTTACTACTTTTAGATGTTGCTCCTTTATCTCTTGGGTTGGAAACAGCTGGAGGTGTTATGACGAAGATTGTTGATAGGAATACTACAATTCCTACTTCTAAGACACAGACTTTTTCAACTTATGCCGATAATCAGCCAGGAGTATTAATTCAAGTTTTTGAAGGTGAAAGAGCAATGACTAAAGATAACAATTCATTAGGTAAATTTGATTTATCTGGTATTCCACCTGCTCCTAGAGGTGTTCCGCAGATTGAGGTTTGTTTTGATGTTGATGCCAATGG
>Ga0209534_10004382_pt1 | contig 13046 bp, 29 predicted proteins | sample COG_07_FD_184751 | JGI IMG/M metagenome (GOLD analysis project Ga0209534, IMG submission 184751) | Pelagic Microbial community sample from North Sea - COGITO 998_met_07 (SPAdes) (version 2) | ecosystem: Environmental > Aquatic > Marine > Neritic zone/Coastal water | place: Helgoland, sampling...
TAGGGCTACTAGCAGTCTTATTCAATGTTACTGAGTTGCTAGCTTTTGTACTAGGGTTTCCTGTAGCTATCTCTCCTATTGGTACTCCCTCATCTAATAAGTCTTGGTCATATGTGTCTAGACCTATATAATTAGTAGTGCTTTGTGTATTGTTCCACTTTAAAGTGAACTTAGCAGGTACATCACTACCTGTAATATCTACGCTTACATTACCTGTTTCGTTTGTATCAAAGTTATAAGTAACAACTCCTACATCTGTAGATACATTGTGAGTATCTCCACAATTAACTTCTATTATGTCCTCTAATACAGGGCAGTTATATTGTCCTGTGTTTGTTATAGTTCCTACTGATGTTCCTGTTTCTGAAACACCTGATATAGTATAGTAAACATTATTAGAATCTAATACTCTTGCACCATAATTAAACAAACCAGAAACAACCTCTTGTGCTGATATAAAACCTGTTATACTATCACTACATCTTGTTAGACTATAATACAAAGGAGTAGGAGGCACAAAGCATCCAACCTCTCCTGTATCTGTAACTATTCCTACGCTTGTTCCTGTCTCTGCAGTACCTACTACTATATAATCATTTGTGCTAGAATCTTGAACTCTATCATCTACATCTAAAGCTATCTCCCCTATGCTTTGCTCAGTTATGTAACCAATGCTAGAATCCTCACATTTCTGTAAGGCATAGTATTGTGTAGGTTTTGGTGCTACCTCAATATAGTAAGGACTGCGTACGTTTATCTTTTTCATTATGTAATCTCTAAGTAGTAAATTCTAGTAAATCATCTATGTCTAATCCAAACTTCTCTATAAGCTCAGTTGGTAAATTGTCAAATGCTTTCTCAAAAGGCTTAGTAAAAAATAGAGAGGGTTTTATACCTTTCTCATAAATACTCTTTTGTAATATGAATCCTATTGTTCTATAATTACCTTTTTTATATCTCCCTTTCTCGTCTCTTAGTCTTATGTTCCTAGCCTTTGCCCATTGCATTAATGGTTCCATAGGAGGCTTCTTATTGGTGTACTCGTATATGGTGTTATAACGCTTCTTAGTACCACTTACTCCCTTGTCTATAAACTCCCCATAAGGTAGCATATAAAACTCTAGAGAGAATGAGTTAGGACTAACATTCAAATCATATCCTAGACTTCCATAGAGATCACTAGAGACATTCTTTTTCTGCTTAGACAGATTACTCCTAGATTGCTGAATAACATACTTAGCAAACTTGTTTAGACTGTCTTGTGTTTGTTTAAAGCTAGCAGACATTTATATCATTCTCTATTATTACATCAAATGTTGCTGCCCATCCTGCTACTTGGTTCTCAAACCTATCTCTAAAAGGCTCTATAGAGGCATCTCCTAGTACTTGGTATTTCTCTCTATATAACTGTCCGATTCTTAGTTTCTGTATCAGCTTATTGACTACAGAGAGCTGAGTGTTTAGAACATCTTGCTCATTGTCATTACCTACAAATATATCTGTCTCTATCTCTTTGGATTGGTCTACTATATCCATTGATAAAATACTGATGTTAAATGTGAGCGTGTTCTCTGATGAGGTTACACTATTAACAATCATATGAGACAAAGGAAAGATAGTCTGCTTACTTAGGTCTACCTCTGTTAAGTCTCCTGTGGTTACAGTATTGACATTGACATCATCTAGTAGTGTGTCTTTTATTGTGTCAGTTAGTAAGTAGAATCCTCTTATTGATGTGTTCATTTCATTTTGCTTTTTAGTCTGTTTGCTTCTATCTCTGCTTTCTCTTTCTCAAAGGATAGCATCATAAAACATTTATGTACACTTAGTTTAGTGATATCCTCAAATCGTCTAATATCCCCTTGAGCGAGTGCGTAAATTGATTGATACCAACCCCACTTTGCTCCGAATTGAGATATTGCACTAAACTGGTCTCCTCCTGTTCCTCCAAATAGTTCATCATAGCTTGAGATAAGTCTATCCCTAAATGGTAAAAAAAAATAATGGAACTGATGACTGCTTCTAGCGGCATATCTTTCATTACCTCTCCATCTCCTGCTTCATAGTCTTTTATAGAATACTTGTCTCCATATTTGCTATCTATAGGTCTGTAGAGAACTGCCATAGCTCTGTGCATATTTTCCCAGTCTCCTAAGAACGCATCTAAGTCTATGTACTCCCCTAGACTAATATCATCTAGCTTAGGTATAAAGCCATACTCTACACCTTTCATTTTGAACTTAGTTACAAGCTGAGGTTTCTCATTGAACATATCCACCAAGATATTGCAGATACCATCTACATCAGCGTATTTCATTTTAAGAGTATCTGATAGCTTTACTCCACAGAATATCTCTATCATCTTAGAAGCTAGAAACTTCTCATCTTGGTTGTTCTCTTGTATTTTAAGATACCTCTGATACTGGTCTAAAGTAACCTCTGATAAAGAGTCAGGTATTGTAATCTCTACTTTCATATCTATATAACGTATTTTTTAAGGCATTTTAGTTAAAGGTACAAAAAAAGACACCCATTTACGAGTGCCTCTTTCTTACTAACTAAACTTACTTATTAAAACATTGCTGATAATGATAGGAAACATACTGCTCCTATTCCGAATATTAGTATAAATGATATTAAGTATATAATATTCTCAGGGTCTTTCTTAAGCCAATCTCTCATAATGGTATATTTTATCTTCTATTCTATTAATAACGTATTGTGATAATAAATCTGTGATGTCTGTTTTAAGACCATCTACTCTAGTTGAGATAATCTCTATAGAGTCTGAACTAGATGGTTCAAAGTAGCCACCTTCTTCTCCCTGGTCAAACTCGTATTCTACTTCTAGTAAAACGTCATCAATGGTAATTTCTATTGTACTCATAATCTGTCTGTTTTTAATTATGATATAAAAGTAATATACTAATATGACTTATGCAAGTTATTTAATAACTTTTTTTATCTGATAGCATATTTACCATAGTTAGGCTTGCTTAGTACATTGTAAGTTGCATACCTGAAAGCATCTATTAAGTGATTGTTTTTATCTATTGGTATGTTGGTTAGCTTTCCAGTCTTATCCTCAGTCCACTTATAGTTCCTCATCTCTTGAATGAAATGGTCTCCACTAATACATAGCTTGTATCTTTTTAGTACATCAATTCCTGCTTGAATAGAATCCTTGCCTTTTACGGTTGCTCTTACTTGATTACCCATTCTCCTAAGCTCATCTATCAATCTAGGCTCTGCACTATCACAATATATCACTCCTTTGATATTAGCCTCTCTAAGGAACTTATTTATATCTTGGGTAGTCATATGGGTTCTGTAGAGTAATTCTTTAGCATATAGCGTGTCTTGGTCTCTATAGACCTCTACTAGTGTTGTTGGGTCATTAGTATATCCAAAGTCCATTCCATAAGATAAGAACTGAGCTGATTCAGGTATCTTGCTTTCTGAGAAATTAAATATAGTTGCTTTAGATACTCCCTTTTGTCCTAGTCCATATATTTGCCAGTAGGTCTCATCTGTTTCTTTTAGCCTCTCAATCTCTAATTTAATGTTAGGATCTAGGAATGGATTGTCTTTGTAAGTAGTGATATAAAAATCACAGTCCTTTCTAGTAAGCACCTCATCATAAATAAAGTGATACTCATCAGAGGGGTTGTAATCTAGCAAGACTTGTTCCTCTGTTCTAAAAATAAGCTGCTGCCAGTCCTCTTTGTTTATCTCATTAGCCTCATTAATGTACAGTAATTGTCTTTTACGACCTCTTACCTTTTGAGGTATGTCTAAGCTAATAAACTCTATTAGGTTGTCTTTGAGGTTGTATTCAGAGTTAGACTTATTGTGGTCAGCTTCTGAGTAGATGTTATGCTTTTTAAGTATATCTAAGAAATCTCTCATTACTGTAGCTCTAAGAGATGGAAAAGTCTTTCTACATATTGTTATAGTCTTTCCCTCGTGTCTTGCACAATAGTCAAATATAATCCACAAAAGGATGTTATAAGTCTTACCTGACCTAGTCCCACCCTGATGTGCTATTATCTTATGATTGTTGTTTACTAAACTTCTATATACCTTATTGGTTTGAATCCTCATTAGGGTCTATGATTTCAATTTCTATTTTAGTTGGAAAGCCTCCATCTATCTGATGCTCTTGTCTTTCTACATAGCCTCTATTCTTACCTTTTGTTTTTAAATAGAATAAGATTTCATTTGTCTTGTTTCCCTCTATGTTCTCAAATAGCTTACCTTCTACATAGTCTATCCTAGCCTCATCTACTTCTATTATAGCTTGTGCAAACTCCTCATCTTGATCTTTCCACCTATGATAAGTCATCCTAGATATGTTAGCAGCTTCACAAGCAGCAGAGATTGTCTTGTGTTCTTTGTATGATTTTATAAACGCTTCTTTATCTTTCATTTTTGTAACATTTGTAACTATATAACGAATTGTTAATTAAACCTCTAGTGCCTTATCTTTCTCATACATCATTGTCACTATTTTGTTTAGCCTCTTGATGTTATTAGGACTTAGATAGTTTAGGTTTTGTTTTATCATAGACTTCTGCATCTTAGTATGTGGGTTAGTATCTTGGAAAGAATCTAGCCACTTATCTATATCGTCATTGTATCTCCTATAGGTCTCAAAGTTCTTTAGAGCGTGTAAGGCAGTTGCGTGATCATATGGTTTTCCGTTTGATTTATAGAATCTTGATAACTCTGCTAGAGTAAAGTTTAGATTGTTATATAACAAAAATGTTAGAGTTGCTCTTACATCTATGTACTCTCTTTTCCTTGTGTGTCTAAAAGGGTCTAATCCTGATAGTTCTTCTAGTTCTTTTGCTACTTCTATAGCGTCTTGTATTTTCTTCATATCTCCTCTTGGTTAAAGTATTCCCTCTAAATAATATCCATCTATATCTACACCATCTATAAAGAATGTCTTATAGGTTTCTATTGCGTTTCTTACTTTCTGTTCTCCACTTAAATAAAACTCCTCTGAGCAATGATATATACCTATGTCTAGACTTGCTTTGTCTAATGCTATAAATGTAAACTGGTCATAAGTCTTATCAAATAACTGACAGTATAGGTAGCATTGCATATCATAGGAATACTTTTGAGCTGAGTATTTAAATGCTCGTATGTCGGTAGTAGTTTTTAAATCTACGATTCTATCCTTTCCTAGTATATCTGCTTTACCTCTAAAAGGGAATCCCATTACCTCGCCTATTGCAGGTACTTCAAACTCACAGTTAGTAATGTAATTCTTAGCAGTTTCATTCTTATAAAAGGCATCAGCTAATCTCTCAGCATCTCTCTTTTCTTTTTTAGTGAATACCTTGCCGTGTTTCTCTTTGGCTAACTTGTAAGCCTTAGAGTTCTTAGATTCTACATCTACAAATACTTGAGAGTCAAATACCTCAGGCTCTAGTATAGCGGTGTGGAATAACCATCCGTCTCTTAGTGCTTGTGATTCAGGAGAACCATACTTGGTAACATAAGTGTATGTCTTTGGACTTCCTATTAGCATCTTAGCACTTGAACTACTTAAAGCTGCTTTACTTAAATATCCATAGTAGAACTCATCTGACATCATATTGTCTAGTAGTTCTTGTTTGTCCCATTCTTTTCCGTCTAATAGTCTAATCTTGCTCATCTATCTTAATTATTAATTGTTTTAATATTTCAGGGTTTGATATTACACCTTGTGAGTTAGGAAAGTTAAACATCACATACCATTTACCATTCCTTGTCTTATCACTATCACAAGATAGTATATCTCCTTTAGTGTAGTTGTAGTAGAAATCATAGTCGTTCTTAACGAATCCTAGTTCTATTAGTAGTTCTTCTGTCATATTGTTTACTCGTCAAAAAATTCCTCTACTGCATCTATACCCCAACCTGCCGATAAGGTTATTTTCCTTAAAAGGTCTACATACTCTGTAAAGTCTATATCCGAATGGTCTACTTCTACCGAGTACTTATACTCATACTGTTCTATTGTTATTCTATAAGGTTCTTTTTTCATAATCCTAAACTTTTTTTAGTTTCTAGTATCTTAATCTGTTTCTCTAGTTCCTCTATTCTCTCATCAGCTTTTCTAGCTCTCTCTACTGCTCTAATCTTGTCAGATATTGACTCAGAGACAATCCTATCAAAAGAGAACCTCTCATCCTCTAGTGCTTGAATGTATCTTAATTGTCTAAATAAAGCATCCTCAAAAGCCTTTAGTTCTTTGCTATCTGACTTCTTAGTCCACTTCATTATAAGTTCTAGAAGCATCTGCATATCTGTATTATTCTGCAGCTCTAATAAGTTTCTGTCTACTTTGTACATCTGTCTATTTTTAACAAAGATATTAAATAATTTTAATTACACAACTATCTTTCTTTATAATTATAGCTATAAGGACTTACTACACCCTCTTTTATGTTGTTAGCCTCTTGGTTTCTTTTCTCCCTGACAAAAGCTATCTCTCTTTCTATAAAATCTTTAGCCTTATATAAGTCCTGTAACTCATCATCTTTCTTACCTGCTCTTACTATGTATTTAAGTGCAGACCCTCTTTGAAAATTAAGCTGATAGTCTTGGCAGATGTCTATTACATCATACTCTCCAGTAGCTTCATAGTGTATTGCGTTACCTCTCATTTTTTATATTTAAGTATTTGTTATAATATTTTTTAGTATCTCGGTATTTGTAGCCTTTATATATTCCACCATTCCACATTCTTACTAGCTCCTCCTCTGTAGGAAACCTGCAATGCTTTTTTAAGAACACCTCTTTGCCATAACATAAGTAAAGCCTAAATACTTCCTCAGAGGCTTTCTCAGAGAACATCTGCTCGTGGTAGTAGTTAGTGCCATAAATCCTATTGACATCCTTTAAAACGCTTTTCTGTATCTGTAGGATGCCATAAGATCTACCACCATCTCCTATAGAGTCAGGATTGTTATTTGTCTCTACAGTTTTTAATATGGTCATTATAGATACTAGTGTGGATAGAATATAAATCATTAGTATTCTATTTGCTGCACCTGTAGATGTTTTATGTCATCATATCTGCACTTGATTAGTTTGTCTTTTTGCTCCCACAAATCTCTGCCGTATATTTTCATATAGTCTCTGCTATTTGTAGTAGTTTCTGTTATGTTAGAAACAAATGATAGTAGGTCAGTTCTTTTAAAAACACAGTAAGCACTAAGATCTAAAATATCAAAGACAATAAAGTCAGCTTCTCCTTTTAGCCATCCGTGATAGCCTTTTACATTTACAATCTCTAGCCATATAGTATGAGTTTTTCTTTTACCTTTTACATCTACCCCAAAACCATTTACATAGAAATCTATATGCTTATAGAGGTCATCATTATAGCTACTCTTTACACACTTATTACCTCTAGAAATCATTAACTCCTTAAAATGTTCCTCAGTCTTTTTGCCTGCCTCGTATGCGTGTTTCCATCTGCCGTATGAAATCTGTTTTGTCTCCATTACTCAATCTTTAAGAACTCTGCTTCTCCGTGTTTCTTAAACCACTCTTTGTTCTCTTGGTACTTATCAATAACTGCATCTATCATTACTAGCTCATCTACACTAGAACTAGATATTTTGTCTACCAAGTCCTCTAGCTTGTTTAGAACATTAGTAGTCATCTCAGGGTTGTTGTCATAGATGTTGTTATAGTTGGTATTGAATACCTGCTCTAACTCTTTAATACTTCTGTTTACATTGTATTTTACTGACTCCTTATAAAATCTGCTACCTTTTAGTGAGTCCATTGTCTCAATAAGTAACTGAGATAATAGTATTGCCTTTAAGTAATTTAATTCTGTCATTCGTTTGGATTTATTATTGTTGCCTGTTCTTCTCTTAGTAAATAAACTTCTTTATTACTTCTACTCTTAGTCCACAATGTAGTGTCAGGACAGTAAAGTTCTTTGGTGTCATCTAGCTTTAACTCATTAAGCCAAAATAAATAGTTAGCCTTAGGGTCATTCACAAAGTATATCTTGACCATATCCTCAGGCATATCCATTAGCTTGTCATATTTGAGTTTTTCTAGCATCTTGGTCTCATAGTACTTTTTTCTGAATTTCATTTCTATTACACAAGGATGTCCCTTAGGGGTTTCTCCTACTGCATCATAGTGTTCAAATCCACCACCGCACCAATCTAAGTCCCAACCATCTAGGTTTAAAATCTGTATTACTGCCTTTTCTAAATTATGTACTTTATTTATGTCCATTCTCGTATATTTCGTTCAGTTGTGTAATCCACCTATTAATTTCTTTAGGATTACAAGTACAAGGTTTGTAGTACTTATGATTGAAATATACTGCGTGGAATTGACATAGCATTTCAAACTCCTCAGGAGCTAGTGTGTTCTTTTTGTTGTTCCTAAAGTTTGTCCAGTCTATGTAGTCTTGTTTGGTAAATTTATTTTCCATTCCTGCTGATTGTTATTTTGTTAAGTTTATCTTTTCTCTCCTCACATCCACAGTTCTCTCCTAGTATCTTTTTAGTAAGCCATTTAATTCCTGTGTAGGTGGTAATCTTTTCTATTAAGTCTCCTAGTCTCATTTTTTTCTTTTTTCACGTCTCCGTTGTTGTTTTAGCATTATTGCTTTGTCTCTTTCCTTTCTATACTCCCATCCTGTAATTGGGTGTATTTGATTTTTTATGAGTTCTTCTATTCTGTTCATTTGAATAAGTCTTTAAGGTGTTTCTTTACTTTTCTATAGGTGTTATAAAGTGAGTAATAACTTATATTTGTTTTGTCGCTTAGAGATTGGAAACTCTCTCCTGAGTCTATCAGCTCAAATACTTTTCTATCATACCAGTATAATGATTCCATTTCTTTGTTTAGCTTGTCGTATAGTATCTGATAATCTATGTGCAAATCTTGCTCTAGCTCCTTACTGATTTCTTCAAGTCCTACTATATCTACTTTCTTTTCTTTTCTTTTAAGATCTAAGAATAGAGTTTGTAGGGTTCTATAGACATAGTAGTAATTAACTTCCTTATCATCGTACATAATATCAGTACCTGACTTAACAAGTCTATCTATCTTGATGTACATCTCCATCACTATATCCTCAGCGGTATCAGGATTGACTCCAAAGGACTCTACTATGTCGCACCAGTCTTGATGCTTTTTAAAAATTATCTCTAGTACTTCCATACAGTTATGTGCAAGCCAAACAGTAGGCACATAATAGTAAGCTGATGATAAAAATCATCCTCGTGTACTTCCTCTATGTCAGGCTCTAAATTAGGGTTATAATATAAAACGCCTGCTGATAGTCCATAGATAGGTATAATCTGTAAATTAACTCCTGTGTTTCCGAAATCTATTGTCATAATTAAAAAGGTACTTCCTCTTGTTTAGGGTTATGTGGTTCTATTATGTTTCTGTGGTTTATCTCAAATCCTACATTATTCATAATACTCTTTAGTCTTATTGGTTCGTCTAAACTTGTTGGTCTACCTCCTGTATCAATGTCTTTTACTTTCCTAACGTGAATAAGTGAATACATCCAATCTCTAGGGTGTTGTATATATCTGTGTATCACTATAAAATCATCAGCTCTATTCACAAACTTACCCCCTCCCTCTACATCGCTAGCCATTGGTGGGATAGGATGCTCTGCGTACTCGTGGTTCTGTCCGTGTTTTTTTCTTAAAGCCTCAGTAGCTGCGTGAGTGTTAAGCCATATAGTTATGTTATTAGTCTTACAGAATATTCTCATTTCGCTTGTTGCTTGGTAATCATACTCGTGTCCACTCAAACCTTTCAATACGTTCTTATCTTTTATTAGAGAGTTATAAGGGTCTATTAATAATCCATCATAATTCCAAGCGTTCTTAACGTGTTGTGCCAGTTCTAACACTTGCTTGTAAGTGTATAGATCATTAGGCTCTATAAACTTAAATCTCTCATTAATCCAAGATACTCTCTTTTCAAATATCTCATCTGATATTTTGTTTATTGGAGTTGCCTCTATAAACTCTACTAGCTTTCTTATAAGTGCATAAGGTTCATTCTCTGCACTAAATACTAACCACCTTAAATCGTGTTTCCTAGAATATAATAACATAAGATACATTATCACAGTAGTCTTACCTACGTTAGCGTGTCCTAGTATTACATTAAAGTTTCCTTTCTTTAGTCTAAAGTGTTGGTCTATCTGTGGGATGTCTAATCTATATCCCTCTCTGATTTTACCTGACCTTACATTCCTTAGTTTCTTAATCTGTTCTTCAAAATTTATAAGCATCTGTCTATTTTTTGTCTAAGGTAATAAAAAAAGGGAATAAGTTACCCTACTCCCCATTAGTTTCTAGAAAGGTAAATCCTCTCTATCAGGAGCAAAAGCCTCAGCAGTTACCGCCTCTTGTTTAGGTAAAGAATCTAATTTGTCTACTCTCCAAGATGTTAGGTTAGTAAAGTACTTACCTTGCCACTCTCTAGCGTTTACGTTGAACTCTACTGCTACTAAGTCTCCTACTTTGTTGTACTGGACAAACTTATCTACTGAGTCTGCATAGTTAGCACTCTTGTACATATTAAAAACGTACAGGTTGTTGTACTGCTCCTCTGTTTTTAAGATAAAGTCTAATGACTTAGCACCATTATCGTGGGTCTTAACCTCTGATATTTTATCAATCTTTCCGTTTACTTTAAAACTCATAACTAACTGTATATATAATTTACTATTCTCTCTGCGAACTCTAATACCTCATCCTCTGATGATGGTTTATCTTTGTAAAAGTTTACTGCACTAGCAACACTTGACTGCCTAATAATAAACTTTTGTACATCATTGTTCTTTTGTACAGGTGCTGCTTGTTGTGGAGCAGGTCTGTTAGGGTTGTATATCAGCTTGGCATTACCATACTGAGCGTTCACTACCTCAAACTCTATCTCATCTCCTACGTTCTTCTTAAAGTCTCCTTTAGAGTTAAACGTGAATGTCTCGCCTGTTGCCATAGTTACCTTGTTTCTAGTGAGTATGCTACCATAACTCTCAAAAGTCCCATTAGGCTCTATGTTAGTAATCTTACCTGTTTTCATTTTCTAATTGATTTTGATTAATTTCTAGTAATGCTTCTAGTTCTTCTATTCTACTTGCCATTGATTCTATCCTTGCTTGGTATAGTCTTATCAAATCCTCTGTGTAAGTCATATCTCTAAGTCTTTAAGCTCTTTTCTAAAGAGAGATAATTGATACTCAGTTTCCTGTAGCTTTCTAGTGTGGTAATCCTCTGCCCACTCTAGGTTCTTGATGTTGTCTTGCAAGATTCCTGCCAGTTGTTCATTTGTCATAATATCTGTTTTTAAGATTAATATGGTTGCAAGATATAAAAAATTCTTAATAAACAAAAATAATATAAAAAAAAAGAGATACTAAGTTAATAGTACCTCCTTTTCTACAGATTTAAGACAAATGTCAGACAGACACTCCAAATATAATACTTATTGTTCCAACTCCAATAACTTTTTCTTATAAATTTCTATCATATCTTGTAACTCCCAGTCTTTTAGCTTTACCATTGTTCTACTCTTAGCTAGTAGCTCATCAGCTTTCTCTTGACCTAAGTGTTTAGCGAATAAGTATTGCTCTCCATATCTATACACATTACAAGCCATACATTGTACCTCTACGTTCTCCTCTGACCATCTAGTTGCATAGTGTTTTCTAGACATAAAGTGTCCTGCTTGTAAATTTTTCCAATGGTCTTTCTTACCACAAGTAACACACTCTGCTATATTATTCTTAGCATAACGCCTCCTGATATATTCAGAGAATACTTTGTCTAGGTTGTTTACGATTGTCTTTCTGCTTGGTTTCTTAGGCATCTGTCTGTAAGTGTTTAGTAACCGTCTTGGTGTTGTAAGAGTAGCTTACCAGTCTCAAAGTCTAGATCTTTTATAGCTCTGTATATAATCCTAGAATTTTTTTTTACTTCTAGCTTCTCAGCCTTAGTGCTATCTGAACCAAGATTCGTGTACATAATAGCATCTAACTCTAGGAGTTGGTTAATTCTCTCTACTACTGTTTTCTGATAATCCTCTGCAATTCTTAGTATTTCTTCTCTCATAATCTCTATAGTATAATACTATATATAGTTTATTATTATTATTAATTATATATAAATATAATATATATTATAGTATAATACTATATATAGTATAATAAAAAATAAGGTTTTTGTATCTTATAGAAAAATAATAACCTAGAAAGTTATTAACAACTTATCTATTCTCTTTTTTAGCACTACCAAAATAATACCCAAATATAGACAGAGCAACACCCTCTACAATACCAATCATATGAATAAATATCTCTTTGTTAGTCTCAGGTACTTGTGTAGTAACTACAGTATAAACCAAAAACGCAAATGCTAACAATCCTACAATACCTGTAGCGTTAAACATCCAATCAGTACCATAGCGTCTTAGTTTAACTTCTCTATTCCTAGCAGACTCTCTATCACTTACTTCTATCCTGTAAGCCTCTAGGGACTCATTTAAGAGCCTTTCTTTCTCATCAGGTGTCAGACTATCATCTCCATCTAGAATGTCTCTTACAACGCCTAAAACACCATCTTTAGGTAAAAAGCCTGATAGCTTCCCTACAATCTTTCCTAGCTTAGTATCTTTAAAAGGTTTCTTATCCATATACCCAAGTTACATTAGCAGGCTTATTAGGGTCGTTGTCTACGTGTATAAACGTCTTAGCTATTCCTATCCTAGTGAATCCTGCTTTTAATAGTGATGTTATTATCTTATGTCGCTTCACGCTATCTGTACAAGCTATATCTGCAGCAAATCCTTTAGTGTGAGATGAGTTATCTACGCCTCCTACTTTCTTATTGTGTTCTAGGGTTCTATAACCACTAGTAATCCTAAAAGAGGTATCAGCAAGTGAGCGTGCCTGGTCAAGTCTACTTAAAAACTCCTTATCCATAGCTTCACCACTTCCCACCAAATCAGGACTATCAAACTCAGAAAGTTTAAAATATTTCATA
>Ga0209534_10004390_pt1 | contig 13033 bp, 17 predicted proteins | sample COG_07_FD_184751 | JGI IMG/M metagenome (GOLD analysis project Ga0209534, IMG submission 184751) | Pelagic Microbial community sample from North Sea - COGITO 998_met_07 (SPAdes) (version 2) | ecosystem: Environmental > Aquatic > Marine > Neritic zone/Coastal water | place: Helgoland, sampling...
TAGACTTGTCCAATCAGTTGCCTGACAGGCATAGCAAGAATGGTTTGCAGCACATTCACTGTTATTGATCATTCGAAGGCTCATCTGATGAGTCATCGTCTTCAGAATGCACACTGTCTGAGCTTGTACCTGGATCTTGACCTTCTCCGCTGACGGCCTCGTCCATGCTCACGGTATTCACCACAAGCTCAAAGGTATCGAGAATATCAGGATGGTTCTGTGTGAGGTAATCTTTCACGGTTGGTGTGGAGATCAGTTTGCTTAAATACCCGCGCGCGACGACTAAATTAAGGAGGTCTGAGCCGTAATTGGCCTCTGCATCTTTGTACTTGGTTTGCACCTGGCTCATTTCTTTTTCCAATTTAACGATCTTTTCTAACGGATCTCCTTGAGGAATGTCTGGTTTGGAGGGCGCCGTGTCTGTGCGCTGTTCTGGCGGCGTTGCCTTAAGTAGGGCTTCAGCGTGGGGTCCTGTGATTTTATCTGCGGCGATCATCAACTCGACGGCCTCCACTTGGCGCGCAGCTTTCATTTTGCGCAGGAAACGTGTGACCTCTGGGTTGAACTGTTGGTCTTGTAAGAGCTCAACGGCCTGGGGGCACACACCATGCAACAAGTTCACACGCGTGTTGATGGCTGAGAGATTGACATTAAACGCGCGTGCTAAGCGCTCTTTGCTGACACCTTTGTCGATTGCGCGACGCAACATATAGTGCTCCTGCACCGTAGACAGTCTATTTATGCGATGATTGTAGGTGTAGGTCTCAAAATCTTTGGCGATAAGACAAGGGGCCTGATCTTCGCCCAATTCCTTGAGTGCGAGCACGCGTAGGTTCCCATCGAGTAGGAGGAAGGTTTCGTTTTGGTCATCTGTTGGGATTATAGAAAGCGGCTCAATCAATCCAATTTCTTTGATGGAAGAGAGGATCTGTTTGAATTTGCGCGTGGTCATCACACCGTCAGGTACTTTCTTGCTTGGCATCAAATGTTCGATGGTGACTAATTGAGGCAGGTTTTCGTAGTTTAAACGAATATCGGACGGGCTGTCGTTTTTCTTCTTGAAGCTCTAGTTGCTGTAGCTCGTATCCTTGCCAAAATAGTCGCGAATCTAGGGATAATTCATGCCACACGTTGCTGCTCATCATGATCACGATCATGCCGCTGCTTCTTCTTCAGAAACAGGTACAAGTTGCTGCGGCGGTGATGCTATCGCGCCAACGCAAGTCAGCGCCTCCGACGGGCGAAGTTTTCACGTCAGCGGTTTGGACTGCGCGGAAGAGGTCTCGATCCTCAACAAAGTCGTCGGTCCAGAGGTCGGAGGGGCGGAATTTCTGGCCTTTGACGTCATTAACGCCAGAATGACCGTTCTTGAAGGTGGCACGTCAGTGTCCTCGGACAACATCATCAAGGCGGTCGCATCAACAGGCATGACGGCCAAACCGTGGGATGTCGAGGACGCCAGCGCTGATCAGGCTGCACATCTGAAGAAACAAAAGCTGTTCACGATGCTGAGCGGAGGCTTTTGGGCGGCGGGGTTCATTTACCACCTTGTTGAAACTGGCATCGGCGGGGCCATCGGCATTTTTTCCGGCCATGGTGAAGCCGCGATGCCAATTGCGGAAATCGCCTTGTTCGCTGGCGCTATTCTATTAGGTGTGTGGCTGGTCGCACCTAAAGCATGGTCGTCTGCGCGTCGGATCTCTCCTGATATGAACCTGTTGATGGTGGTTGCCGTTGCCGGTGCAATCGCACTTGGAGAGTTCTTTGAGGCCGCGACTGTTGCGTTTTTCTTCTCACTTTCACTGTATCTTGAAAGCTGGAGCGTCGGGCGCGCACGCAATGCTGTCTCGGCACTTCTCGACCTCGCGCCTCCTACGGCGCGGATTATTTACGATGATGGGTCTGAGGCTGATATGCCTGCAGCGGCCGTTGCTATTGGAACCAAGTTCATCGTGCGCGGTGGTGACCGCATTCCTCTCGACGGAGAAGTTGTCGACGGGGCGGGAGCCGTCGACCAGGCCCCCATTACAGGTGAAAGCGCCTTGGTGCCAAAGGAGGCAGGCGACGATGTCTACGCGGGCACCATAAATGGTGAGGGCACGTTGACTGTACGGGCATCGAAGGCCGCGTCTGACACGGTTCTGTCCAAGATCATTCGCATGGTTGGCGATGCGCATTCGCGTCGCGCGGAGGTCGAACAATGGGTGACAAAGTTCGCCCGCATTTACACGCCAGTTGTGATGGTGCTTGCCATTCTCATTGCTGTAATCCCCCCACTTGTCGCGGGCGGCGATTGGGGCTTTTGGTTCTACAACGCACTGGTTCTTTTGGTCATCGCCTGCCCTTGTGCTTTGGTGATCTCGACTCCAGTTTCTATTGTCGCGGCCCTCGCCGCCTCGGCGCGCAACGGTGTGCTGATCAAGGGCGGAGCCTATGTCGAAGCCCCGGGTCGCACGACAGCACTGGCCATGGACAAGACCGGTACGATCACCATGAGTGAGCCCGAGGTTGCGGCCATTTATCCGCTTGGTGACACAAGCGAAGCCGAACTTATGGCACGGGCCGTTGCCCTCGAAGCGCGCTCGTCACATCCTCTGGCACGGGCGATCCTTGGCCGTGCAGAGCGAGACGGAATAAAAATTGTCGCCGCCGAGGATACCCGAACCGTTCCAGGACGCGGCCTTGAGGGTCAAATGGATGGTCAGTCCATATGGCTCGGCTCCGATCGGTTTGCCGAGGAAAAGGGCCTTGGCGGGGATATCCCGGCTGATCTACGCAATCAGATCGAAGGCGCTGGAAGCACGCTTGTGGCGATCGGTGACGCGAAAGGCGTCAGCGGCGTTCTCGAACTGCGTGACCGGATCCGGCCAGATGCCAAGGGCATTATCGCGCGCTTGCACGCTCAAGGCGTTAAAAAGATCATCATGCTAACGGGTGACAACGCGGCCACCGCAAGTGCAGTGGCTGCCGAGGTCGGCATCGACGAGGTGCGTGCAGAACTCTTGCCCGAGGACAAGGTCACAGCGATCGAGGAGCTGGTCGCACAATATAGCACCGTCGCAATGATCGGGGACGGAGTGAATGACGCACCGGCAATGGCGCGTGCGCATTACGGCATCGCAATGGGCGCAGTTGGGTCGGACGCTGCGATTGAAACGGCGGACATCGCGCTCATGACCGATGATATCGGCAAAGTTCCATGGCTGATCGGGCATTCGCGCCGGACCATGTCGATCATCAAACAGAACATCGGCCTGTCTTTAGCAACCAAGGCAGTCTTCGTAGTCGCGACCGCCTTTGGCATGGCGTCCATGTGGGGCGCGATCGCGGCAGACGTCGGGGTTTCGCTCCTCGTTGTCGCGAATGCCTTGCGGTTGTTACGAGCGCGCGACAACGATCAAGGACCGCGCGGCGGAGAGCAAGTTGGCGAAGAATTGGCAAAGGGCGCGCTGGCTCACGGCCATTGATTGGCGGAAGGCAACGCTGTATCAGATAGGCAAAACGAACCTCCGAAGAAGAGGCATTGGGCAGTAATGATAACAAAATTACCGAGACGGCTGTTCCTATCTGGTGCGGTCGCGACATTCTTGGCCGGATGCGCCAACAAATTCAGTTCGTACACTGGCCCTGACGTGACACGCCTGCGCCTCTACAAATCTCAACGACTGCTCGTTCTCGATGGAGCGCAGGGCGTGCTGCGCTCTTACCCGGTCGGGCTTGGTTTTGCCCCGGAAGGACACAAGCAATTCGAGGGCGACGGACGCACGCCCGAAGGAACCTATACCATCGACCGCCGAAATCCCGAGAGCCTGTTTCATCTCTCAATTGGCATTTCGTACCCGAATGCGGCCGACCGCGCTTTTGCGGCAGCTCAGGGCCAGTCTCCAGGGGGTGATATCTTTATCCACGGTGGCCCGAGGCGGGGGATCGATCCAACGAATAAGCAGGACTGGACCGCCGGATGTATTGCGGTCAGTGATCGGCAGATTGAAGAGATTTATGCAATGGTGCGCGATGGCACGCCCATCGACATTTATGCCTGACGACGTGCGTCCCACACCGGATACAACAAAAGTACGCCAACGCCACATACGACAAAAACATCGGCCAAGTTGAAGGCCGGCCAATACAGGCCCGCGATGTGGAAGCTCAGAAAGTCAGTAACGGCTTGAAATCGGAAGCGATCTACAACGTTTCCGAGTGCGCCGCCAATGATCGCACCAAGTGCAACAGCTTCGATACGATTGTCGCTGCGAAAAAGCAGCACACCGAGAACGGCACATATCAAAAGCGCCAATGCCGACAGTCCCCACCAAGGCATGCCCCCGAACATCCCGAAGCTAACCCCATCATTTTGAACATACACAAGGTCGAATATGGGTAAGATTTGAATGCCGGTGGCAAACGAGGATGCGTTGTCCATGACAAAGAACTTCGTGACTTGATCCACGAAAAGAGCGATCAACACGGTAGTCAGGCCGGGAAGGATGAATATCTTCATCTTTTTTTATCCGAGCCAGACGTCCAAAAACAGCATGATGACCAAGCCGATCGCAAGGCCAAGTGTTGCCTTGTTCTGATGACCGCTTCGGTGGGTTTCAGGAATGATCTCGTGACTGATAACGTAGAGCATCGCACCTGCGGCAAACGCCAAACCCCAAGGAAGAAGCGGTTCGGAGATCGTGATGATCCCCGCACCCAAAAGCCCTCCAATGGGTTCAACCATGCCAGTTAATGCGGCGATCCCCCAAGCCCGGACTTTCGAATACCCTTCGCCGAGCAGTGACACCGCGACGGCCAGACCTTCGGGCGCGTTCTGCAGCCCGATCCCGATCGCAAGCGGCATACCACCTGACACACCGTCCGCGCCGAAGCCGACGCCAACAGCGAGCCCTTCAGGAAAATTGTGGATCGTGATGGCGATAATGAACAACCACACCCGTCGAAGGGATGCTGCCTCCGGCCCTTCGCGACCTGTGCTGAAATGCTCATGCGGGAGTTTCTCGTTCATGAGTGCCACGGCACCCATCCCGAGGAGGATCGCAATACACACAATAGCTGCCGGTGCGGCCTCGTTCACATACCGTAGTTCAGCAGCATCAAGTGCCGGTATAATCAAGGAAAAGAACGATGCCGCCAGCATCACGCCTGCTGCGAAACCAAGTGAGAGGTCTCGGGTAGCGCGAGACGGTACGCGACCAAAAAGCACGGGTATTGCGCCAATGGCGGTCATTGAACCTGCGGCAAGACTACCCAGAAATCCGAGCATGATGGGGGAGAGAGTGTCCAAATTTATATCTTTCGTTGTAAATCTCTTCAGTCGCCAGAATAGCTTGAGAAGACTTCTGTCGACCCGTCGTTGTTGATGAGAAACACGTCGTAGGCCTCACGCCAGCGGCTCTGATCCATACCAGGCGAGCCAAGCGGCATGTCCGGCACCGCGAGGCCTACTGCGTCTGGTCTTTCGCTGAGTAACCTGCGTATATCACCCGCTGGGACATGGCCTTCGATCACATATCCGTCGATGAGCCCCGTGTGACAGGACACCATACGTTGCGGAACGCCATTATCGAGTTTGAAGCGTACAAAAAGGCCTGCAAACATATCCTCACCTGTGGGTTCAAAGCCGTTTTCTTCGAGGTGTTTCATCCACGCTAGGCAGCACCCGCAGCCATTCGTCTTAATAACTTCAATTTGGGTCGCTTGGGCGATGGCCTGAGCGGCGAAGCTCATTGAAAAAAGGGTTGCGAGCGTAAAAAGCTTCATGAGGATTGTTCTCCGGTTCTTGCAAGGACGCGGCGGATTTTTGGCACCGCGAATTCCCGTTGTTCATGGTAGTCTATTGTGCCGGAAAACTGCCCCTCAGCATCAAAGAGAAAGACGCTTGCCGTATGGTTCATCGTATAGTCGCCGTCCGTGGCGACCTTTTCATAGCGCGCACGGAAGCCAGCGGCAGCGCGCGCTGTCTCTTCAAGCGTCCCGTTCCAGCCTTGGATAGCAGGGTGAAAATAATTGACATATTCCGCCATGGCGTCCACGGTATCGCGCTCCGGATCGACCGTGATGAACACGACGTTCATGTCCGCAACATCATCTCCAAGGTCGTCAAGCCAGCCAGAAATATCCGACAATGTGGTTGGGCAAACATCGGGGCAGTATGTGAAGCCAAAAAACACCATGGATGGATTGCCCAGAAGCGACGCGGGTCCGACGGTTGCACCGCCTTGATCGGTCATCTGAAAGTCCATCTGGGTGAGCGGCAAGGGTCGCTGAGCTACAGGTTCAGGCGCGCCGGGACCGTTCACTCGCCACCAGCCAATAAATAGCGTGAGCGCAAGCGCCCCGCTTATTGCGGCACCATAAGTGAAAAGGGTTCTTCGGTTCATCAGCCTTCCGGACCGAGCGCCGCAATGCCAAAAATTGGAACGTCAACAGTCAGTGTCCCGCCATCGGCAAAGTTTAAGGTTAGCTGAAACGTCTCGCCTTCGATCATCTTGGCTTGCAACCGCATCAGCATCGCATGCATGCCGCCTGGCTCCAGCGAGACACTCTCGCCCGGAGAAATGTTGATTTCACCGACAGGGCCCATGGAACTGACACCATTTGAATCAGTCGTGGTTTCGTGGATGTCCGGCATCATGGCCAATGGGGTTTCCAGCCCGACCAATGTCACCGGGTCAGTGCCCGTGTTGCGCAGGGTCATGTAGGCTACGCCCGGACGGTTGGTACCGATAGACGCGCGGGCCCATGCGTCTTCGATCACAATGTCTTCCGAACCCGCAAGGGAAGCTGTAGGCAATCCGACCAGAATACTGAATGCAAGGGCATGGAAGGTAGATTTTCTCATAGGTTTGTTCCTGATAGTTTTCTGGTCATGATCCATTCGCCGAGACTTCCGCAGCCACGAGGGCGCGCAACTCATCTGCGCCGAAGGGATCAAGAGGTTTTCCATTTACGAAGAAGGTGGGTGTCTGGCGCACGCCAACCGCTTCCACATCGGCGCGATCTTGATTGAGAACGCCAACGGTCTGAGGAGCCATCATCTGCGTTTGCGCGTTGTCAGCGTTAAGACCAGCTTGTTCAGCGATCGCAAGGATTAAACCGGGCGCGGGGGCACCATGGGAGGCCCACCGGGGCTGGAACTCAAGGAGTGCTTCGAGGACCGGCTCAAAAACGCCCTGCATGCGTGCCGCTTCGAGCACACGAATGGCCTGTTCTGAGGCTTCACCGTGGAAGGGGGTATATCTCAGCACGACGCGTACATCGCCGTCATGCTCGGCCAGTATGTCCTTCACAATCGGATGGAAGGCGCGGCAGGCTTCGCAAGCCGGATCGAAGAACTCGACTATAGTCACAGGGGCTTCTTCCGGACCAATGATTGGAGAGTAGGACCGGATTAGTGTTTCCGCGATTTCCGGCTGGACTAGCTCAACCTGAACCACCGAGGCCGAGCGCGACTGAAACCAAACGGCGGCCGCAAAGACTGCAAGACCGACGAGAAGGACCGATAGAACGATCGATTTGTTTTTCATGTGCGTGGTTCCTTCAGGGAGAAAATGGACAGGACCACGATCAACCCGAAGGCGATCAGCGACAAGAGCGGGATTGGGACGCCGAGGAAGACCTGATTGTCATCGGTGCAAGACGGGCCGGTCGCTGTGCAGGGCTGGATGCGCTCCGGGAGAATTCCAGTGTAGAGGCCCAGATGCCAAAGTGCGATGGCGGCCCCACCAAGGGCGAGCGCAACACCGTAGCGGCCGACCCGATGATCTTCCCACCAGAGACCAAGGCTAAGAACGATGGCTAGCGGAAACATGAAAGCGCGCTGAAACCAACACAGATTGCACGGAGCCTGCCCCAGCACCTCACCGATATAGAGCACGGCCAGGGAACTTCCCAAAGCGACGATCCACGCGGCGGTCAAAGCCGTCTCTTTTGACATCAATCGGCTCATATCGACATCCGCGCCTTAAGGTCAGAAAGAATTTCTTCAGCTGATGTGCCATATGTCCAAGCCCCGACATATCCGCCTTGGGGATCAAAGAGGAACAGCTGAGAGGAATGCCCCATCGTGTACCCATTGGGCGAAGCCGCCTCTTCGATCTTCTCGTAATATACACGGAAGGTTTCGGACGTTCGCTTGATCTGATCCGCTGTACCGGTGAGACCGATGATATTGGCATCAAAGGCCGGGACAAACCCTGCCAGTTGTTCGGGCGTATCACGTTCCGGATCAATCGAAATAAAAAGAGGCTGGACTTGGGCCGCGTTAGAGCCGAGCCCATCCATGACGGCGGCAACCTCGGCCAAGGTCGTGGGGCAGACATCAGGGCAATTCGCAAAGCCGAAGAACACGAGCATCCAGCGCCCTGCGAAGTCTTCGTCCGTCTGCACCTTGCCTTGGTGATCGGTCAGTTCGAAATCCGCCCGGAACGCAGGATCATCAGCCCGCGGTTCGCTTCTGGTAGAAACCTGCAGCCAAATGAACCCAACAATCGCGATTGTGACGAGTCCCCAAAGCATTTTTTGTAACGTAGAAAATCTCATTGGTCGTATTACGCCCGATTCCGCCCATTTTTACAGCAGTCTAAATGTTCTAGCTGCTAGAGGTTCAAGCTATTTCTTGGCTAAGAAGCAGCCCTTCACGGACATGTGATTACAGTGCTGGCTTGCGCATGCCAATAGCTATAGCTACCAACACTATAGATATGGAGGTTGCATGCTGACAATTGGAAGCTTGGGAAAGAAGACCGGAACAAAAGTCCAAACCATTCGATACTATGAACAGATCGGCCTGATGCCCGAACCGGGTCGCACTGAAGGCGGGCAGCGGCGTTACGGTTACGCCGAAGTCGATCGCTTGTCCTTTATTCGACACGCGCGCCAGTTGGGATTTCCGCTGGAGGCGATCCGCGAGCTACTTGATCTTAGCGACAATCCGGATCGATCTTGCCATGAGGCCGACTCCATCGCTCGTCGACAACTCAAACAGGTCGAATTGCGGATGGATCGCTTGAAAGCGCTGCGCACAGAGCTGAAACGGATGATCCACGAATGCAGCGGAGGCAATACGGCCGACTGTAAGGTTCTCGAAGTTCTACGCGATCATTCTCAGTGCCTGACCAACCACGATGAGATTGGAGCCTAGTAATGCCAGCACTGGCCGCTTACCCACTCGCCGCATTGGCCGAAATTGCCGGTTGCTTCGCAATCTGTACCTGGTGGCGGCTCGGGGCAACCCCATTTTGGATACTCCCGGGAGGATGCGCCTTGTTAGCGTTTGGTTGGTTGCTGGCGCAGGTCGATACCACCGTCGCGGGGCGAGCATTTGCGGCTTATGGCGGGGTGTATATCGCAGCATCAGTTACGTGGATGTGGCTGGTTGAGGGCCAGCGGCCTGACCGGTGGGATGCAATGGGAGCGGCTGTCTGCCTCTTTGGCGCTGCCGTCATTCTCCTAGGTTCACGCAGCGCTTAAAGTTAAGCCTTTAACCTATAGTCACTGTAGCAATTATACCTTACTCAAAGACGATTCGAGGAGATGTATGATGAGCGCAGAAGACCGGCTGTTAGCAGCCACCCCAATCCTGAATTTCGGCCATCCGTCGATTGAGCAGTTGGTTGCGGAAAGAGGGTGGAAAGCTCTTGCGACCCATGACCGTATTGGCGCGGTCTACGATTTCGTACGCAATGAAATTGCCTTTGGGTCCAGCCGCGCGCCTTTCGAGTCCGGCGAAGTGCCTCGCCGATCTGCTCGGCCGTGCGTGCTGTGAGGTCCATGATGCGGCTCCTTTTACGGAGTAGCGTAAATCAAAGTAAATTACGCCGCAACGTAAATATTTTATTTTTACGCCACAGCGTAACATGCGAGCTACACTCACGACTGCAGCCCCGCAGCGCAGACCTGCTCGGGCGTCACCAGCTTTGACGCAATCAAATCCTCGGTCTGCCGGTTCGTGATATGGCGGCACAGGGGATGGCGCTCGTGAATCCACTCGGCGAGGCTCGCACGGCCTTTGGCTTCGGCCTCTCGCGCCTTCTCACGGTCGGCCTGCACCTGGGCAAGCCCCTTCTCCCACCGGCGCATCTTGAACCAGTTGTCTGAGAAACAGACCTTGCTGCGCGTGTAGCCTTCGCTTTCGTTGGCATAGGCTTTGATCGCTTGCTTCAGGTCATCGGGCTCCACACCGGCTTTCTCAGCCGCTGCAATCAGGCGCAGAGTAGTCCGCCGGTCTCGGATCCTGTCTTCGGGATAGGCCGCCAAGATCTTCTCAGTTTCAAAATCTTCAACCTCCGCCGCCGCCTCGCGCCTGCGCGTAGGTGGTTTATGGATGGTTTTAGGATGGTTTGGGGTCCACCGTGAACCCCGTACCCCGTTCACCGTGGACCCCGTACCGGGTTCAGGCTGGACGGGGTTCACAGTGACCCCCGTCTCAATGTCGGGCTCGGCGGTGGGGTCGAGCGCGGCCACGCGTTCCAGAACGATGCGGTAAATGACAGTGTAGCCGTTCTTGCAGTGTCGCCGCCCTGTCTCGATCAAGATGCCTTCACGCAGGAAGTCGATGATGGTGCGCTGGATCGTGCCCTTGGAGCACCAGATGCCCGAGCCATCATCGCTCGCCTTGTCAGCCAGGAACATGATGATCTGCTTGCGCGCGGCGCTGCCAAAGCGGCGTTCGGCGCATTCGTTTGCGATACGCCAGCTCATTGGACCACCTCACCGGTCAGAGGCCATGAAAAAGCAGACTGAGCGTTTGCGGTGCAGCACGGGCCTATGCTATTGTCCATTGAAAGCTGACAGGCTTTTTCTATTTGGCCCCGGTTCACAGTTGCCGCTGTGACGGGGCCTTTTTCGTTTTGAACCGGCGAAATTGGCTTTGAAACTTTCGCTTTTTGTTCACTTTTTGTCAGGGGGTGTTTTGCACCCTTAAGTCGTTGTTTTTGAAGTCTCTCTTTCTGGATTGCAAAAACAGTTACACTCGCCCAAACTTCCCATTTAAATACTTAAAAACAACGACTTAAGAGAAATTTACCCTTCAAAATCAGCTTACACAGTTGATACACAGTTTTCACACAAAATTGAGCAAAATCAGGGTGTTGAACACGGTAATTATGCCCCTGGAAAAGTTGATCCTCAGACTGCTAATGCGAACACAATGTGCAGGATAAATTCTGCTTTTCTGACAGCACTAGTACCTCGTTTTGAGCAGCCCCACTTGAGTGGTCCATATTGAAAGTTAGTGCATGATCGGCCTTTGGTCCATCGGGATGATGGCTTCGGGCGCTGGTGGGCGGTATCGTCAGATACGAAGATGTATATTCCAGGAATTAACGGAGAAGATAAATGAAGCGAGCTTTAATTACTGGGATAACTGGACAGGATGGCTCTTATCTAGCAGAGTTTTTGCTGTCAAAAGGTTATGAAGTACATGGAATAAAGCGCCGTTCGTCGCTTTTTAGCGGCCTCACCTGAAGACAAGTATAAGACGATCATACGCGTAGCTGCGAGTGATATGAGTGAAGATGAACTCGCTCAGTGGATTAGGAAAAACCTGGAAAAGATAAAAAGTTAATCTCGAGCAATAGTCTGTTACTTCCGAGGCTTAAGGGTTCCGATAAGCGCATTTGTGGTGTTGAACACACAATTCTTGCTTTAATACAACACACGGACTTACACATTTACATACACACCGTACATTTAATAAAAATAACTATTTAATTACAATTATTTAAACGCGTACATTCCATTGCAAATCCGTGTACACCGGTTCGATTCCGGTACCCGCCTCCATTAAAATCAATTGCCTGGATGATTATTTTCCCCAAAAATACGCCAAAAACCTGATACACCATTCATACACACTCCGGGCACAGTTTTTCACTTGGGAAGAACTTATTTCGCGAGTTGCAATTGATCAGCGCTTACCTGCATGCGTGTTTTTTGTCCCATGAAATCCATAAGAACCCAGATACGCTGCTCAGGACCAATTGTGTCGACTGTTGCGATGAAATTGGCAAAAGGTCCGGTGAGCATTTCTACACTGTCTCCCTCGTTCAGACTTTTGGGTGGGAGCAATGCACCAGATGCATCGCATCTGAGCATAAGACCAGAAATCAGCTGTAGAGGAAGCGGCTTTGGTTTGCCCTCAAAGCTCACAAGCTTTGATACCCCAATCGTGCTATTTATCGAGCGCCAAGGGGCCAATTCAGAGTTTACGCTGACAAACATGTATCCTGGGAAAAGAGGTTTAAGATCACTCACAAAGCGGGAGGCTTTTCTGCGGGTGATTTTCTGCATGGGTAAAAACGTCTCAAACCCTTGCCGTTGCAAGTTGCGCTCCGCCAGGCGATGGCTGTTTGGCTTGAACTGTATCAAATACCACTGATTCATTTTGACACCTATCGGACTTAACGCTCACTATTGAACGAACGTAACAGATTTGAAACATCTTGCAAACCTATCAATTGTCGTGCTGAAACTCCTTACCTTGGTCTAAATTGACGGTGATCCACGACCGTAGGAATGACATAAATTATTGAAATAAAATACTTTAGTTACCCCCCCGCAACCCTGCCGGGAGGAACGCACTTCGTCTCAACCTGATATTTTTTTGATTGTAGTCGGAGAAACTTTGGACTATTCGTCAAATCTGAACAGTCATGAACATCCTTGACCTACATTGCTGGAATCTAACACCTGAGCCTGCGCGCAACGCAAAGCTCGGTGCGGTAGCCGTTCTGGAGCGTCACTTTGGCTAGCCGACGCGAAGAACAGCAGGCGGAAATCCGTTTGAAGGTCATGCGGTTGATTTCACAAAACCCTGAAATGTCCACACGGCAGGTTGCGGATGAAGTTGGGATTTCAAACGGGTCCGCCTATTACGTTCTCACCGCGCTTGTTGAAAAAGGCTTTGTGAAGCTTGGGAATTTTAAGAAAAATCCGCGCAAGGGTCAGTATGCCCATTTGCTGACGCCGAAAGGGATCCGCGAGAAATCCTTGCTGACCCACAGCTTCATTGAGCGAAAGCGCGAAG
>Ga0209534_10004405_pt1 | contig 13001 bp, 10 predicted proteins | sample COG_07_FD_184751 | JGI IMG/M metagenome (GOLD analysis project Ga0209534, IMG submission 184751) | Pelagic Microbial community sample from North Sea - COGITO 998_met_07 (SPAdes) (version 2) | ecosystem: Environmental > Aquatic > Marine > Neritic zone/Coastal water | place: Helgoland, sampling...
TATTATTATTGTTATTTTATGGCTTCGATAAGACGGCAAAATTCATCTCCATATTGGTATGCTTGCATAACCCTTTCTGATGGCAGGCAAACTCAGAGGAGTACTAAATCAAAAGATCGAAAGAAAGCTCTCGAAATTGCGAAAGTATGGGAAGCAGCTGAAAATGAAAAAAAAGAGGGCATTCTAACGGAACAAGCAGCTCGAAAGCATATTTCAAAAAGTTACGAAATTGTAGCAGGTAGACAAATAAGCTTTTATACAATTGGTAAATGGATTGATGAATGGTTGAAATTGAAAAGCGACTCAAGAAGAGCTGGTACAGTTATTAGATACGGTTCAGCTTCAAGAGCCTTTATAAGCAGTCTTGGGGATAGAGCTAATCTTGATATTCGACATACAGATGTTACTGATGCTCGAAATTTTAGAGATTCCTTAATTAAAAGTGGGAAGGCAAACGCGAGTATTAATATGGATTGCAAAGCGTTGTCAGGAGCTTTCAACTCTGCAGTTAAGCAAGGTTTGTTGGATAAAAACCCATTCTCTGCCCTTGAACAGCTGTCAGTAGAGAAAAGTACAAGGAAGCCTTTTTCTGATGACCTGGTAACTAAGATATTCTCTAATGTAAATGGAGAAATAGAAGGGTTATGCAAAGTTGCTTTTTATACAGGTATGAGATTGTCAGATATTGTCAATTTGAAGTGGTCTAACTTATACTTGAATGAAGATATTCCGTTTGTTCGATACAAAGAGATTAAGAAACAAGATAAACATAAACACGAAATAACCGTTCCTTTACACGCAGTATTGTTGGAGTATCTATTTAGCCTTCCAAAGAAAAAGGAAGGAGATTTGTTGTTTCCAGAATCAGCTAAAAAGGGAACTGGCGGTTACAATGGTCTAAGTCAAAGCTTTCGTCGTGTATTGCTGCATGTAGGACTTGTTGAGAATCTGCATCAACGACAGGAAGAGGGGACCGTAAAAAGAAAAGTCTCAAAGTATAGTTTTCATAGTTTTCGGCATACCTTTAAATCAAATTTGGCAAATAAGGGCGTTGCGAGTGAGGTATATGATGTTCTAACCGGTCACAGGAAGCCATCTGTAGCAGAAGGCTATGTACACAGGAATATAGAATGCTTGAGTGATGCAATAGCATTACTTCCAAGATTGGTAGCTTGATTTGTTCCAAGGTGTAAAGATTCTAGTTCTGTCTTGTGAATTAAGAGAGAACTAGGGCTGTATCTCTCTTACTGCGAATCTCAGTGTATTTTTTTGATTACGATTATCTGATAACTTTTGAAGATCTTATATTTCAGGTGACAGACCTATCGGTCTTGACCATTTGATTGCTGAATATTTAGGTGGAAATAAGGATATGGGAAATCGAAGTTCATCAGGCATTAAAAAGACATTCAGATTTGCTGATTTGTTTGCTGGTATTGGAGGTATGAGGCTTGCTTTTGAAGCTGCCGGCGGAGAGTGCGTTTACACATCCGAGTGGAATAAGTTTTCTCAGGAAACATACAAAGAAAATTTCAAACCCGGAGTTAGTCACAAATACGATACCGATATAACTAAGGTAGATGAAACAACCATCCCATATCACGATGTTCTAGTGGCCGGATTCCCCTGCCAGCCATTTAGTTTGGCTGGAGTGTCGAAGAAAAATTCCCTTGGTAGGGAACACGGATTTAGAGACAAGACCCAGGGTACTCTATTTTTTGATATTTGTCGGATATTAGATGCCGTTAAGCCAAAGGCATTTCTCTTGGAGAATGTTAAAAACCTTGCTTCGCATGATGGTGGTAAAACCATGCTCCATATTTTAGATTCTCTAAAAGAATTAGGATATGTACTGGGAGACGGTGAAACACCATATAAAGTAATCGACGCCCAGCTTTTAGTTCCTCAGCACAGAGAAAGAACATTCATTGTTGGCTTCCGAGAGGATGTCGGTTTTTCATGGAGCGATGTTAAAATAAAAGAGCTCAGACCGATCCTTTCCTCCATTCTTCATCCGGAGGATGGATCTGAAGTTTCCGAAGATCCTTTTACTGAAGGTAAAAACGCTTCCGTTAATCCTAAATACATTCTTTCCGAAAAACTTTGGAACTATTTACAGGATTACAAAAAGAAACACGAAGCTAAGGGCAACGGGTTTGGGTTTGGTCTTGTAGGCAGAAATGATGTCTCCCGTACTTTGTCAGCAAGGTACTATAAGGATGGAAGTGAAATTCTGATCAATAGGGGAGATGATGAAATTCCCAGAAGGCTAACTCCTCGGGAATGTTCGCGCTTGATGGGTTTCGATCAGGTGTGCAACGAAGTTTATGGAAGAGATTTAATCATCCCTGTTTCCGACACCCAAGCTTACCGACAATTTGGTAACGCTGTAGCCGTTCCTATTGTGAAAACTATCTCATTGGCGATCGCTAAAGCCCTCAAGAAAATTGATATGATCAATGATTCGAGCAAAGAGAAATCAGACTTTCAGGAAGAAATAGTTTTTCAGCCTCAAAAGTTACTAGCCTAAATTGGTTTTCTAAAGTTTCTTCGAATGTTTTCTTAAAAAACATTCCTGAATCCTCTTAGTTTTATTACACCAGTTTTCTGTTTCAACGGAGACTGGTTATGGTCAGGGATCCTCTTTTCCACCTTTCTCGTAACATTACGTCCTTGCGGGTAAAGATTCAGGACTGTCCATATCAGGTCGGCATGCTTAGCTAAGGCGTGAAAATTAACATCCCATTTAACTGAAAGTGATTCTTTAAATAGGGTAAACTCTTTAGTCTTTTCATAAACTTCATTGGTTTCTTCCCAGTACTTCAAAAAATTTTCATGGAAGAACGCATTGGAAGATGTGAAGTTCTTTTCAATTAGTTGAGAGTGTAAAAGTGTAACTAATTCTGTCTCGATTTTTTTAACAGAAGGCCCAACCGTGCCCAAGGCGTTTGCCGTTTTTTCGAGTGTCAACCTATCATTCAAAGATCGTGAGGTCCTAAGGCGAAAAATATCGGTAAGATACTTCCTGTTCGTGTTAATTTCTAGAGTGCTCAGGAGGGTTTCATTTAGACATGAGAGAAATTCTTCGGGTCCATTAATTATATTTGAGGGAAGTACCTTTAACCCGGCATTCCGTGCATATCTCAACCAAAAAAAATGATCGTGTTCTGTATCATCTCTTGTTTTTTCAATTTCCTTAAGAATCCTAATAAATAAGGAAAATGTTTCACTTTTTCTATCGATACTTGTGTCTCCTTTTACTATGTGCTCAATGGCATCACCTATTGTTAAGATGCCCACTTTATGAAAATCTTTGATATGCTTTTTGAGTAGCAACTGAGTGAGTGGCTTTTGTGCAATGTTATTTGGCAAATTTAAACATAAGGACAAAGGTATGTGGTCATCGGCCCGCATGCCCTCTGGTCTTTTGGCTTTGCTGGTTAAAATTGCAGTTATGAATGCCCAATGCGGAAGTATCTGCAGGGGTTTAACTTTCCACACATCAGCTAATTTTGTGATGAAATATTCGAAAGTTAAAGAATCAGACTCATTCGAGAAGCTCTTCGCGGCATCTCGGAAAAATTTAGAAAATTCAGGAGTGAAGCGAAAATTCCTTTTGCAGTATTCATTGTAAAGAATCCCATTTGATAGACCGGACAGTAGTTTCGCCTCTTTTTGGCGTATACGTTCCCTAGTTACGCCAAAGGGTTTACCCAGTGCATCGAGAGTTTTCTGCTGAGAATTTTTCTTTATCAGTCTTTCAGAGAAAATCATTTTTTCCATTGGATCATCGCATGAGGCAATGATTTCAAGATTGATTCCTGGGACCATTTGTAGAAAGTCTTCCCCGCTCCAAGGTGTTCCAGTTGAAGGTATTACTGGAATATCAAGTGATTTAGCGAACGTTACCCAATCAACTTCATCGTTTTCTAGAATATTCATTCTGATCGCTTGCAGGACATCATGAATCCTTTGAATTTTTTTCTTACCCAAACCCTTAATGGAATTTAATTCCTCTTCCTTTAATTCTAGAAAGTCTCCTACTGTACTAATGCCCCTTTTTTTTAGAGGGCGACCTTCTACTTCTAAGTGAATTACGCCAAGGGGTATAGATTTGATAGCCGAACTTAGCTCATTTTTTGGCCTGAAATGTATGATTCTATTCAGAGAAACATCCCTATGGAATAATTTTTGATCGATGGAGTTCCAGTTAACTTCACCCTCATCGTTTAAATTTTCGCAAATGGCAGATATGAGTCTGAAGATTCGATCGAACTTTGTTGTACCCATGCCGCGTAAATCGTAAATACGATAAGGGCTAGTGAGAAGAAGTTCGCCGAGCGTTTCAAATCCGTTTTGTTGCAGGATGTTGGCATCGGGGCCAAGTATGCTGTATAGTAAAATGGAATTTGCAGAATCGCTTAAAATCGTCTCGTAAAATGAACTTCCCCAAAAATTTTGAAGAAGTATTCCGTCTTTGATTAATCCTTTCAGGGGGGCATTCTTGTGAAATAATTTGTGATCGATTGAGTCCCACCTAACTTTACCCTCATCGTTAACATTTTCGCAGATTGCGGATATAACTCTGAAAATCCGATTAAACTTTGATGTGCCCATGCTGGGAAAATCTTTTAGTTCCTCCGCGTTCATATGAAGAATATTTCCGAGCGTAACTACACCCCTTCGTTTCAGCATGTTAGTATCGGGGCCAAGTATAATAGTCAAATCAATGGATTTAACAGAATCGCTAAGTTTTTGGTCCGAGCGAAGGCCCCATGCTAAATCATTCATCGCTGTCTTTTACTCTTTAATTTCATCAAATCAGTATACCCTATGCCAGCCTTTTAATTTAATGATAGTTGGCTTTGAGGGTGGGACTTGAAGGCTTTTTTCGGATGAATTTCTAGATTGTTGCTTTTTGATGCTAATTAGATAATCACCGAGGCGAGAGGTGGATTCAAAAAGCATTTGGTCACCGGATTTTGCACCCCAAAATTTGAGAAACTTGCTTGTGCGAGTAATCCTGTATTCGTTCCGAGTGCTTTCACCTGTAAGTTTCCCGTTGTAGTAAATATACCGCATCTTCCAAGTCTCCTGATTCGGATCAATGCATGTAATCATAGTTTCAGGGTTTTTTTTATTTGGGTCCAAGAAGGGGAAAAAACCCAACAACTCTTTGTTACCCTTTGGAATGGCAACAGCTGCTTGATGACTTCCGGTTGCACCTACATCGTTATCAGTAAGTATTTTAAAGAAGGATTGTTTCATTTGGAAAGTGGTGAAATTTTCAGTGCTTTTGTTAAATCGAATTTTTCGTTTTCGCCAGTGACTAGTACAGCAGTATTCGCGAGGTTTCTTCGATTTTCGGATCGCTCGATCATAACTTCCTCCACAGTGTCTTTATAATATAAATGATAGATAGTAACAGGTTCACTTTGACCGATCCGGTGCGCTCTTGCGCTTGCTTGTGCTTCAAGAGCCGGGTTCCAATATTGAGTGTAGTGAATTACAACAGTTGCCGCAGTGATATTTAGGCCGGCTCCTGCAGCTCTGGGATTAAGAATAAGTGCGCCGGGCCCTTCATGATTTGTAAATGAGTCGACAATCGGCTGTCTTTCTTCCTGGGGGGTCGATCCGTTAATTGCAGACCAGAAAGTTGAAGTCGGATAGTCAAGTGCCCGATGTATCAGCTCTCCACATTTGTTATAATTAGCAAAAATTAAAACCTTTCTGTTATTCTTAAATGCTTCACTAATGAGTCGGGTAGTAATTTCAATTTTTGGAGTTTCTAAATCACTATCCGCCCTTTCATGGAGATCGACTCGATCTTCCCAACCTTCGTTTGCAAGGTCATGGGATAGCAGCCAAGGGTGGGCACAGAAGATGGATAACTGTCCGGTGGCAACAAGGCCACCAGCATTTGGATATGCGGCAAGTGTATCTTGCCGGATTTGTTCGTATTCTGACGAGAGTGCCCCCAGTTCAATGGGAAGATTAACATCAGTACGTTTGGGAAGGTCACCCTTTACTCCTTGCACCTGCCTTTTAAGAATCATCGGGTTGGTAATTTCAGAAAGGCATTCAGCGGATTCTTGTGTTTCGGGATACCGCTCGGTGAAATCTCTGTAACTATTAAGGATTCCTGGTATAGCGAAATCGCACAATGACCAGAGATCATGGAGACTGGTCTCAACAGGAGTTCCAGTTACAGGAATAGTAAAGTGCCTATTTAAGCGTGCAGCTGCTTTGCGTCTTTGAGACTGGGGGTTTCGGATAGCCTGAGCTTCATCGCAAATTACAAACGACCATTTGACACCCATGAGAATAGCTATGTCGTTGATAAGCGTATCGTAGGTTATGATGACAATGTTTGCGCGCATTAGCTCGGTGTATATTCCAGTGCGATTTGGCCCCCGGTGAATCATTACGCTCAGCGAGGGTGCAAAAATTTCAAGTTCCCTGTCCCAGTTTGCAATGAGGGTTGTTGGGCACACAATCAGTGCAGGAGATTCATTTGATGGAGGATTTAAAAGAAATAAGGAAATGATCTGCATAGTTTTCCCCAACCCCATTTCATCCGCTAAGATTAGCCCGCCCGTTTTACTTAAAGTATGGTTCATCCATGAGACCCCTTGTGCTTGGTAAGGGTACAGGGTTGCCTTGAGGCCGGGGACATCAATCTTTGCCTCGTATTTCTTTGATTCATCGTTGGCTGTACAAAATACCTTGGGATCAATATCAAGATGCAACTGTTCCGAAATTTCTTCTTTAAGACGAAGAATATCTGGCATACTGAGATTGGAGGGGTCACTCTTTCTAAAAAGTTCAGAAATTAATGATGAAATATCTCGAGGTAACGGTTTTACACGACTTCCGTGTAATACCCAGTTGTGTTGCAGGGAAGGTGCCTCGATGAAATCTGCAACGCCTCCAGTAATTATCCTTGCTGCTAGACGGGCATAGTTGCCCTCTGCAGATGTTCTTATAGTGAGGGCAGGATCAAGGATTCCGAAGGAGGAAAGGGAGATATCATCTGGTAATTCTGCTAGGTCAGAGAAATTCCTAATCTGGTAAAAATCAGTCGGACTCATTTTATCTTCAGCATTTCTTTAAGCTGACCCGGGAGCGGCACAGGTTTCTGTTTATGGATTGCTCTATGACAATTCGGGCAAAGGGGGATCAGATCTGTCCTCGGATCGTAAGTTCTTGCCCTGTCCAAGTCGGAAAGCGGTTCGATATGGTGGACCTCAAGAATTTCACCTACACTCTCTGGATACAAAGTTAATGGATCAAGTCCACACACGGCACATTTTTTTCCATGAATGGCAAGGCAGAGGAGACGGTTGCGCTTGTTACGTTCACGCTTAATTATTGTTACCTCACTGACACTTCCTTCCTCATTAGCTGTGAGCTCTGGGTCAACAACATCATATCCAATGAGCTCTGCCATTGCGGCCATAAGCGGAACAATAACTTGGGAGGTCGTTTCTTTTATTGCATCGTCGTCGTACTGATGGACCAATCCTTTAATTGTTACCGTAATCCGAAAATCTTTATCTACGGTCCAACTGCCGTTCTTTTCCTCTGGATAAATATCAACCTTATGGCTCAGGGAAACCTGTCCGATTAATGCTTGTGCAACAGAATAACTTTCCTCATCCGCACGATTAATTCTTTCTATGCATTCCCTTGCATAGGCTCCAAACCGCAGGGTTACTTTGTGTTGTTTAAGGCCCAATGGGATCAATTCAAAAACTGGCCCCTCATTAGATGTAAGGTCTTCAAACCATAATCTTAACCCTTGCCGCTTACCGGAAGCATCAACTTCAACTTGAATATTTGTCCCGATTGAATGCTCAATGGTTTCTTGAAGAATTGCTGTATGATCACTAATCGGCATGAAGAGCTAAAATTCTTTTTATGTCTGATCTGGAATTTTTACATTCCTTAGCAGTTTGCGGAGATTGCTTGAGACTTCCTCTCTGATATCCTCCCAAATTGGCTGAAGTTCTTCGTCTGTACTGTTAAACTCTGCCGCTGCCAGTGCCCAAAGCAGCAAATCCACGCCTTCCACGGAGAAACCCGATTGCATTTGAGAATAAATTTTGGTGTAAAAATCGTGTTCCTTGTTAATTCGAACAGCAGTTGAGTGATTGTCACTCGAGGCACTATTCAGGCAGGGTTCCCAGAGTCCGCCCTGAGAGATCCTTTCAACTGGTTCTATGAAGAGTTTGGCTGGGTCGACATTACTTCCAATAGATGTTTTTATTCGAATTGATGATCCCCGATTATTATTAACTGTAGCCTGATTATTTTCCGGATCTACAGTGTTGATTTTAGGTGATGCCGTGTTAGGCGTTTCATTAATCCGCTTGTTCGATGGTTCATGAGTAATTCCTCTGGCGACTGATTGACGCTGGGTCTTTCTGTAGTTTTGGTTGGCAGAGCGGTAAGCGGGCTGAATTGTTTCATGAATATGTTCGAGAAGGTTATCATCTAGAATTACATCATCTTTTTTAACACCCACTCCAAAGACCTCGTCCAATTTGTAGCCAAAATTAAATTCAACTCTAAGCAGGTTGCTGTGTGGTTCAGGACTCCATAACCCTAACCAATCTCCATGGTGAATGAGTCGTCCTTCCCTGTAGACATAAATCCCCTGATTTTTAACCAAAATCTTCGCTTTTTTTCTGTCTTCTTCATGTAGATCATCTTTGTGGGGAAAAATCCATGCTTTTAGAGTGGCAGCCTCGATTGATCCACTTGCAGTTTCTATTTGAAGAGATGTAGATTCAACCGGAAGAACTTGAGAGGCAAGATCAGGTTGGAAAGGATTCCATGGTTCCACAATTTCCTCATTGATAGAAATACTGACATCATAAAATTCGGTCTCTTTCGGATCGAGATATTTGTGGAAAATCAATGCACAGTGATCCTTCAACTTGTTTCTTAGTCTCTTTACCGCAGCCATTTCTTTGCTACTTCCCGGATCTCGGTAATCTTTCTCCAAAAGTCGGTCACACTGTTCCCAGACTACAAGGGTTCCTGTTTTTCCACAATGAGCATCAAAAGCCTCGTGATCTTCTGCAGTCGGAGTTTCGGTAAGATTTATCCATTCGTTTCTTTCTTTTATGAAATCCAAGTTGCAATATACCTTTTTCAGATCATGCCCTTCAGTATTTCTGGATATCACTGAGAATTGACGGCAGATTGAACTGGATGCTGTTTTCAATCCTAATCCAAATTTACCGAGAGATTCCGGATTTTCTCTCTCGTCAGATCCATACCTTAGGGCATTTATCAGGCCATTATAATCCATTCCGCTACCATCGTCTCCAAAGTAGACGAACCTGCGTCCGTCTTCTCTAATATGAATTGATACCTTCACATTTTTTGCTCCGGCAGCAAGAGAGTTGTCAATGATATCGGCAGAGGCTGTAAGAAAGTCGTAACCAGTATCTCGCAGACCTGCACTTAGACGAGCTGCGTCGGGCGGATTGGGTATTTCTGTTGGCATAATTCGTTTTGTTTTAATGTGTGTTCTCTAATGGAAATATTCTTATAGCTATTAGAAAAGGATAAGATATAATTAATCAATTGAATATATTTTCGGCGTAATTTGACAATGCTGTCGTTTCACCCTTCAGAAATTGATAGCATTCTTTTGTTCTGCTAACTCACCTATGTAGAACCTAATGGTTCTATTTTTGATATCTAATTCACCGACTCTTCATGGAAATTGCCCTCAAGGAAATCTTCCTGGGCACCGGCTTTTTCTCCAAGCATGGATATCATGGATTTAACCTGCTCCATGGTGGATAGATCGTCTGGTGTCAAACGACCAATACTTTTCAATGGGTGAACAAGGAGATCCTCAATCAAATTGCATGATACATGAGCAATGGTTCGTGCATCGAGGTCGGAAACGGTGGTTTCAATGGATCTTTGTTTAGGGGGTAGGGTAGCTTTCATTGCCTCAAATTATAAATGTTGAAGCGGACATATGGTGTCCTATTTACTTTGAGCATGAATTTTGATGCAGAAGAAAATACCTACAAGGCATTGCACCGGATGCTCGGTATTCACGAGTATTTAAATAAGGATAGGGGGCCAACCCTGCTTTCTCTTTCCGAGGCCTTACTTGACATCCAAGCAGGTGTTTTTGCTCAAAGTCTAACTATGAAGAGTGCTAGTAACTAGGATAGTATGTATCAATCGTCTTTGGTGCCTTCATTACATAATGAAGTACACTCAAATTTTAGATTTCAACATATTCATTTCACTTTCAGATAGTAGTAGTAAATCAAATGAGTTGGTTTGATGGTTTGATCATTTGGTAAATGTAACTTTACTCATTTCCTGTTGCGTCTTGGCTTGCCACTCGAGTCAAGTGCTACGACATGACTCAGGTTTATGGGGCATGTACCTCGTAAATATTCCTATACTTCACCTTCAACATATATCGGTCCAACTTACATGGTTCATACCTGCAAAACTTTTCAAAGCAGAGCCTTTGGGAGAAATCTTTTCTATGTAACAATCATCTCGATCAAAAATAAAGAAAAACTCATCAAACGCGAAGTCATCAGTATGTGTATATCCATCATCGCTAAAGTAAAGACATTCAAACTCAGGAAGGTTTAGGCCTGAAGATTCAACAATCAGAGACCAGATTTCGTTTAGGCAATCAACATACTCTTCATCTGGGTAATTGCTAACGTCATGCAAATTTCCTATCCAATTGACACATTCCTCGAAAGAAGCATCTGGTGAAGGATAAACTTCTTTTGGTGACGAAATACCGCTTTTCCTAAGTAGATTAAATATTTCTTTGAAGTTCGCACAAGTAACCAAGTTTATCATTTTCTCAAGAGAAACATAATAGCCATCATTCGATCTATAATCAGTGCCCATGAGAAATTAGATAATTTTGCCGATATTTCTGTCAAATAAAAACCAGGCAGCCAAGTTCGGGATTGATTTAAAATTTAGACGGACGCTATTTGTCCGCCTTTTCGTATACGATCATATTTGAATTATCTTGTTAGATTGTTTTATCATCTTTTTTGTCTAAAAGCTTACCTTTTCCTCCTATCCCAAACCTAATATCCACCCAATATGCCTAAACCAATTGTCTTCACCCTTGGAAAAAAAGATTTCAGCGTAGAACTTGGACGCAAAGTAACCAAGGACGATTTATACGGAAGAGTTAAACGAGTCGTGGAAAAGGATGGGCAACCTCTAGACCGTGGTCTCCTTGGTCCAGATGGTAGCCTGCTTCCCCGAAAAGCTCTGTCCAGTATCCGTTTGGATCCAGAGGGCACACCCGTGGAACCCGAAGAAGTTCTCCATGATGGAAAACTTGCGGAGACGCGTCCCTCCTCCTTTGAAGAGAGTGCCCCTTTGGAGGAGTTACCTATAACTGCACTTGCCGGATTTTGTGTGTCTGATGTCTATCCTCTCGAGGTGTGCGATCTGCCCAAGGGGCTTTATTCCACCTGGTTTGCTTACCGCAAGGGCCCGGATCGTAAGGAGGCATTGGTTTTGGTCCGTGAAGACGGTGCTTTTTTGATGGCCGGACACAGGAAAAATTCCCCCCTTGTTGGGCTCGGTGTGGTTTACGATTTCTTTGACGCTGCCAGCACTGAGGACGATGCCGAGGAGGACGATGATCTTGATTTTGCAATGATGTAAGCCCGCCAGCACTGAACTTCCTATCCATTATGAATGAAATACACTTTGAGTACGAGGGGAAGGCTGCCCGCCTTAGCCTTCAGTCTTTAAAACGAGAAAAAGCCCAGCCAGCCATTCGCCGCAGAACAAGCACGGGTGAGGTATCCATGGTGCGGGTATTAAACGGCCAGTCCCAATCAATCGACAAGGAGAAGCTAACTCCGGATGACTTGATCAATGGAGATCCCGAGATTGAGATCGAGAGTGGGGGAACCTTGCCGGAACTCGAGCTCTTTACCCCTGCTTATTTGATACCTGGAGAAAAGGCGGAGATTGCTCATGAGTTTTCTGAAATAGAAATCGTGCACACTCCGGAAGGAGAGGAAAAGGAAAGACGCCCTCGCGTGCTTCGTTCCTCCAATATCAATGATGTTCACCCCATTAAATTCGGAAAGACCTTTCCCATTGAAAAAGCATTCACCAGCTTTGTATTCCGTGCAGTTTACCAACTCGTTCATGATGATGGTATTGGCTACGAATTTTTGCATGGAGTGGCCAAAAGACTGCACGACAAAAAGGAAGTCGCCCTGCTGGGTGCCGGTCCCAAAGGAAATGCACCATTGATCCTACGGGACAAGGGTAGCCCCCACCGTGCGTTTCTTTATGGCGAGTTAGGCAAAGGTGGAGAGTCGGACAAGTATCGACTGTTACTCCTTTTGTCTAATCAAGAGCTCAAACTACCAGCCAAGCCTGAGTGAACCAAATTTATAAACCTACTTATCTAAAAACTAAAAATATTAAACACAATGAGTGAAGAAAAAATACTGACTAAGGAAATTATCATCCAAGAAATCCCTAAATTTGATGACGCAGTTGATTTATCTCAGTATACTCAGATTGATGATGATGCGGCTGAGAGCCTGTCGAAATGCAAGCATCTTAACGCTGAGCGTTGGGGCAATTGTGGAGCTGAACTTTCTCTCGATGGCCTGACGCAACTGAGCGACGCAGCGGCCGAGAGTTTGTCGAAGAATGAGGGTAATCTTCTCCTCGATAGCCTGACTGAACTGAGCGATGCTGCGGCAGAGAGCCTGTCGAAATGCCAAGGTGACCTTTTCCTTAATGGCCTTACGGAATTAAGCGATGCAGCGGCCAAGAGTTTGTCGAAACATGAGGGTGATCTTCTCCTCGATAGCCTGACTGAACTGAGCGATGCTGCGGCAGAGAGCCTGTCGAAATTTAAGGGCAAAGTGCTTGGTCTCGATGGTCTGACCGAACTGAGCGATGTGGGTGCAGAAAGCCTATCGAAACTTAAGGGCGAATATCTA
>Ga0209534_10004411_pt1 | contig 12994 bp, 10 predicted proteins | sample COG_07_FD_184751 | JGI IMG/M metagenome (GOLD analysis project Ga0209534, IMG submission 184751) | Pelagic Microbial community sample from North Sea - COGITO 998_met_07 (SPAdes) (version 2) | ecosystem: Environmental > Aquatic > Marine > Neritic zone/Coastal water | place: Helgoland, sampling...
CTTCGTCGGCCGTACAAGAACCTCCACATGCGCCCAAGGCGTCCAATTCGTTTCCGTTGCAATCGCAATCACCCTCGGGAATGTCGGCGCAACCGCACTCGTAAATGTCTCCAGGGCCATTGCAAACGTCGCAGGCATCAAGCGTGCCTACACACGTGTCAATATCATCGCAAATACCATCGTTATCGGTATCACTATCGCATGCTCCGCCGCATTCTCCAGCAGCATCAGCTTGGTTGCCGTTGCAATCGCAGTCACCTTCAGGGATGCCTTCTCCACCGCAAACTCCGCATTCATCCAAAACATTTCCGTTACAATCGCAATCGCCTTCTGGAATCTCATCGCATCCACAGGCGTATATATCGCCAGGACCATTGCACACGCCGCAGGCATCTATTGTACCCACACAAGGATCCAATGCATCGCAAACGCCATCTTCATCGGCATCTGCTAAGCAATCACCTGAGCAGTCATAGCCTGTTTCTGGAGTTGTTCCTTCGCAATCGCATGCGCCTTCTGCAATTCCATCACCGCCGCAAACACCACAAGTATCAATGTATTGGCAATTGCCATCATCAGCGGTTGCTGTTTCGTCGTAGTTGCAGGCCGTTGCATCGGTACATCCCATGACATCAATCACAAAATCCTGGGTATTCAATGCTAATTCTTGCTCATAATGAGCTACTCCTGCTGCATCTCTCCAATTGAGATTCCATGTGCAAATCACATGTCCAGCTCCATCGACGCCATCCGCTGCCGTCAGTTGAGCCAATAATACTTTGCCATTCTCACCGGCCATGGCCAGCGGATTGGAACCTGGGGTCACATACCAGCTGCCGCCTACTGCGCCATCCAAGGTGAATCCTGTGCCTGTATTGAAATCAATAAAGGCTCCAGACATTCCGATGCTAGATACTTGAGCATCTGCATTGCTCGTTGAACCAATCGTCAACCAACTGTCATATGCAGCATCAGGAAACATTGCCAGCAGTGTTCCGAATAGGTCAGAACCCAAATTCACACCAATGGTCGTTTCTTGGAAGAAGCTCGTGGTAACCTCGAGGTCGAGGTTCACCGAACCTTCTTCTTCCTGGCCAATGGAATACACAGCCAAGACTTCATCCGAAGGTGAGCCGAAGTGCGCATAGATGTGGTAGGTAGTTCCGTGTTCAGATGTGGCGTGTATTTCACTTTCCAAACCTGTAAACTGAGCAAGCCCCATTCCTGTGAGAAAAAAGGTTGCTATCGGAAGCAGCAAAAAGCGCTTCCATGTCGTTGTGATTGTTGAATAATTCATCGCGGATTGAATCCATTTCGTACTTAAAGATAACAAATTCATTGGAATTTTACTATCGTTTGTCGATATATTTTCCGATTATCTATCGAAAAACAAATCTGATCTTGTGGTTTTTAAGAAACATGAACGGCTTCCTGTACGCGGCTGCCGGTAGAAAAGTTGCATTTCGATCCAACCCATTTTTCATCTGCCATAAAATCACTACTTTAGGACTCAACCAAATGCGCCATGCCGGACTTTCTCACAACCATCGCCAAAGGTGGTAAATCATCAGCGTTGCTATCCTGCGTGTTTTTTTTCCTGGTCTGCATGCCTTCAGCAGTCGTCGCACAATTGGGCTGCATTGAAGTGAACCAGCCGTTGGGCCTTTTCGAATTATCAACAGCTGATGACCTGTGCGCGCCTACGCTCGATCGGAACTCTTCCGTTTTCTTACAGGTGAACGAAACAGCGCAAAAGACGCTTGAAGAAATACGACCCGACGTCTGGACGCTCCCGCTGAATTTACCGGATGGTACGCACGAGTGGGTGGAAATGCACCGATTTCAGGCGCATACCCAAAATTTGGAAATTGGACACATGACCGAGACAGGGCTCCGTGTCGAACGCTATACGCCCCAGTTGCTTACCTACCGATTTGCCAGCGCAGGATTTCATGGGACACTCGTAATTATGGCAGACGAAATTGCAGGTACGGTGCGGCACGAGGGGGTACAATACGAGATTGGCGGCCTGGAATGCGAAGGAATTGACACAGGCTATTCCGTGCTGTATGCCATAGCTGATGCCCTCAATCCCCCTGCCTTCAATTGTGGAATGGAGGAAGTGGAACGCGGGCTCAAACCCGGAAAACACGGACATTCTCCGGCACCGCATGGCCAGCGATCCAGTGTAACGTCGTGCATTGAAGTCGCAATTGATATCGATTTTTATACCTACAACACCTTCAACCAAAACTGCGGAAACAGCGTTGAATGGTCGCTTGCCCTGCTCGCAGGTGTTTCCGAAATTTATGAGACAGAGTTGGACAACCTCGTCAATTTGGCGGCCTCTTACGTGAATGTGTGGGAAACAACTGACCCATACGCATCCTTCGTTGGCAATGCCGGAGCCATGTTGGATGCATTTCGAATGGAATGGCTGAACAACCCCGACTTGGCCAATCGGCCCCGCGACTTGATCCACCTCATGACCCGCAGGCCGGATACCGGCACAGGAGGCATCGCCTACCTCAACGTTGTTTGCAGCCCCAATTATGCGGCGGGATTCTCTGCCTACTTGGACCCCTCTTTGACCTACAACCTGAACAACTACAGCTGGAACCTCAATGTGGTTGCGCACGAGCTCGGTCACAATTTCGGATCCAATCACACGCACTGGTGCGGATGGCCGGGTGGCCCCATTGACGATTGCTACGCTGCTGAGGGCAGTTGCACAAACAACCCAGCACCTCAGACGGGTACGATTATGAGCTACTGTCACGCCGTGGCGGGTGGATCGGTGAACCTTGAATTTCATCCTACGGTGGAGAGCAACGCACTGATTCCAACCATCAATGGGCAAGGATCGTGTTTCGACTCTTGTGACGAATTCGCAACAAGCTGCCAAAATTACGGCTGCACCAACCCGCTCTATTGCAATTATGACCCTGAAGCCGAATTCAACGATGGCTCCTGCACCGTCGAGGATGATTGTGGCATTTGCGGGGGAGATGGAACCAGCTGCGTTGGCTGCACGGATCCCGTCGCCTGCAATTACGAGGAGGTTTTCTTATTTGATGATGGCAGCTGCTTTTACTCACCACTGGGCGGGGCGTGCGATTGCGATGCATTCATAAGCCTTGAAGGTGAACTTGGTCCGGGAGAAACAGAAAGCATCGCAGTGAGTGGATTTGGCTACGTGGCTGCTGTGACGGTATTCTTGCATTTCGAAAACACGCAACAGGACATGACGCGAGCCAGCGACCTCTCAATCATCGTGGAAGCCCCCGATGGTACATGCAAGCAAATTGGCGGATTCGATGTAGACTTTGGGTGCACGAGTTCTGGTTTTTGGCCCTCATCTTGGCAGTCCACTGCGGACGGGGACTACGAGGGAGCAGCGACAATTGGAAATGCGCCAGAAGGAATTGGCAATTGGTACGTTCGAATCGGGAATGGCTGGAGCGGATCCGAAGGGGCCTTTTTCCAAGCTGAAATCTCCATCTACGACTTGTGCGTGGAAGTCGACCCCGAAGGATGCATGGACCCGATGGGGTGCAACTTCAACCCCGCAGCTGTCATTGATGATGGAAGCTGCGATTTTGAAACCTGTTATGGCTGTACCAGCGCGGCTGCGTGCAATTACACCGCTGGCGCAACCATGGACGACGGATCTTGCGAATACCTGACCTGCCTGGGCTGTACCGAGCCGGGTGCATGCAACTTTGATTTATCCGCAACCATTGAGGACAATAGCTGCGAGTACTTCTCATGCGCCGGCTGCACCAACTTCGAAGCGTGCAACTTCGATCCCGGGGCGACCATTGAAAATGGTACCTGCACCTTTGATTGCAACGATTGCACCGGCGACCTTGACAACGACGGCCTGATTGCCGTGAGCGATGTATTGCTTTTTCTGGCTGATTACGGCTGTGATATTCCCATTTGTGCCGGTGACATCAACGGAGACAACACCACGAATGTAAGTGACTTGCTTCTCCTCTTGAGCCAATACAGTGAATCGTGCTCCGAAGGATGACCCACCAATCTTCGTCATTTTCGATGCTTCTATTGGCCTGGCTGATCCTCGGTAGCTGGCTATTCGTCGGTTGCAGCGAAAGCACCGTGCGCTCCGTTGATCAACCTTTATTTGCCGTAGAAACGTGGTTGGGCACTTGGGTCGGCGAACAACCTGAACATGCCATGCGCAATGCGAACGGTGAGCCCATTTTGATTCGCGGGAAGGCAGCAACGGTTAAGGGAAGCACGTATACATTCACCATTAATGCAGATGGCACGGCCCACTTGCATCAGGCATTCGCTGACGGAAGAACCATGACTTTTGCCGGCAAATGGAGAGGGCAACTGGATGAAAATCAACCCAGCATCCCATCAAATCCATCGGATAAACCAAGGTTGCGAGCAGTGGTTTTTGAACTCGCTGCCACAGATACAGGTGCATACCGGCAATACGTTTTGGCTGTCGACACCGCAGCGCGGCAGGTCAATTGCATTGGAACTTCAAGCGAGCCCGCCTTTAGCGTTCAACTCCAGCAATGAAGGCCGCCACTCCAGACATAAAGACTTCTCGGTCGTCCCACATGCAAAGGTGAGAGCCCGTCTCGCACGTTAGGCTTTGGCCATTTTGCACCAATTCTGACTGGCGCTTCATCGCTTCAGGGTCCATGGTGTCATGGGTTGCTCCAACCATCAAGGTCGGCGCAGAAATCTCTTTCAATCGGTCTGTGATGTCCCAGTCGATGAGGCGTCCGCCCACTTTAAACTCGCTGGGTCCTTGCATCAAATCATAAAGGGGATAATTCAACTTGGCAAATGAGGTTTCCACTTCTTCTGGCCAAACGTCCAAACGACAAATGTGCTTATTGTAAAATTCGGTTTGAATCAATTCGAGGTACGTTTCATTCTGCAAATCTCCCGCCTCTTCGAAGGCATTGAGCGAATCCAATAAGCTGGGGCGCATCTGAGGCCGCAGCACGTTCTGGTTGTAAGCCGCGTATTCGGGAATGCTCGAGACCATATTGCATACGATGAGTCCGTTGAGGTTTTCTTGGTAGCGCAAAGCATATTCCATGGCCAAAATCCCTCCCCAGCTATTGCCCAATAAATAGAAATTCGACGCATCATAACCGAGTGCCTTCCGCACTTCCTCTACCTCCTCTACCCAGCGATCGATGTTCCAAATGTCTTCGGTGGGTTGATCGCTGAAGAAGCTCCCCAATTGATCGTACATAACGACCTCGAAACCGTGCTGCGCAGGCAAGTCATAGGCAAGCGACAGCAAGTATTCATGGGTTGCTGCCGGACCGCCATGCAGCGCCAAAATGCATACATCAGCGCTTTCTCCGAAAGTCTGTGTGAATACATTGTAACCGTTGGACAACGCAACACGGCGCACACCGGGTTCCGCCCACTTCGCTTCGCGTTCTTTTTGCTGTTCAGGCGTAAACTCCATGGCATAGGCTGAAACCGACTCGTCGGACGCTGACTCTGGAAGCTCTTTTTCTGCGACGTTTGAGCAAGAGACGTTCAAGAACAAAATGATTGCTGTGAGTAGGAATTGAAATGATCTAGGCATCGTTTGGAGGTTTATTCGAGATTGCCAAAGTAAAGCCATTTCAACTTTTCTTTTTGCACATGCCTCTCGGTGCAATGCTTCATATTTCTATATAATATCGATAAAACTATGTTTTTTGCATTCTATAATAAATTTCCTATCTTAGAAGGCCTCACGACGTCTTAACCAAACCAAAACCATGAGAAATTTCATTCTCGCGTGCTTCACTTGCATCCTCACGCCATGCGTTCATGGACAAATCACAGCGTTGGTGGCAGAACCCTTTGCCATCCACAACGGTGCGGAAATCCCCGAATTGGAGGGCATGATCACTTACAGGATTTACGCCGAGATGACCCATGCTGACGATGAGGTTTCTGCCATTTTTGGTGACATAGGCAGCCCGATGAATCTTTCTTCCACCTCCGGATTCTTCAATTCGCCTTTGGGTTCCGATTTGGGATGGGAAATCAACCCCGCCCTCTTATCGTTTTTTCCAGTTTTGAATTACGATTCATGGTTAACCATTGGCGCGTCCAATTCGTCGGAAAGCTCCAATATGGGCAACACCATTGGCTTGGAAGCGGCCTTTGAATCCTTCAACGCGGGTGGCGCTTTTGTCGTAGACAATTCCATTGGAGGTTCCATTTTCACGCTGGCCGGCGACCCTGCAGCTGCGGCCGGGGACGACTTGCGGGTCCTTATTGGCCAGCTGACGACCTCGGGAATGATCGAAAGCAACTTCAATTTTCAAATGTTCGTCAATGGCTTGCAGAGCCAAAACCTGGTCTTTCAGGATGTACCCATCGTTTTTCCAATCGGATGCGATGACGAAACGGCCTGCAACTATTCGGCAAATGGCACCGACTCGAGCAGCTGCATCTATCCGACCGAATGCGAAGATTGCGCTGGAAGTTGCATCGATGAAAATGACAATGGCGTGTGCGATTGCGACGAAGGCATCGATACACCCGGCTGTACGGCGCCCAATGCAGACAATTACAATGCGGACGCCACATCCGATGACGGTAGCTGCATCATCGGTGGCTGCACCTACGTGAACGCAACCAACTTTGATCCCTCCGCAACGTACGATGCCGGCACTTGTGCCTTTGCAGGCTGCACCAACCCCTTGGCCTTGAATTTTGATGCGGACGCCGATTCAGACGATGGCAATTGCTTGCTCTTGGGGTGCATGGATCCGGTGGGATTTGATTTTGATCCCAATGCAAATGTTCCGGGATTGTGTGATTATCCCGCGCCATGTGTCGCCGACATTGACGGAGATGGGGCCGTGGATGTTTTTGACCTGTTGATTTTCTTTGAGAGCTACGGCAATCCGTGCCAATGAAATGGATGGAATACTGAGCGCTTTCCTAGCTTTACGGCTGATGCCAATAATTGATTGATGCGCTACATCCTTTCGCTTTTCTTCTTGCTCGCGTCCATTTCGAATGCGCGATCGCAGGATACCACCCGTGTTTTGTTTCTCGGAAACAGTTACACGTTTTTCAATGATGTGCCTGTCATCCTCACTGAATTAGCGGCGAGCATGGGGCACGTGGTAGAAACGGCACAAAACACACCCGGTGGTGCCAGCCTGCAGGGCCATGTCAACAATCCAACTTCACAAGATCTTATCGAACAAGGCAATTGGGATTATGTGGTCTTGCAGGAACAAAGTCAAAAACCCTCGCTTCCGTATGATCAGGTGACCGTGGACTTCTTCCCAGCAGTAGAATCACTTGTTGAATCCATCCGACTCCACAACGACTGCGCCATACCCCTGCTTTACATGACTTGGGGTCGGCAGAATGGAGATGCCTCAAATTGCAGCTGGCACCCGCCCGTTTGCACCTACGAAGGCATGCAAGAATTGCTAACCGAGCGCTACTTGGAGGCTGCTGACAACACCCAATCGTGGTGTGCTCCAGTGGGCATGGTTTGGGAAGACCTCTTCAATTCGACCAACATCAACCTGTACAATGCCGATGGATCGCATCCTTCGCCCGCAGGTTCGTACCTCGCTGCCAGCACTTTTTTTGTCGCTTTATTTGGTGAAAATCCAGCCGGTTCCAATTATACCGGTCCCATCGGACCAGCCAACAGCAGTACCATTGATGCAGCCGTTTGGGAAGTTTGGCAGGCGCAACCCAATGCATGGATGCAATACGACCCTGTTGAAGTGGAATTCTTCACCCAAAGCACGCCTACGGGCTGCAATGTTCAAGTGAGCGCGAGCCCATATGTCGATAGCATTGGCGTGAGCAATGACCTCTTCGATTTTATTTGGCAGGATGGGGATTTAGTAACATTGGAATTTGACGGGAATGCGACATTCGATGTTGTCTTGTACAGTGGTTGCGATGTCTCAGGCACAATAACGGAAACGTTTTATTCCACTGCCAGCGCTATTGAAGTGTTGGAAGAACGCCCCGTGGACATCTTCCCAAATCCGAGCAGCAACTTGCTCTTTTTGGACAATCCGACGAATCAAACGATTGAAATGCAACTGCGCGACCATCGGGGACGCATCGTCCAAACATGGAAAGCGTCCGGTTCCACTTCCCTGGAAGCCTCTCAAATCCATCCCGGGCTGTACCTGCTCGAAATATATATGGATGGCGAGCTCCACTCCATTCAAAAGCAAATCATCCGACATTAATGTCCGCAGCGGTCCGCTATGATTTTGAAGCATCGCGCTTCAACTCCATTCGAACAAAAACTTCATCCCAAGGAATCTCGGAGCGAACGCTTTGGATGTTCGAAAAAAAATGCCTCATCTTACCCACAAATTCAGCTTCTTCAATGCCACGTATTCCGCTCATTATTCTGATAGCCATTGGGTTCATCCTTCCCGGCTGTAGCCTGCAAAAGCGCAGCATCATGCCCGGTTGGCACGTTGAAAAGCACCACCAACATGACGCAATTAGCGGCGCGATGGCTGAGCACGAACCGAAACAAGAGGCACCGAATCCCTCCCTTACCTCATCTCTCCGCGTTCCATCCAGTAGCCAACCCGAGGCACGGATGAATGGAAAAAGCCACGACCCCGTAATTCCCGTCAAATCGTTGATGTCGTATTCCTTGTCCGTAGAAGCTGCCCAAGAAAAACAATTAGCGCAGCTACTCCCAACTCCGAGTCCCCTCCGCGTATCCGCGCAATCCCCTGAACTAATCACGCCCGATTCAACAAAAACATACGGGCTCAGCCGATTTTGGAAGCTGTTGGGAGCGTTATGGTGGGGGATTTTTGGCATTGCCATGGTTGGTGCTGGAGACGCCTGGTTCCTCTTAGGAATTGTCTTTTTGGTATTGTCCTTCCGGTCCTTCGCATGGCTATTTGCCTCACGTGATGAATGGGCGAAACGCAAATCATCTGGTATTGGTCGTCGTACTTTTTTTCCATCGCAAAAATCTTCAAGCGCTCAAAATCAAGTGTCCATCAATCATAATCGGACGGAACGCATCAAGAAGAAAGCTAAGCGACAAGCAAAGCGTCAAGCGTTTTTTCAAGCTCCTACCACCAAAATTGCCGTGGGATTCATTTCAATGATGCTGGTCTACGCACTTCTATTCTGAGGCGAAGAATCCCTGAAGGCAATAAACGCCCCAAACACCAGTATTTACTGGGATTAAAGGGCGTTTACTAGTGATTCCGTTGGGATCACAAATCGAATGCCTAACCTGTTGATAAACAAGTCACTCACCTACCCTGTCGCCCACGGTGTCGCCCTCGATTTTGGGTGTTCACAAGTCGTTGTTCCTGGATGCTGACGCATCCTTTGGTATATTGGTAATACCAAATCGAACCAAATGAAGCACTTGATGACGCTTTTGGCGCTCGTGGTCGCAGTGACCGCTGGAGCGCAAGGGACAACCATTCATGAATATCCGTGGAATCCTGACTGGAACAACGACAACTTCGTGGGCTCCTCAGATCTCACTGGCTTTCTTTCTGCCTTTGGAAGTGAATTTGGGAATCCGCCTGAGCCTTGTGATTATGATGGCAGTTCATTTGAAGAGTGGTTATTTGGAATAAACGATGGAACAATTATTCTCGATTCCATTTTCGTAGAGTTCGAACTTGAAGATGTGTCTTCATATTTCGTCAGTGGATGCCCTGACCCAATCACCGACACGTTAGTATTCGCGGACGCATTCATGCTGGACGAAATCACGCTTCACGATAATGGTGGTTGGGACGCTAGTGGCTCTACATTTAGCATAGAGCACTATTTCATTACCGCCAATGGCACATACGGTATGAGGTTGAACAATTGGGCGATACTACAAAATGGTTTTGAAGAAGACGGATTCTTTGGAGAATTTAGCGTGCATACCTCAAGTAATCTTCCATTGCCAAGCACATGGATTCTAGATGAGGAAGGAATCGATTTGTCCGAAGCATTATGGAATTCGTCAACTCCTTGGTTCAGTTACGCAAACTACCTCCACATCCTTCCATACTGGCACTACGCCGAATAACGGGTAGCGCACCGCAAAAACCACCAGCGATCACCGCAGCATCGCCGTAGTAACCATGGTCAAATAATCGCGGTTTTTCTTCGCGATTTGGCTAGCGTTGCCAAAACCATGTGCCTTTATAGTCCCTTACAAAAATCACGAGAGGGCTCATATAATTACCACCACCCACGCCTTGTTGAAAGTTTCCAAGAAACTCTCCGTCGGAATAAATTAGTCCTCCGAAAGAATTACCGCTTTTGGCAAAGCACAGCGTTTTCCAACTTGAATCTGCAGGTAAGTCAAAGGAATAACCCACCTGCCAATCTACCCAATCCGTGCTTTCATCAATTACTACAGGAATTTGATGATTATCCCAACAGTACCAATGGTATACGTAACAATCACCGACATCAGTTCCAGCATAGGGTTCAAAAACTGTTTGGGCGATGGAATCACCTGAATAAGATGTGCACAAGGAATCTGAGATGCCGCTAATTAAGTAAGGTATGTCTTGATACAGACATGTATCTACGATTGAAACTGAATCTACCGTTTGAATAACTATTGCGTCTGACACAAAAAATGGAGAATCATAAAGCGGCAGGAAATCTAACAAATCATGTGACCCGATGAGATTGTCGCCATTACTATCAGGATTGTACGGCGTCTGCGCACGTCCAGCCACTGCCAAGCAGCACGCGATTGCGGTAAGTAAGTGTTTCATTTGATTAGTCTTTTATGCAACGAACAGCATACCCAACACTTTTCTCTGTGTCATCAGATTCAACAGTGAACAGTTCTTCCCAGAACAAGTAATACTGCATTTGATTCACGCCTGTTTCCGTAGAAGTCCAATAATAGCCTCGAGGATAATTTGATGAACAATTATAATTTCCTGTTGAGCCACTTCTGGAATGACCAAAAAGAGCATTAAAACCATAAGAATTTGATCCATTCCATGGGATGACGTTATCAGGTGAGGCCTTCAAATTGTGGCCGGCCATAAACTCCCCACCTGTATTCGAAATTAAAGTCTCCCAATCTGCAACACCTGCAACGTGAAAACCACTGGGGCACAATTCACGTTCATCCAAGACGGCAAAACCATTATAGAGGTGGCCAATTTCAAACTGGACGAGACAACTTTCATCAGGTTCTTGCCCAAAGGACTCGGCATAGCTAAAAAACGCACCTTCACCAACAGTTGTCCATTGCTCATTGGTTAATCCTGAGACGATTGAATCACCATTAGCGTATTGCGCAGACTTCAGGTTTCTGGAGAACCAACATTGAGATTCAACTTCAATCAAAGGATAGTTTTCACCAAAAAAATTAATTGCCTCCTGGCCTTGACAAGCACTCACGTCATCCCAGCAGTCCAAACCAAACTCAGCAAGCACCCCAAGGATATCGACTACATTGACCACACCGTCGCCATTGCCGTCATAATTCAATTCACAGTCCTCCTGACTGAATACGCTAGAGCATATCCAGCTCAAGGCCATCAGAGCGAGCAAATGTTTCATTTGGTTTTGATTAAGGAGAACCAATATACCACAAACAATAGCAAATTCAGGTATCAAGGCAGAGCTGCACCCCTTTTACTTTCGAATACTCAGATTAAAATTGAGAGGAGCACGGGATGTTCGTAGCGGCTCGAACCACTTTCATCTACCCCTTCCCCACGAAACCAAACTCAGGTTCCTTAGGGAAATAGTTTGGTTTGGTTTTGCCTGAGCAAAAAATATCTCGCTACTTTCAGCCCCTATCGAGATACCATGGGATTATTCAGATCACTTCGAAAGACCAACAGACCAGCAACGCTGACCGAAGGAGAGAACTACGTAGCAGGATTTTTAGAGGAATTAAATATTGAGTACGAATCCGAAAAAGTCCTGACACGGCTGAAAAATGACACAAAGGAATTTCGAAGAGTGGACTTCTATTTGCCTGAGTTTGATGTTTACCTAGAATACAATGGCCAATGGGACGTAAACGAGTTTCATAGAAATCGATACCGTGAAAAGCGGCGAGTCCTTGAGCAGAACAACTACTCCTTGGTTGAACTTTATCCAAATCAGCTCGGCATCATTGAATATTCACTTCCGCGGAACATCGCCAAGGTTCTTTCCGAAAAGCAAAACCACCAGCACCTGCTCCGAAAGTTTCGCTGGAAGATGGTGCGCAGTGAAGGAGATTTTCCGGATTATGCACTCCAACTCCTTATTGCTTTTATCTTATACGTAAGCTTCGTTGATAGCGCGGGCTATGCAATTTTACTACCCCCCATTCTCATTGTGCGATATCTCAAGCTGCGCCGCATATGGAAGAAATACAGTGCTTCAACAATACCTCCAAAAGTTCAAGAAGACTGGTCCCTTGTGCTTGACGAAGTGAAGCAGCAGATGTCCTACGCAGGCATCAGAATCAGCAATAGCAAGCTGGTCGATTTCTTTAGAGGTCGAAATGAATCTGTATTCTCCGAACTCCGTGAATCCGAGCATTACGGCAGGTTTCGAACGGAGACTGATGACTTCGTCGAAGAACTTTTCGGATTGAAGCCAGCTGCCCCAGCATCCACTTCGAGCGTCAAGGCTGGGGAGCTTGAGGATATTGCCAAGAAAATCCGGGAAATGCCGATTGCAAAACAAGAGATCGAAGACTACATCCGGGACCTAAGGAAGGAACACCCTCGATCCCATGAACCGTGGTCTCAGGAAGAGGACAACCTCCTCATTGAGGCCTTCCAACTTGTCAAATCTCCGGGCGACCTACGCCCCATATTCAAGAGAACTTCAGGTGCCATAAGGACTCGGATACGCACCCTAGACCTGTAGACCGATGCTCACCATCACCACTTGGAACATCCGCCATGGAGGCGGTTCACGCTTGCAGCAGATCACAGCCGTTCTCGATGGTTATTCCAATAGTGATGTCCTCGTCATTACAGAGTAC
>Ga0209534_10004415_pt1 | contig 12989 bp, 13 predicted proteins | sample COG_07_FD_184751 | JGI IMG/M metagenome (GOLD analysis project Ga0209534, IMG submission 184751) | Pelagic Microbial community sample from North Sea - COGITO 998_met_07 (SPAdes) (version 2) | ecosystem: Environmental > Aquatic > Marine > Neritic zone/Coastal water | place: Helgoland, sampling...
AAAAGATGAAGTGGAAGCCATTTGATAGTATAGTATAGTGAATTGTTTTAAGTAATTATACGTGACAATAATATATTTTAGATTATTGAGTGAGATGTGTTGGTTTGTATGAGATAGTTGGAACACTGATGGTATTTTATCATTAGATATCCTCCAACATGTTCATAAATTTTTTCTTTATAATATCTATAGACAATGAACCGCGTATTTGACGTGAGCGAACTTATTAAGAGATTAATCAAGTATCTAGTAGAAGGCTTGATGGTAGCCCTTGTTGCTTATGCCATCCCCAAGAAGTCACTTGATCTCGAAGAGATTGGAATGATTGCTCTCGCAGCAGCAGCCACATTCAGTATTTTGGACACTTATATTCCTACTATCGGAGCCACTGCACGTTCTGGTGCTGGATTTGGCATTGGTGCCAATTTAGTCGGATTTCCAGGTGGTCTATAATTGAACAACGTAAAATTGTATAAATAAAAGAGAACAATGTACTCATTTATTTATTTATTTGATAGTTATATACATATTATGTCAAAGAAAACCACGCGAAAAAAAACACAGGTTCCGCTAAGATATATTCCAAAAAAAATCACGAAAAAAGATAGAAAAATAATATCCAAAGAATTAAAGAAATCTAGACGTTTGTTCAAAAAAAAAAAATATTATACACGCAAGACTATTTCATCATTTAAATCCAAAACTTCACAGCATATACGTAATGCCCGAAAAATGTATAAGCTAGAACAAATTACCCCGTCAAAGGCGTTGTCTAATAAGACAGGATGTTCAATATCAAGCTTGCGGGCAATGGTAAAAAAGGGACAAGGAGCATACTATTCATCAGGCTCTCGTCCCAACCAAACCTCTACCTCATGGGGAATTGCGCGAATGGCTAGTGATGTCACAGGGGGTAAAGCCGCTGCTGTTGACTTCCATATCATCGAGAAAGGCTGTGACCCAAAGAAGCCAGCTTACAAACTAGCTGTAAAGTCTAGGAAACAACACAAATTCGGAAAGCGACGGGTTCCAAAAACAACTATTTACTAGACAACTTGTATGGGTGATGATAGTTTAGATAGTTTAAATAGTTGGAATAAATTCCCAGTTTAGTTCTTCACATATCTGCTTCCATATGTTGTCTTGGTCAATTCGTTTTTCGCGATCCTTTAACATGGGAAAATGTTCAAGGTATTGTGTCTCTCCGAGAAGCTCGCATAACTTGTAAGCGGTGTAATAATAGTTTAAAAAATTCACTCTGTCGTCTGGACAAAATTTAGAGTAAGGCGCCTGCAGTTCCATAAATAAATTATACAATGTGTCTTCGAAACCGGGTGTCATAACTGGAGGTTTGATGCCAAGCTTGTCTTTAATGAATGGGATATGTTCATAATATTTGTTATATCCAAGCTTTTTCAAAATATCCTTTGTTTTGATATTTGTCACTTGCTCGAGATCAATTCTTTCCTTTTTTATTTGTAATTTTATATTGTCAATGACTTCCGGAGGAATTTGTGTGGTTTCCTTTCCTTGGAATTGAGCAATAATCTCTTTAAAATGGTTAATTCTTTTGTATGCATAAAAACATACTTCTTTAGGAGGTTCTTTGTAAGAAGGTTTTTCGTTCTCAATTAAATAGGGGATATTTCTCGAGCATTTATTACATATAAGAACACCTTCGTCCTCCAATGGTATCATTTCTCCTGTGTGACAATACTGACACACACCAGATGATTTTATAAACGAATTAACATCGATAAAGTTCTCGTCAATGTTGCTAAGATATTCTTTAACAATATTGTTGGATGTATTAGTTGCTGGCCCGTTATAATTACTTATTTTAAAAAAAGAATCCACTTTGCTATTTTTACAGGAATTTGATTGTATCTCCAGATTAGATATATTTTTCTTACCTTCAAAATAATCGAAAATGTGCTTGGAGTTGTTTAAATAGTATTGCTTTTTTTTTAGACGCGCATTCTTGATTTCCTGGTTGATTTCAGATATTTTGTCTTGCATATTCAATTTTTCTTCCAATGTCAAAACATCATTGTTTAATCTTTCATACAACTTGGTTTTCTCAATTTTCAATAAAGGGATTTTTTCATTTTCGTCGTTTTCGAAATTCTGAATAAATTCATTGTGTTTGCTATCCAATGTTGTACTTTTGTTCTTATTTATCTTTATTTTTTTCATGGTTTTAGGCTTGAAACCATTTGTTGACATAAGTAATATACTCTCTATTGAACAACTTTTAAATTCCTAATTGAAGGAAACAATTAAATTATCTAGGAATAACCTTGGCGATAATATGTTCAGTACAATGATTGATTTTCTAACGATGTATTAATGGATATCTATATTGATGTATCTAATTCCAAAGAAATAGATAGCATGACGATGAAAAAAATGGCCTTTTTTTACAATGCTATTCAGGATGGATGGAGTATCAAACGAACAAAGGGGGATAAATATGTTTTCACAAAAAATCACGAAGGTCGTAAGGAAGTATTTGATGGATCTTATCTTACAGAGTTTATCAAGTCAAACATGGACATGGACAAGCTTAGTAGCAGGTAACTTAGTAAAATAACACACATTTGCTATTTTTTGATTATTAATTAGTCTTTTAATTAATTATCAGCATTTTTTTTTCTTTAGCCATAGTATAACTATGGGAGGCGGACTCATGCAATTAGTCGCTTACGGCGCTCAAGACGTTTACCTTACTGGCAACCCCCAGATTACTTTCTGGAAGGTTACTTACAGACGCTACACCAACTTTGCTATTGAATCTATCGAGCAAACCTTCAATGGACAGGCCGACTTCGGTCGCCGTGTTCAATGCACGATCAGCCGTAATGGCGATCTTGCTTACCGCACCTATCTTCAGGTTACTCTTCCCGAGATTAACCAGCTCATGGGTGTTGGTTCCTACTCTGGAGCTAACGATGCCCTTGGCGTGTATGCTCGTTGGTTGGATTTCCCTGGAGAGCAGCTCATTGCTCAGGTTGAAGTGGAGATTGGAGGACAGCGTATTGATCGCCAATATGGTGACTGGATGCATATCTGGAACCAGCTCACCATGACTTCTGAGCAGCAGGCCGGTTACTTCAAGATGATTGGAAACACCACCCAGCTCACCTTCATCACCGATCCCTCTTTCGCTGATGTTGATGGTCCTTGTGACAGCCAGGCTCCCCGCCAGGTGTGTGCTCCCCGTAACGCTCTTCCCGAGACCACCCTCTACGTGCCCCTCCAGTTCTGGTTCTGCACCAACCCCGGACTCGCCCTTCCCCTCATTGCTCTTCAGTACCACGAGGTCAAGATCAACCTTGATATCCGCCCTATTGACGAGTGCTTGTGGGCTGTGACTACCCTTAACTGCAACAGCGATGCTCCTTCCAGCAGTGCTGTCACCCAGTCTGGACAGGCTGCCTCTGGCAAACCCGTTCCTGCCTCCATCGCTTACAACCAGTCCTTGGTTGCTGCTTCCCTCTATGTCGATTACGTGTTCCTTGACACCGACGAGCGTCGCAGAATGGCCCAGAACCCCCACGAGTATCTCATCACTCAGCTCCAGTTCACTGGAGACGAGTCTGTTGGTTCCTCCTCCAACAAGATCAAGCTCAACTTCAATCACCCCGTGAAGGAGCTTGTCTGGGTTGTGCAGCCCGATCAGAACGTTGATTACTGCTCTTCCCTTGTGTGCGATGCCCTTCTTTTCAAGGTGCTTGGTGCTCAGCCTTTTAATTACACTGATGCTATTGATGCTCTTCCTAATGCTGTCCATGCCTTCGGTGGTCCCGAGGCTGTCGGCAAAGCCGACCCCAACTCCCTCATTGGACAACACGCATTCATCGACAGCGATGGCCTCTTCGAGTCTGCTGGTGCTATGGATGCCGCCATCCCTGATGGATGGACTGGATACTGGCACGGACCCGGAAACCCCTACAACCAGCCTGGACTTGGAGGACCTACTCTTAATACCAACACCACCACTGGTGTGACCACCCTTGGAACTGGTAACTCTCTTGAGAACTCCTCTGTGTCTGATGCCGGAACCTTTGTGCTCACCGAGACCTCTTTGGACATGCATTGTTGGGGACAGAACCCTGTTGTCACCGCCAAGCTTCAGCTTAACGGACAGGACCGCTTCTCTGAGCGTGAGGGAACCTACTTCGACCAGGTGCAGCCTTACCAGGCCCACACACGCCACCCCGATACCGGAATCAATGTGTATTCCTTCGCCCTTCGCCCCGAGGAGCACCAGCCCACCGGCACTTGCAATTTCTCCCGCATTGATAATGCCACTCTTCAGCTTGTGCTCTCCAACGCCACTGTTGAGGGAACCAAGACTGCCAAGGTGCGCGTCTATGCTACCAACTACAACGTGCTTCGCATCATGAGTGGTATGGGAGGTCTTGCCTACTCCAATTAAGCATCCTAGTTTGCAAATCTGCAGATTGGTTGTGCTACATGTAATGATTATCTACTAATAATTACTGGATAATGTATTCACATAGTTTCATAGCAACTCTTAGTAAGTTGTTATGAAATGAGTAACAAGTAATACAATGCTTTAGAAATTATACTTACTCTTTTGTCTTTCTTTATGAATGAGTTTAAATATTCTTCTTTATAAAGAATAATGCAAAATCTTTTACTTATTTTGGCAACCGCGTTTGGGTTTGGAGTAGTCAATTTAGTGTGTTTTTACGAAGTGTTTACAGATTTTCATTTGTTTCGCACCCATTTTAGCCGTATTCAAAATATACAGATGCCAACTTCCTCTCTTAGACTTACTAACATGGAGGATACGCACTTCACGCATAATTTTTGCGAATCCAAATTGCAAGGGAACCAAGGCCCCGAGTATTGGAACGCGTGGACTTCACTCGTCATTTCTATCGTCCCGTTTGTGTATGGGTTTCCAAAATACCCGTTGCTTTACAATGTGGCATGCATGTTGTCCGTGAACGGAATTGCTAGTTTCCATTACCACTATTATCTTCGGTGGGTGGGTAAACAAGGTGATGAAATTTCCATGATTTTGGCCAACTATTTCGGAATGTGGGGTTTGATTAACATGTATTATGCAAAATCAGAGAAACGGAACAACCTGAACAGATACAATACTGCGTTCATGTATTTGTTTTTAGTGGCAAATACATTGCTAGAAAACGACACGCTGTTTCCCTCCATATTTGGTGTATATGTAGGTGGGTCTTTAGTGATGATTTATAAAGTTGGGAAGAAATATAACATTTCATACAAGAGAAATCTTGCAATATCTCTTACGGGAGCAATCGGCTGGATAGTTGCCGAACATTTTTGTAGCGATTATACAAAAATTGGTCATCCGTTGTGGCATTTTCTATTCCCTTTGGGTTTTTACAAGGTTATCCTGGAGTTTGACAAAATAATGGATCAATTGCCCGACAAGCGTGACCTTAAGACCGAGTGTCCGTAAATACAATTCGTATAGTGAATTATTGCAGAAAAAATATAAAGACATGAAACATGATAGTATATAATGTCTAGACGTGAGGAACTCATTGAGACAATCCGTAAAATATGTCAGCCAGGAAAAGGTATATTGGCTGCAGATGAAAGTTCGGGGACGATTGGCAATCGGTTCGCTTCCATTGGTATTTCCAATGTTCCAGAAAATAGAAGGGAATACCGCGATTTGTTGTTCACTGCACCGGATTTACATAACTATGTTAGTGGTGTCATCACGTTCGAGGAAACCCTGTTTGATATTGCGCCCAACGGGGATCGTCTTATCCAATCACTGATAGACAGCGATATCGTAGTAGGTATTAAGGTAGATATGGGTGTGAAACCACTCTACGGAACACATGGAGAGTCGGTAACACAGGGTATTGACAACCTGGATGCGCGTTGCAAGCAGTATTATAACGCTGGCGCACGCTTTGCAAAGTGGCGGTCGGTGCTAAAGATCGACACGGAACACAATTGTCCCTCTGATTTAGCCATTCACGAAAACGCAACTACACTGGCCAGATACGCTTCCATTTGCATTGATAACGGAATTGTTCCGATCGTGGAACCAGAGATACTGATGGATGGCACACACACCATCGAAAAATCGCGTGAGGTTGCGGTGCAGGTTCTTAGCGCGGTATATCGTGAACTTGTGCGTCACCACGTGGATATTGAATGTACGCTATTGAAGCCCAATATGGTGCGAACAGGCGTTTCTTCCGATGAGAAAACAGATTATCAGGCTATTGCCAAACACACGATTTCTGCGTTTCAGCAAGCCGTTCCTGTAAGTATGCCCGGGGTAGTATTTTTGTCTGGTGGTATGTCTGAAATGGAAGCGAGTATGGCTCTTAATGAGATCAATAAGTATGACGCTACGAAGCCATGGCGTCTGACATTTTCTTATGGTCGTGCATTACAATCTAGTGTGCTGAAAGCATGGAAAGGTAACTCCGAGAATCGCGATGTTGCACAAAAAATGTTGCTCGTTCGTGCACGTGCCAATGGTATGGCCTCTAATGGCATGTATGAAGCAGAAGTAGGCAATGACGACACTTTGCACGAAGAAAATTATGTATACTAATCAGACACCTCGCATGAAGTTCAACGACTATCTGGGTTTCCGAAAGTTATCATACCTTTGTATCCATAATTGTTCGCGCTCTCTTACTTTTTTGCTTAATATATCCCGCTCAGTATCCAACTTCGTTATGACATGCCTGATAACATTTTCATATCGAAGATTTACTGGACGCATATTTTGCTCCTTCTTGTAGTTCTCTATGTCCATAGAATGGATTTTTATCATCTCGCCATGTTCACGTTCGTCGATGTGAGTAAGATCCAGATCCATTATCCCGTTGTACCCTGGAACAATATATGGAGTGGGTGATGTCATAGATTATAGTATACTAATTTTATTTTTTGTTCGTCTATATTGTCATGGCTGGTAGCGAGTAGCCCTGATTGAGGGGGCAAAATGAGGGTTCAATTCCCTTACGTGATATGAAACGTAGTTTGTATCGTATATTCAGTGGTTGATGGTATAGCGTATAGCATTGAATTACATACAGCCATAATCCGTAATGTGTAAAAATTGTAGTGTTTTTTTGTAAACAATCAGTACAATGTATACGATTTTAGTGACAGGTGGAACAGGGTTGGTTGGAAAAGCAGTCGAGAAAATATCAGAAGAGTTCGCGGATTTCAAGTTCCATTTCATTGGTTCGAGGGATGCCGATTTGTCTTCCTTGTCCGAAACCCAAGACTTGTTTCGTCGAGTATCGCCATCACATGTCATTCATTTAGCTGCTTGTGTAGGCGGGTTGTTCAAGAATATGAACCAAAAGGTGGAGATGCTGGAGAAAAACTTGCAAATTAATTACAACGTGGTCAAATGTTGCTACGAATATGATGTCACCAAACTCGTTGCATGTCTTTCGACATGTATTTTTCCTGATAAAACGACATACCCGATTAACGAAACAATGCTTCATGACGGCCCCCCTCACGACTCCAATGACGCTTACGCCTATGCGAAACGCATGTTAGACATTCATTGCAAGGCTTATCGGGAAAATTACGGATGCGACTTTCAATGCATCATCCCAACGAATATTTATGGACCTCATGACAACTTTCATTTAGAAGATGCGCATGTCATTCCTGCCCTGATACATAAGTGTTACCTTGCCAAGAAAAACGGAGTTCCTTTTCAGATGAGAGGCACAGGTAAGCCGTTGCGTCAGTTTATTTATTCCGAAGATCTAGCCAGACTACTCATGTGGTCAATCAAACACAGCCAACACGCAACTATTATTCTTTCTGTTCCCGAAAAAGACGAGGTATCCATCGAACATGTTGCGCGTTTAATTGCAAGAGAATATGACTACGAAGACCAACTCGTGTTTGACACATCTTTTGCAGATGGTCAATTCAAAAAAACGGCTGATAATTCACTCTTGATGTCTGAGACCAAGTTTAACTTCACCCCTATCGAGACAGGAATTAACAAAAGCGTGGGTTGGTTTGTGGAAAATTACGACAAAGCTAGGAAATAATCTCCTTATATTATAGTTGCATATGGAACATATTAAGACAGAAACGACAAATGAGATAACCTATTACATTGTTCCAGAGAACACAAGATTGTATCGAGGTGATACGGAACTATACATGAGAGACATGCAATTGGAGAACACCCCTACATTTTTTGGTTTAGAAAAATCACGAGTAAAGAACTATGGCATGTTGTTCTCGTTTATCACACTCAAAGAGCTACGACTTGTCGCTTTGGACAAACCGAACCAGGCATTTTTTGACCAATCTCCTTCGGATATAAAAAGTATATTGAATGCACAATTTGGTTTCAATAAATCTCCTAGCATTCGCGAAACAATTCGAGAAAAGGATTACAAACTGGTCAACTATTTGTGCGAAGCTGGGTATGACGGGTATATGATCGATGAAATGGATGTTCCGTTTGATATGCCTCTGGACGAACCCGACACCACAGAAGATGATCATTCACGCATCGATCCATCCAAATTTCATAGGGAGCTCGCGCTATGTAGTCCTATGAACAAGGTACAACTTATTAACCCGAAACAAGCTATTTCCAAGTATACATCGGCTAATGTACAATCACTAATAGAAAAAAACAAGTTGATGAAATCGAAATATGCCCTAGATGCACAGCGCCGTGACGCGAAAAAGAAAAGGCGAACACCACAAATGAATGATGAACTTATGCGCCCAGAGCGCAATTTTATGGGTACGAGTTCTATTGGATTATTTGGTTCTGATAGTGATGAGGATAACACATATTTGTTTAATAGTTTTGGCGAGGATACCTATTCCTCGCCAAGTAAAATAAATAGAAACAACACACAACCACACATTCGACGCGTTGGTTCGTTTGAAAGTAATTCTTCTTATAATTCGAGTGAGACTGATTTGTTACCCTTTACACCAGTATCACCTCCTCGAACACCATCTCATACCATTAGTGCAAATTCAACCCCTGTGGGATCCCCGAATAGAAATTCGAGTTACCTCACTGATGTCAGGACTCCAGATAGAAAAAGTCCAAACAAGAAGGTGAAGTTGTCTTTCGAGAGAAAAGGAGGGAAAACGAAACATAAGAATACAAAAAAAAGAACGAAGTGTTCAAGAAAGAAGAGGGGGCAAGCTGGAAAAAAAAGACGCGGAAAATCAACAAGGAAAACAAGATATACTACACGAAAAAGAGGCGGAAAAAAAACCCGCCGAGCGAAACACTAAATGAAAATGAACCCAAAAGAGAAAATACAAATAATACAATGAACAATACGTCTTCATTTTATTATTACATCTTTATCGAGCTATACTTTCTTGACTAGTTTTGAACAGAACCAGGTTGCAAACACCAACCACATGTTATCGATTGTCTCTGCCCCGTTTTGAACTGCCCATCTGGTAGCTCGACAATGAGGTGCCGATGCTAGAAATGGAGACATGACAAATCCGTGAAAATCTGCGGGAGCACAATAGCTAACGTATACACGCGCAGATACATAATGAACAACTATCCAAAACAAGTAGATACCACCAATCTCATAAACGTGTTCCACGTATGGAACAATGTAAGGTGTGTAGTATTGAACATATGCAAACATATTGTGATTTTTGTTCAGTTCATCCAATTCTTTGTTGAACGTATCAAGGAGTGTTTCTCGGTCGTCCACCTCGACTACTAGTTGTTCGTCTTCTTCTGGTGTTGTCATAGGTTCTTTTTCCTGATTGTCTGTCATTCGTGTTTTTACCATTGATATATGCCACTAGAACTTTTTATATCATTTTTAAATTAAACAAGATTATAAATAGGATAGAATGTCGCCTACAACCTCCCATGGTATCTTGTTTCGCAACATACACGAGCAGGCATTTTGATACGTATTAAGAATGTGTCTACGATACACCTTCCGGTATCGTTTCATGGTAGTTCTGAACAACTGGTAATATTGCGAATGTTTGCTCGCATCACACGTTCTGTAAGACTCTTGCATCCATCTGGTACACGAATTATATAAAACACCTGCAAAATTTTTGCCTTGATCCGGTAATTTGAATATCATCTCTCCATCTCGTAATATATACAACAACATCTTTCGACACCCCTTGGCTTTTTCTATGGCTGATAAGGTTTTTTCCATACGCATATACTTTCGGACTTTATAGACCCATTGACTCTGGTGAACATTGAGGACGTCTGACATACTTCACTATCTATATACTGGTTTGTTACCTTCGCTATAAGAAGAAAAGAACTTCATTTTTTATCTAACCAATCTCAAAACGCACGTTTTGGATAGATGTGATTAATGTGGGTGTACGCGTGTTGACGTTCCTGTCATCTTACTGAGTATTAAAATCGCTATGATTGCAAATGATACAATTCCTACTATAAGTTCCGACATGGTTAGTTGTTATATTGCGTACTAAAGCAATGAAAGAAAAACTTCATTTTTATCTACTAAGATAACTCAATAAGGTCGTAAAGTATAGTTATGCGGAGCAAACAATGGTGTGGGGATAAATAAACCCATCTTGTTCAAGTATATTCCTTACCTTTTGAAGGTTCTTTTCGTGTTGAAAACAGCTTGCTTCGTTAACTATCTCTTGGCAATTCTTGTCTACACAAGTGAACATCTTCATACTTTTCTCGATCACGAAAGTATCGTCGATTTGAATTTGATCATCATGTTTGACGTGTTGTCTTAACCAATGTTCAAACGATTGAGGACAATTTTCTGTTTTGTATTGGTAGAAGAGCCAGAACATATCTTGAATGCTGTTTGAAGTTTCTGTATTGTAGTCGGTTCCACATAAAACACACAATCTGACAAAATCGTCTTGAGATATAGACAGGGTTTTAAGTATATTTTCTGTATCATACAACACAAAGGATTCATTAATTAGACTTAGATATCTGAGCACTCGGGGAGTTCCATGCACCAACAAGTCCATGTCCTCGCTAAGACATGCCCAAGCTTTACCTAACTTTACGAATAGCGAACACAACTCGTCTGCTTCTCTTGGAGCTTGCATATGCGTGAACCCATAGGACGTAATCAGACTACGAACTTCTTCTATTTCAGATCTAGAAATATGAATACATTTTCGTTTCAAGATGTTCAGTTTGGTTACCATATCTTTGCGTTTGCTCGGAGAAAGATGTTGTGTCTCTAGTTTTATTAGCATTTCCTCGTATTCTACTTCTGCAGTGCTCTTTTCTCTGTATCGCTTATCAATTAATTTTTTTTTTTCACTTGGAGGTTTGCCATCGAATATGAATATGGGGGTAATATTATTTTGTTCAAACAATGATAACATTAGATACATGTTCTCGATCAGGGAATTACCCATGCTGAATTTGTACAAATAAATGTTCGTGTCAACCACGATGGTTCTGTTTCTCATTTCTGACATGTGCGTAAGTTTTATCGCGGTCTGACATTGATTAATTAGGAATTTATTAAGGTATTTCACGCCCATGTTACCCAAGTGGGGAGATTACGTCTTGTTTCATTTTTTAAATGTAATATTATTATTTAGCGTTCATGAATTCATTTAGAAACGACGTGCTTCTAAATGAATTGTACAAAGGTATAACGTTATCTGCACATTTGGTTTCTAAATTGGCGTTTAAATGTTTAATGGTGTAAAAAAATAATGTTAGGTTTTATTATAATGTATCATGATCCACCAAAAACCAAAAATTATGAAACATCCGTGGTGTACAGAGGAAATACAACAATACCTCCTCCTCCAGGGACTGGATTTCCTTTGATACCAGATATTGCCCAGTTAGACTATACCAGCGTAGATTTGAGTTTTATTCCTCAATATAATAAGACGTATAATCTGGTAAATACCAATGGTGTGCAGAGATCATCAGTCATTACACGATATTCTGGACCTGTTACTCTTACCCGACCAACATATCTTGCGTATGATATGTCCAATAATTTGTATGGAACTAACTTTGCACAGGCATCTGTTGGTATATTCGATCTTACAACTGGTGGATTTACGACTATTGTCTATTTTAGTACCGAACCAATAGAAGCACAGGCACCAATTCCTGTTGCCATTGCTGTCTCACCTATTTCTCCTAGAGCAATGTACATTATCACCACAAATAATGAGGAGAACGCAACATTTTTTATCAAAAAAGTTGATTTAGTTACGCGTCGTATTTTTAACGTAGATATCACAGGGTCGGGGTTTGCAGAATTATCGGGGCTGGCGTTTGATGCATCTGGATTTATGTATTCTTGTGATGTGGTAACAAACAATATTTTACGTTTTGAGATAACATCAGAGAATACTCTGAATAATAATGAGCCAGTTGGTCCTGGCACCGCAATTGCTTCTATTATTGCATCCAGTTTTTCGGGTATTAACGGACCTCGCGACTTGACATGCGACAGATATAATAACATATATGTTTGCAATACAAACGAAAACAATATTCTGAAAATAACCCCTGCTTATGACGTAACGATTATCTCAAACACTAATTTAGTAAATCCATATGGCATCTCTTATAATTATGGCAATGATATGATTTACATCGCTAATTATGGAGTTATTGGGAAAGATTATCCAGGAACCACTCTTCAGCCTGATAGGTACACAGGCGAATATCTATACGTAGCACGCATATCCAATGATATCACTGAAAATTATTTTCTATCATTTTCTGATATAGATACACCACCTCCCATTCGCGGATACTATTATTATAGTATTGCCACTGATTTGTTAGGAAATATTTCTCTCTCTGCTGCTTCTGAAAATATAATTGCTACTACCCCAGAAATATCGATTTTCAGTTTATACGATGGGTACTCTGCTAAAGGACTTCCAGGCAGATTTGCAGGAGGTAACAGCACAGGAGGAGGATCTCCTAACTTTTATTATATTAACCCAAT
>Ga0209534_10004417_pt1 | contig 12984 bp, 14 predicted proteins | sample COG_07_FD_184751 | JGI IMG/M metagenome (GOLD analysis project Ga0209534, IMG submission 184751) | Pelagic Microbial community sample from North Sea - COGITO 998_met_07 (SPAdes) (version 2) | ecosystem: Environmental > Aquatic > Marine > Neritic zone/Coastal water | place: Helgoland, sampling...
AAATGATACAAACAAGAGGAATGTCTCCAAATTTTGTTAGAGATCCACGTAAAGCGACACCACGTTTTATGGCTTTTGCAGTACCCTTTGGTTGGATACTTAGGCCAGAAGATTTTGAAAAAGGGCTAGATGTATATTTAACTGATATAACAAGAATTCCTCCAAGTTCTGTTGATCCAACTATTAAAAATTATCATTGGATGGATTTAGTTACAGGTATACTTGATGCTTATGAAAGAGGACATCATACTGCTTTATTGGTAGATGAGGATAACAATATATCTGAAGGCCCTGGTTTTAATATTTTCTCTGTTGATGAAAATGGAATCAATACCCCAGACCATGGAGTACTAGAAGGTATTACAAGACAAACCGTTATTGATTTAGCTAAAGAACTAAATATCAAAGTTAATAAAAAATCTATAACTATTGAAATGTTAAAATCATCAGAAGAATTATTTGCAACCTCAACAGCAGGAGGGGTAATGCCAATAACAAAAGTAAGTGGGGAAAATATTAAACAAGGAAAAGTAGGGGACGTTACAAGAAAAATTCACAAACTCTATTGGGATAAGCATTCAGATCCTGTGTGGAGTATATCTATAAATGATATATTGTTATAAAAAATGTTCTCTTGTCTAACTTAGGTTCTCTTTCAAAAAGTTAATGTACTCAACAACTTCTTGAAACTTTTCATCAGGAATATCTTTATATGAGTTGCCAAACTTCTCTTTGACACAAAGAGTAACAGTAAAAACCATCTTTCCCTTCTAATCCCTTTAGGTCTCAAAGCCCTTATACTTACTTAGTTATTAAAATAGACTTGTGGTTAATACTAAGCAATTTGAATGATAAAACCATCAACAAACCATCAACATTTCTGAGTGGAATAACCCCTAATAAATGTGATAGCCTCTAGTTATGAAAAGACTTTTAACAGTTGTAGTTTTATCCTTACTAATTTTTATGCCCAGCTCATTTTCTAAAACAATTGGAGAGGGAAATTTAAAACTTAACGACAAAATGATAAAATATTTTCAACAATACTTATTAGGTAAGGGTAACCAAAGACCAATGGTTTTTACAATTGCTGTGGATGGTAGTTATGGAACATATTGGTATTGTCCAGTAGGACAATGCGGTGGTGACAACCCTTCACAATTTAACCGAATTTGTGAAAAGGATGGTGGAGTTGAGTGTAAAATTTTTGCTAAGGGAAAATATATAAAATGGAAAAATGGAATTAATAAAGGAAAAGGCAAAAGTTCAAAAGTAAGTGGAAGAGTAAGTTTTGATGAATTAAAGTCAAGATTGACAGAATTAGGTTTTGTAAATGATGGAAGTTCAAAAAATATTTCAAATAGTAATAATTCATCAAACGTTGAGTCTTCAAATTCAGAAACTAAAAAAGTTGCTAAAAAATATAATCTTGATGGAGATAGATCTATTGCATTAAGTTGGGAAGGTTATGACTCTTTAATTGCAGGTTCAGTTAGTTTTAATGAAGCAGATTATAAAGGGACTTTAATTTTATCTTTACCAAATGGAGATGGAGAGTGTAACGGTAGTTACTCACTACAAAAAGATGGAAAAGGTACGTGGCAAATAGGATGCACAAATAATATGGGTGCTGCTGGAACTCTTAAGTGGAATGAAATTAATGGAGTTATAGGTAGCGGTAGAGATCATAACGATAAAAAAGTGAAATTTACTGTAGCTGGAAAAAGTTAAGATAAATTTATAAATTAAATCCCGACATGTGCCCGACAAGTCATCGTTAACTTTCTAAAAGTATTGGTGTGCTTATGTAATCAAGGAAAGGTAATGGGCGTTCTGTTACCTGGTACCCAAACCGTGCTTATCAGCTATAGGATTATCTAGGACAAAACCATCAACAAACCATCAACATTTCCGAGTGAGAACAAAATGTTCTCTTGCTTAACTTGGGTTCTCTTTCAAAAAGTTAATGTACTCAACAACTTCTTGAAACTTTTCATCAGGAATATCTTTATATGAGTTGCCAAACTTCTCTTTGACACATATGGCAACATGGGCGTAGGGGTTTCTTCCTTTAGGGTGATTTGGATGGCTTGGTAACTGACCACGTAAATAATCGCCAGCTTCCTGTATCATTTTCCAGAGTTTACTTGCGTTTTCTTTATTCATTATTATTAATACGCTGTTACTTCTAATGTTTGTAGCTAATATAAGATTATATTGTATACCCGTATAATTAATTTATAACTTAAATACAATAATATGAAATTGCCATCGAATAAAAATTTTGGGTATTTTTTTAGTTTAGTTTTTTTTATTGTTTCTACTTACCTCTATTATAATGAGATCTTAACAATAAGTTATGTGTTTATTATTATAACTATTATATTTTTTACTGTTACAATTATTAATGCAAATTTACTTCTTCCATTAAATAAGCTATGGATGCGCTTTGGATTTTTACTTGGAAAAATAATTAGTCCAATTATCTTAGGTGTCATATTTTTTGGTTTAATTACTCCTTATGGTATTATAATGCGCATGTTTGGACGTGACGAACTAAATTTGAAAAAGATTAAAAGCAAAAGTTATTGGATAGACAGGTCTAACATCTCATCTCAAATCAATTTTAAAAAACAATTTTAGATAGAAAGTTAATATGGAATTTATCAAAGAGCTTTGGGACTTTCTTCGTATGCGTAAGAAGTTGTGGCTTGCTCCAATTATTATTGTGATGTTGGTATTGGGTGGACTTTTAATTATTGCCCAAGGTTCTGTTGTTGCTCCATTTATTTATACTTTATTTTAAGAATTTATTAATGAATATATTAGGTATCTCTGCTTTTTATCATGATAGCGCTGCATGTTTAATTAGTGAAGGTAAGATTATTGCAGCAGCTCAAGAGGAGCGTTTTACACGTAAAAAACATGAGTCTGGTTTCCCACATCATGCAATACGATATTGTTTAGAACAAGCAAAAATAGATGTAAAAAAAATAGATAATGTTGTTTTTTATGAAAAACCATTCATGAAGTTTGAGAGATTGTTAGAAACTTATCTTGCTTTTGCACCAAAAGGTTTTACAAGTTTTCTTAAGGCTATGCCTGTTTGGATAAAAGATAAACTTTTCCAAAAATCTGCTCTTGTAAAAGAACTTAAAAAAACTTTAGGTCAAGAAGTAAATTGGCATCAAAAATTACTTTTTTCTGAACATCATTTATCTCATGCAGCAAGTGCGTTCTACCCATCACCATTTAAAAGTGCAGCTGTATTGACGTTAGATGGGGTAGGAGAGTGGACCACTACTTCGTTTGCGCTAGGAAAAGGTAATCATTTAAAGGTTGTAAAAGAAATTCATTTCCCTCATTCGTTGGGGTTACTTTATTCTGCTTTTACGTATTATACAGGTTTCAAAGTCAATTCAGGTGAATACAAAGTGATGGGTTTAGCTCCATATGGAGAACCACTTTATGCTGATTTAATTAAAGAAAAAATTATAGATATTTTAGAGGACGGAAGTTTTAGGCTTGATATGAGTTATTTTGATTTTGCAACAGGCTTAACTATGACAAATAATAAATTTCATAAGTTGTTCGGAGGACCACCGCGAAAACCAGAGGCAAATTTAACTCAACGTGAGATGAATCTTGCAGCTTCTGTTCAGAAAGTTACAGAGGAAATTGTTGTTAAAATTGCAAAAAACTTAGCTACTGAAACTGGAGAGAGCAACCTTTGCTTAGCTGGAGGCGTAGCATTAAATTGTGTTGCAAATGGTATTCTTTTAAGAGAAAAAATATTTGATAACATATGGATTCAGCCTGCAGCAGGCGATGCAGGCGGAGCTCTTGGTGCTGCACTTTCTGCTTGGTATTTGCATTATAATCAAGAGCGAAAAATTTCATCACAAAGTGACAGTATGCAAGGAGCTTACCTCGGTCCAGAATTTAATGATACCGAAATAGAGAAAGAGCTTAAATTATGTGGTGCTGTATTTAAAAAATATTCTAAAAATGAATTAATTGAAAATGTTGCAAATGCACTCTCTAATAAGAAAGCTGTTGGTTGGATGCAGGGACGAATGGAATTTGGTCCAAGAGCACTTGGTGGAAGAAGTATAATTGCTGACCCACGCTCGCCGATAATGCAAAAACAACTTAATTTAAAAGTAAAATATCGTGAAAGCTTTCGTCCCTTTGCGCCAAGCATTTTGCGCGAAGATGTTGAGGAATGGTTTGAGCATAGTGCAGACAGTCCATATATGCTTTTAGTTGCAGATATACAAAAAGATAAGCGTAAAGATATGACGGAGCAAGAAAAAGCATTTTTTGGTATAAAAAAATTGAATGTAACGCGTTCATCTGTTCCAGCCATAACGCATGTTGATTACTCTGCACGAATTCAAACCGTACATAAAGAAACAAATTCGCGTTACTACGAACTTATATCAAAATTTAAAGAAAAAACTAATTGTCCAATAGTTATAAACACTTCGTTTAATATTAGAGGTGAGCCAATAGTTTGCACTCCTAAAGATGCGTTTAAATGTTTTATGGGTACAGAACTAGATATTCTTGCAATTGGAAATTACTTGTTAATTAAAGACCAGCAAGATATTTTGCTTAAAAAAAGCTATGAAAAGAGTTATGAGCTTGATTAAAAATTTATTTCGATGGGGACTTTATTTAAGTTACCTAATTTTAATCGTAGTGGTCATAATTGAGGTAATTTTTCGAGTACTGCCTGCTTCTGACAGTTTAATGATACAAGCTGTAAATGAAGATGAACCAATTTTACATTTTAAAGAAAATCGTTCAATTACTAAGCAAATTGGTTTCAATTTTACTCACGTAAACAAAAAAAATATTAATAATTTTGGATATGCTACAGATACAAAATTTCTCACCAAGGATTTACAGAAAAACAAAAAAAAGATAGTTGCTTCAATAGGCGATAGTTTTGTAGAGGCCGTCCAGGTTAGTAATAAAGATACGTTTCATGCATTATTAGACGATTTTAATGAAGATATTAATGTATATCCTATAGGGGTAAACGGATCACCTCTATCACAATATATTGCTTTTTATAAATATGCGGAAAATCTTTTTGATCCAGACATATATATATTTACAATAGTGTATAATGATTTTGACCAATCTTGGTTTAAAATAAAAAAAGCAGTCAGTTATCATTATTTTACAAATAATGGTGATCTTGAATTAATAAACTATAAACCTTCCTACTTTAAAGAATTAGCTAGAAAAAGTGCTTTTGTGAGATATTTATATTTGGATTTACAAATTTCAGTTCAAATATCTCGTTTAAAAGGAATCTTTCAAAGAGATGCAAAACTCAAACCTTCAATTAAAATTAATAAAGATTATGATGAAATGCGAAAAGAACTTGGAATTAAAGCGGCTGATATATTTATGAAAGAGATAAAAGATTTGTCAAAAAGAAAAAAAGTTATAATTGTGACTGATGGAGACAGAGAATCAATTTATGATGGCAAAATAAATCGTAAAATGGATAAATTTACTACTCTGTGGATGGAAAGAATAATCTATCAAGCTGAGAAAATTGAAAATGTGCATTTAATAGATATGCATCCAATTATGGTACTAGATTGGCAAAAAAAACAAAGTAAATTTAATTGGGAATATGACGGTCATTGGAATGAACATGGTCACAGCCTTGTTTTTAAAGCTATTAATGAAAAATTAAAAAGATTAATAAATTAATGAACTAATGAATTATATTGGCAAAAATAAAAAATTATAATATAGATAATAATGATCTTAAAATTATTTTTATTTGTTAGTTCTTATAATCTTTTCATTATAACTAATGCACATGCTTATATTGACCCAGGAACAATCAGTATAATATTTCAAGGAATTGTTGGTGCGATTGTAGCAGGAGGAGTTGCGATTAAATTGTATTGGTATAAATTTAAAATTTTTTTTAAAAAGAAAAAAAAAGATAATACAGGTTAAGAATTTGACAAATGAGATATATAAAAACTAAAGCTATATTTATCATTTAAAAAAATTTTTTTAACTTTCTTTTAAAATTAGAAATAAATATGGATGGCATTTTGTTGTTATTTTATGTATTATAGATTTATCTGAAATGTTAAGAAATTTTACAAATAAATTTAAATCATTTTTTTTTTCATTAAATTCTATAATTAAACTAAAGAATACAAAACCCAAATTTGTTTTTTTTTCAGAAAATAAATCTTATCAAAAATATTCAAAACTAATAATCGATGTATTATGTGAAGATTATCCAGGGGAGATATATTATTTTAGCATTGATGAAGAAGATGTTATTAACGATAAAAGAGTTAAAAATATTTATATTAATTATTCTTTAATTAAATTTTTTTTCAATAATGTGAATGCTGAAAATATGTTTTTAACTTTAACTGACTTAGGTAACCACTTTATCAAAAAGACCGCAAAAGTAAGTAAATATGTATATTATTTTCACTCTCCTATAAGCACAACTAAAAGTTATACTCCTAAAGCATTCGACAATTATGATATAATACTCTGTAATGGCCATTTTCAAGTAGAAGAAATAAAAACTAGAGAAAAATTAAAAGATTTAAATAAAAAAATTTTGATTCCAACAGGATATTTTTTTTTAGATTTTTTAGCTGAAAACGTCAATCATAAACAAAATAGCGACGAGATATTAATAGCACCTTCTTGGAACTATGAACTCAAAAATTTCATTAACGAAAATTTTATTGAACTTATAAATATTTTATTAAATAAAAATCAAAAAGTTATTTTTAGACCACATCCAGAACATTACAAGCGATCCAGAAAAGTATTAGAAAAAATTAAAAATAAATTTTTGAATAAAAATTTTAAATTTGACGATAGTAGTGAAAATTTAAAATCAATGGAAAAAGCTAAATGTTTAATTACTGACAGCTCTGGTATTGCGATAGAATATATTATGACTTTAAAACGTCCTGTTTTATATCTTGATGAATTTGAAAAAATTCATAATCCAGAATTTAATGATTATATTGATTTAAATACCATCGATTTTAAGATTAAAGAAAATTTTGGTTATTTATTTAAAAAAGAAGACTTTAGTCAAATTGATAAAATTATAAATAATTCAATTGAAGATTTTAAAAATAAGTTGCCAAAATTAGACTCATTTATAAATGAAAATTTTGCTAATTTCGGAGAAACAAGAAATTACTTTAAAAAAATTTTAAAACAAAATTTTTAAAAAAAAATTAATAAATAATTTCACTCATTTTTAAGCCTATATGATCTTTTTTCAAAAAGAGGTTTTCCATCATCTTTTCCTCCAACAATAATACCATTAGAAATGTTTACTCCAGAAATTCTTGTAGTGAACCGATCAAAAAATTTTCTTTCAACCTTTAACGTGTCAAATATATGTTGATTATTAGTTATATTTGATAGAATTATAGGTAAAATATCTTGTATTATTTCTACGTTATTGCTTTTTAATGGTTCTTGTCCAGACCAATGAATTGCTAAGAATGCCCCATATCTATCTTGAACATCGTACCTATCTATTAAATCTTTATTAAATTCTCTAAGAACTGTACAATTTTTTGTCAGATATGGTCCATGATCTCCTAGGAGAACAATTATTGCTTTTGGATCATTACTTTTCAATACGTTAATATCATTTTTCATTTCAATATTTGCTTTTTCTACATTGTCAAAATATTTTTCTTTTTCATTAGGCAAACATTTACCTGAATTATTTGAATGCCCCGGATATCCGTTATGCGTATAAAGTATTGTAGGTTTTTTTGGACTTGAACTCAAATATTGGTTTTTTAATTTTAAATATTTGTCATAGTTATAATTATCATCAAATATATTAAACCTAAATTGACCTTCGTATATTGCTTTTGTTATAATTTTGCCTCCTATTTTACTCACATTAGTTTTTGGGTAATATTCATCCCATGTAATTGGATATACTCCAAAATAATATGGAGATTTAAATATACTTACAGTTTTATATCCATTTTCTTTAAATACGTTTAAACCAAAAGCATTCCCCGATGTATAGTATCTTACGTTATTAGATATTTTGCCAGTTATATCAAAAACTCTTGAAATAGATGCTAATGATGATGCGGCATTTGAATATATTCCATTATAAATTTTAAAGTTATTATTTTCTAAAATTTTTTTTTGTTTATCATTATTGAAGCCATAATACTCAATTGTTTCAAAGTTTGGATATGACTCGTACGCTAAAATGTAAATATTTCTTTTATCAATTATTTTATTTTTTTTATTTTTTGTGAATGTTTTTAATCTGTCAACAGTTTGTTCCTCTGCAAATTCTTGTCCATAAAACTTTTCATAAATATTTCCCACAGCACCAGTTAACATAAATACTACTGTAATAGTGTAAGCTACTGTTCTATTAAACGAATAAAAAAGATATATAACTAAAAAAGAAAAAAATAAATAAATACCTTGTGTAATAAATTGACTATTAAAAAAATGACTATTTGGGCTTGACGTTATTGAGGGCATACTTAAAATTGTGAAAGATAGTGCTAGTCCTGAAATCATAAGCATTTGATAAGAGGCAAAATAACTAAAAATTGATGGTAAAATGAAACTTAAAATAAAACTAAAGAAAAAAGAAATTCCAATTACATGCAACAAACCAAAAAAATCAAGGTATTCTAGATTAATAATTGAAAATCCTATTACAGGTGATAATGGAAACGAAATTAGAATAAAATCTTTAATATTAGGAAATACAAACTTACCTTTTAAAGTGAAATCTTTATTTTTAATTAAATAAAATATTAATATAATGCTTAAGATTAAAAATACTAAGCCAACTAACTTATAGCTTCTGCTTAAAAAAACTGCTGTAGGTCCCGCTATAAGCACATAATTAAGTAAGAACATACTAGAAAAAACAAATAGTGCAGTAATTGTTAAATCTAGTATTAATTGAGTTAAGTTTTTCGATTTTATTGAGATCATTAATTAAATATCTTATTTATCTCATTATAATATAAATAATTTCATAACATTATAAAGTTTAATCTCTAAAATTTATAAATTCGATTGGAAGACCAATATCAATGGCTTCTATTGCAGCTATGGCTTCTTGAAGGTCATCTCTCTTTTTCCCTTCAGCTCTTAATTCTTCTCCTTGAATTTTAATCTGAATTTTAAGCTTTAGTTTTTTTATATCAGCTATAATTTTTTTAGCATTTTCTTGACTAATACCTTCCTCTAATTCACTAACTTGTCTAATAGTTGTACCTGCAGCACTTTCTGAATTTTTAATAGCTATTACTCTTGGATCTACTTTTCTTCTTATAAGATGAATTTGTAGTAATTCATTTACTTGTTTTAATTTTAATTCATCTGGTGCTAATGTGGTGATAATCTTATCTTTTCTTTCAATTGAAATTTTAAGTCCCTTAAAATCATATCGGTTTCCAATTTCCCTTAAACAATTAGCAAGAGCATTATCAAATTCTGGATAATTTATTTTACTTATTACATCAAATGAAGGCATAATTTAAATATTTTATATATTAATGTATTTTTTAATTAGAACAATCTTTATTAGCAGTATCATTACTTTAAAAAAAATTACTAGGATTGACCAATTGATTTACTTTGTAAGAAGCAATAAGTTATGATTAATGGAAAACTTAGTTAAAAAGTTAGAAGAGCAGATTACTTTTCTACAGCAAGAAATGTCTCAAATGAGTAATGAGCTTTATTCTCAACAAAAAGAAATAATGAATTTAAAAAAAGAAATTTCAAATTTTAATAAGAGAATTGAAGAACTAGACGGTGTAATTGAATCTAGTATTAATAAAGAAGATAAAAAACCACCTCATTACTAATAATTTTTAAATGAATAAAATTACTAAAGAAATAATTAATAGTATACCGGTTGTGGCTTTTTGTGGACTTATTACCTCTATATTTCTAGGTTTTACAATAGAATTTTTAGAGTGGTCATTTAAATTTTTTGATTGGGATTTTAATTTTGGTAGCCTTTATTTATCACTCAATATTTTTCAAAAATTATTAGTTTTATGGTTTTTAGGAATTCCTTTGTATTTTATATATAAAAAAATACGTCGCACTTAATCTTCATTTTATATTTAATTATGACAGAAAAATTTGATGTTATTGTAGTAGGTGCTGGTGCTGCTGGTATGATGAGTGCTATAGAAGCTGGTAAACGTGGAAGAAAAGTTCTTTTAGTCGATCATGCAAAAAAAATAGGAGAAAAAATTAGAATATCGGGTGGTGGACGATGTAATTTTACCAACATACATACACACCCCAGTAAGTTTATTTCAAATAATCCAAAATTTGTAATATCAGCTTTAAAACAATACACCCAAAATAACTTCATAGATTTAATAAAGAAACATAATATTAAATTTCATGAAAAAAAATTAGGACAACTCTTTTGTGATGAAAGTGCTCAACAAATTATTGATATGCTACTTTTAGAGTGTGAGATGGCAAATGTGGTTTTAAAAAAAGATACATCTATTGATGATATAGACAAACAAGACGATAAATATTTTATAGTTGTTGGAGGTGATAAATATTTTTGTGAATCTTTAATTATTGCAACAGGTGGTTTATCTATTCCAAAAATTGGAGCTAGTAAATTTGGTTATGATATTGCTCAAAAATTTAATTTAAAAGTTATAGAAACATTGCCTGCATTAGTTCCATTAACTTTTAGTGAAAAAATATTATCAATATGCAAGGAACTTACAGGGTTATCCGTTGAAGCAGTTGTTTCATTTAAAAAGACTTTTTTCGAGGAAGGAATGTTGTTTACTCATAGAGGCTTGAGTGGACCCTCTATATTACAAATCTCTTCTTATTGGAAATTGGGAGATGATATTAAGGTCAACTTGTCACCAAAATTAGATGTAGATAAATTTCTAAATGATAGAAAGATCTCTAACCCTAAACAAGATATAAGTTTTACAGTTTCTGAAATCCTTCCTAAACGACTAGCTCATATAATCTGCAATGAAAATAATGTTAACGGAAATATATGTGAATTATCCAACAAAGTATTAACCAGTTTGAGTAATTCTATAAATGCTTGGGCGATAAATCCAATAGGAACCGAAGGTTATAGGACAGCTGAAGTAACCTTAGGAGGTGTTGATACAGAAGAAATTTCTTCTAAAACGATGATGTCCAATAAGCACCCTGGACTATTCTTTATTGGAGAAGTTGTAGATGTTACTGGTCATTTAGGTGGTTATAATTTTCAATGGGCTTGGTCTTCAGGGTATGTGGCTGGCCAGTATGCTTAAATGTTTGTTACTGGCTGAACTTCTTCAGGTTTTTTTGGTTCTTCAATTGGTTCTGTTAATGGGTTTAATTCAATTCCAGCAGGTGTAATAGTTGAAGGCATAGCAACGAACTGAGAGTCTGGGTTTTCAACTGTTTCTCTAACTCTCATTCTATAAATACCAAACAGACCTATTAAAGCATGAAAGAATAGTAAAAATACAAAAAAACCGTTAGAGCCAACAATATTCATAAATATTGAACAAAGGAATGGACCACTCATAGCACCCAAACCAAATGTAAACTGTATGCCAGCTCCAGCTGCTACAAATTTTTCTTTTGGTATGTAATCATTAGTATGAGCACAAATCAAAGAGAACATTGGTAAGCTACAAATTGAAAACAAAATTAAAAAAATAAAAAACCATACTTTGCTTGTAGCAAGCTCACCAGGTAAGTACATTTGACCTGATGATAGAATAGCTAGTAAAGCAAAAATAGAAGCGCCAAAAGTTGAGATGACTATTACTTTTCTCCTATCATATTTATCAGAAAGTTTTCCAATAGGATATTGAGAGATAGCACCAGAAATTGCTAAAAGAAAAGTTACAAGTGATATTTGAAAAATAGTAAAATTCATTGATGCCGCATATACTGCTAATAATGTAAATAATGCTGACTGGATTGTTCCATAAAAAAGAGCACTCACCATTCCAAATGGTGAAGTTTCATAAAGTTCTTTTAAAGGCATCCCTTTAATTTTCTTAAATGTTGGTGGTTTTTTTTTAGTTAAGAGAATAGGTATAAGTGCAACAGATGTAATGATTGAAATTAATATAAAGGGTTCATAATTTGATGGACTACTAAAATTTAGTAAAAACATTCCTATACCCATAGAGCCATATAAAATAACCATATAAATAGACAAAACACTTCCTCTATTTTTATTGGATGATCTATCGTTTAGCCAACTTTCAGCAACTGTATAAATACAAACCATGCTTATTCCTGTTAACACTCTTAAAAAAAACCAAACAAGAGGATTTACAAAAACTGAGTGAACTAAAATAACCAAAGATGCTAAAGATGCAAAAGCTGCAAAAACTCTTATATGACCAACTCTAGATATGAGACCAGTAATTGCTGATGTACCAATAAAGTATCCAACAAAATACCCAGACATCATAAAACCAGTTGCTGCAAGACTGAATTCTTCTTGAACAGCTCTTACACCTAATAGGGACCCTTGAAATCCATAGGCCATCATTAAAAAGCCCATACCTAAAAACAATGCCCAAGAATTCTTTAAAACTTTATTCATAAAATTGACCGTACTTATTTGCGATCTACTTGTAAATCAAGTCTTTATTAAGACAGATCTATGAATTCTTTAATTTGATAAATGAGTGGATTGCAATGGCCGTGATGATAACGGTACCACCTTGAATTGTTTCAAGACTAGGCTGCTCTTTAATAATCAACCAAACCCAGATAGGACCAATTATAGTCTCTAATAAGAAAAATAAGTTCACTTCAGCTGCGGGTATAAATCTAGGAGCTATAGTAACTAGCACAAAAGGTATAGCAACACACATAACACACATTAAAGGAACAATGATTATGTCATTATCCACTAGTGCAAAACTCTCAATAAAC
>Ga0209534_10004429_pt1 | contig 12955 bp, 12 predicted proteins | sample COG_07_FD_184751 | JGI IMG/M metagenome (GOLD analysis project Ga0209534, IMG submission 184751) | Pelagic Microbial community sample from North Sea - COGITO 998_met_07 (SPAdes) (version 2) | ecosystem: Environmental > Aquatic > Marine > Neritic zone/Coastal water | place: Helgoland, sampling...
ATGGTACATATCTCCGTTGGTGTGATACGACAAAGAGTTAAACCCCCAACTTCTTAGATTTTTTTCAGCTTCATTGTTATAGGTATCCCAGTTACTATTATACTTGGTCTGAAATATATTATTTGGTGCTATTTCCTGAACTGCCCCGAGATGAGTTACTCCCAATGCCAACATTCCGTGACCTTCAGGAGTTACAAAGCAATATCTGCCTTTGATTTGTTGAATAGTAAAATATTCATTTGGCGTACCTTTAATACTTAATACGCCTCCGTAAGAATCTACCGCTATTGAATCTTGAAAGGTTTTGTTGTCCATGCTTTTTTGAGCAAAAATTAATTGATTTGCAAAAAGAATTATTAATGAAACAAAGTGTACTCTTTTCATTTTTTAAAATTAATATTTATTTGCTTAGTAAAAAATTACAGTTCAAGCTGTTAGACGCTATGGAAAGCGTTTTCCCAAAAGAATTAAAAGAAATAAGTAATAAAAGTGTAAATAGAATATTCTTCACAATAAATTAGTTTATAATTCAAATATAACTCAATTTATTGAATATAAAAATGTATTTAGTTATACCAAACTGTGGGGCTATATACCAATTTTACACAAATAGCACTAAAAAGAAACCAATTTTAAAAGCAATAGTAAGGTCTGGTTATTTTGGTTTTAGCTGAGGATTTTCAACTGGCAGACTCTAATTACTGCCAGTTTTACTACCAGTAAATGGGCTTTTGGTGCCAAAACTGTTACTTTTGAGTCATTATTAACTATGGTTGTTTAGGGGCCAAAGTGAGTCTCCTAAGAAAGAGTTTTAACCATAAAAAAAAGGCCTTCAAATGAAGACCTTAGTAGTAGAGCATACAGAAAAAATATCGAACCCAATTACTGAAAGCTTGGCTCAATTTTCAAAACTAATCGACAGTTGAATATTCTATTTTATATTTCCATTTATTGAAAACAAAATTCCAAGAGACAAAAAATTATTCTTGAGAATGATTTGTGACCCAAACATTCGATAGTTCGGACTTTTTGTATGCACTGAATGGTATAAGATTAGAACTCGTACTATGTCTGCAAAACTTAATTAAATAGTTTGAATTTAACTTCGTATTTGAAAAACTCAATATTAGTTGTCACTGATAAAGCTCTTTTTATCCTCAGATCATCATCAGCTTCTATAATAATTCCTTTTACATCTAGAGCCTTTTCTTAGCGCTCTCTATAATTAATATCTCCTCGTTACTGGTGGTAAACTCCCAAATATTTCCCTTAATGATGCCCGTAGGCGTTATCACATCCACACGCCAATAGTATGTTGTATTTTGTTCTAGGGTAACAAGGTAATCGCTTAGCTTTATAATATTGGCGTTTCCAGCTAAGGTAGTTAGTAAGGCCTCAGAGCTTGATGTAGCCTCAGTAACTACTTGTTTTTCTGTTCCAAAGTAAACCTCTGTGCTGGTACTTAGGTAGGCATTACGAAAGAGTAGATCTTGCTGTGTCTCTATCTGAGTAGCCTCATGTGCCGGGATAGGGAAGGTCGCTTGTTCTTCTCTTCTACCCGGAATCCAATAGTGCGAGTCACCATATTCGTAGGCTCCTATATCAGGCGCATCTCCCACGTAGCTGATGGATGAGAAATTAGCCACAGGGCTGTTGATCTCTTCTGCTTGCACCACTTTACCAGCATCTACCAAGGGGCTGTCTTTTTTAGGCCTGAAGTCATAAATCTCAGGATTATTAAGGTATTTGTAGGCCGCCCCAGGCTCTTTGTTGTTATGATCTATAACTCCTGGTATCTGGTAGGCCGACACACTGCCACCATCAAGGTTCCAGCTACGGTGCGTCATGTTAGCTATGTTATTACGTGTAAGGCTACTCTCGTTACTATCTATCCCATGCATGGCCTGGTATCCTTGAGTCGAAAAATTCATCTTTTCCTCCTCGGGTATAGGAAAAGTATTGCAGTTAACAATGGTATTGTTGAGGATCAAATGGCGATCGCCTTTTACCTGATTGGGCTGGGTATTCCAAGTTACGTTGTTCATATAAACCCCATCACCATGCACCTCACCATCTTCGGTTAGGATGTTGTTGCCATGATAATCAAAACGAATACCTTGTCGGTTACAATCGTGTACCCAATTATGACTCAAACGCGTTCCATAATGGCTACCTATACCAGTTTGGATAGCAGCACCATCATGTTGTAAGTTACCCATGTCGAAAAGGTGATTGTATTCTACAATGGCATTTATTTCCTTCACTCTTATTCCCTCTGAGTTTCCACATCTGTGGAGGGTGTTGTTTCTAAAAACAGCAGCTTTCCCCAAGTAAACAGATCCAGATCCTCCAACCGCGTTTACATCCCATTCAATATCATGAAAGTAACAGTTTTCAACCAATATATTGTCACCCATAAAACTAATAGGCGCATTGCTGTAGGCAAATTCACAGTTAATAACTTTATTGTTTTGTCCTCCGAAAAAGGAAGTCATCTTGTTTTCCTTATTATTGTTAGACGCAAACGAATTCAGCTTATCAAGCATAAACTTATGAGTAGAAGGAAATTGAAAAGTACAATTTCTGAGGGTGATGTTTTCAGAATGACGGATGTTAAATCCTCCCCCAAAGAAAGTGACGTTCTCGATGGTAATATTTTCCGAAAAATCTAATTCCATGGAAAAGTCTGCCGTTCGTGCCTGCAAGTCCATCTCATTTGGATTAGCTCCTGCTGGAGGATAGTAATATAACGTTTGAGTAGAAGCATCAAACCACCATTCGTTCTCGCTATCTAGTGCAGGTAGCCCTAGTATGTAATAGGCAAAATGCTTTTTCAACTTGGTCTCTGGAATAGGATCTGCGTAGCTAAAGTGGTCATCACCCGCATTATGACTTGATATTTTACGCGCCCATGTTAACCAATGCCCCAAGTTTAGAACAGCAATTGCATCCGTAAAATCGGTATTCGATTCCGTTAATGATTCTGTGTTCGAAGTACCGTAGTCGCTATCCCCTTCGTTAAAAGTACCAGAATACCCCTCAGGGAAATCCGCATCATAAATAATACCATTTGAGCATTTGCCTGTAAACCCTCCGTTTTTACTATCGTAACCACCATCAGTGTATCGCATTGCCTCGGTCATTCGCCATATCGATGTGTCTTGGAAAGTGGCATTGGGCCATCGGGCTACGTGTACCAATTCATCAGCATTAAATAATTGCCATATGTCAAAATCAATCTGCATTTTCCAGATACCCTCTTTCCATAATTCCCAATTAGCAGGCAATGCTTGGGTCGTATTAATAAAAACGTCTTGTCCTGGTTCGCCAGCAATGCGTATATTCTTGTTAAATGACTTAGCTTTAATTACCTCACGGTATGTTCCAGCTTTAAGTATCAACTCATCATTATCATTAAGTTTTGTTAGAGCGTATGCAATTGTCTTAAATGGGCTCGAAGAACTTCCCGTGTTAGCATTGTTACCATTTTCCGAAATGTAGTAACTGTTGTTTGTCTCTTGCGCTACCAGACCAGTGCCAAATGATAAAAGGTATAGGAAAAAGGGGAGTGTTTTTAGCAAGCGTTGCATGTTCATAAAATTGTTTTTTAAGCTGTTTAATATTAACTGATGGACTGGTTTTTTTTTTAATCTTAAAGAATTCTTCTACTATCAGCCTCATCATATAAAGTGAAAAAAACAAAAGTTTTTGGCATGCAATAATAAGGAATGTGCATTTTTTCTATTGGTCTGTATGTCTCAAAAAATATAACTGATGCTCATCAGGTATGTAAAACAAGTGCTTAGTAGGTTGAATAGTTGGTGATGTATTGCTTATATGGGGTTATGGTCTGAAATAGAGTCTGTGTTCGTTTTGTTATAGAAATTAGGAGATATGTACACGTTTGATAGAGATAAAATAGCTAATTTTGCTTAAAACAATTTCACAAAGAGATTAAATAAACACGTTTTAATAACTAAATTTTAGAAGATGAAAAAAGGAATACTATTATTATTCGTAGCAGTAATTAGCTTGTCAACATTTGCACAAGAAAAAGAGCAATATCAAAAAACGGCTGAAAAAGTAGTAAAAACCTTTACTGAGGTTTGTGCTTTAGATGCTGATCAGCAAAAAGCCTTGTTACCCATAATGGAGGCTAAACAAAAAGAACTTTTTGCTGCGCGTGAAAAATTTGCTGGGGATAAAGAAGGTTTAAAAACTGCTAACAAAGAAATAGGCCCTAAGTATTGGAAACAAATAAAAGATGTAGTGGGTAAGGAGAATACTGATAAGATGAGTCAGTATTGGAAAGAAGTGAATAGCAAAAAGAAATAGTAATAACTTATTACTATTCAAAAAGTTCCTATAACACTTATAGACTGAGGTTATGTTCACTAATTAATGAAGCAAGAAAAATAGGAATGACTTCCAATCCAATGCAGGGAATAAAGTCAAAAAGTTCAAACCGCTGATATCAATCCGCTGCTTTTGAAAATATCCAGTATTAATAAGGGTTTTGACAGAAATAAAAAACGAGACAATCCTTATATTAAGAATTTGTCCCGCTTAGTGACCTCACTTAATAAAAATTCTAACTTTTTTGAAGATACAAAAAAGCTATTATTCGAAAATAATCAAAAATAAAGTTGTTGAAAATTTCAAATAAATACCCAAATCATTAACGTGATAATTCTAAAACCTTTTTAAAAGCCTGAACCATAGGGTCTATATCCGCATTTGCAAACCCCCAAAGTGCAAATAAAGAAGTGAGTAATATAAATGGAATTATGATTTGTTTTGGGACTATAGCAATAGTTTTTGATTTTTTCATTTTAATTGAATAAATTATTATTTTAATACTAATTTACTTTGAAGATCTTTTATTTCACCACAGCTCATTTGCTCCATGACTTGAGTGAGTTGCGTTTTAAGCATGGCTATGGTATGGTTTCCACCTTTTCTGCCTAAAGCAGAAACGCCATACATAAATGTGCGTCCCATAAAGCTAAAATCAGCACCACTTGCCATAACCCGAGCCACATCTGCACCACCACGAATTCCGCTATCCATCATTACAGTGAATTTGTCTTTGTAAAGTGGAGCAATGGTTTTTAGAGAATCAATAGTCGCTTGCCCTACATCTACTTGTCGACCTCCGTGATTCGATATAATAACTCCATCTAGCCCGAGTTGATATGCTTTTTCCACATCGTGAACAGACTCAGCCCCTTTTAATACAAGCTTGCCTTTCCATAAATCACGAATTTTTTTGATTTTGTCCTCATTTAAACGCCCCGAAAAGGTACCGTCCATAAATTTCGCCAATTGACTGATATTTAGATTTTTGGGCATGTAAGGTTTAAGTATTTCAAAGCTCGGTTGTCCATTAATAAGAGTTTGCAACGACCAATGTGGTCTTTTTATAGCATTAATAATGTTTGTAATTGTCATCTTTGGCGGCATGGATAGCCCATTACGAATATCTCTTGGTCGGTATCCAAAAGAAGGAACATCTGCGAGAATGACAAGCACCGGACATTCGGCAGCTTTAGCACGTTTTAAAATGTCTTTGGTCACACTGTCCTCGGCAGGGTGATAGAGCTGAAACCATGCCTTTCCTTCTGTTATTTCAGCAATTATTTCGATACTTGCCGTTGTTACAGTACTTAACATAAAAGGAATGTTATGGTCATATGCAGCCTTAGCCAAAATTTCAGGAGACTTAGGCCACATAAGCCCTTGAAGTCCAACAGGTGAAATGCCAAAAGGAGCATCATAGGTATGTCCAAAAAGTTCTGTTTTTAAACTTGGTGCTTTATAGTCTACCAAATACTTAGGCTTGAGCTCGATGTCTCGAATTCGTTCGGTATTTTTTTTAAGATTAACGTCGTTATTGCACCCCCCGTCTAAATATTCAAAAGCAAACTTTGGAATCTTACTTTTGGCGCGAATGCGCAAATCTTCAACAGAGGGATATTTATAGTTTACTTCTGATTTCATTGTTCTGATATATTTAAGTTATAGATTTCATCCATCAATACCCATTTGGAACCAGCCGGGGTGTTTGGCAACGCTTGTTGAAATTCCCACATAAGTGCTTCACATTCTTGCCCCTTTGGATTGCTATTATCCAGAGCAGCTTTTCTTTCAAAGCTAAAAGAGTCATCAACTTCTAAAATCATAAAAAGTCTATTACCCGTTTGGAATATTTCGGCATTATAAACCCCAGAATTTTTGATGCTTTGATTGATTTCTGGCCATACCTGTTTATGATGCTTTATGAAGGCATCTCTGACAGGGTTATAATTCCAAAAATGTTGATGATTATCTATAATCATTTATAGGTTTTACACATTTGTTTTGAAACACCTAATCCTTCAATACCCAATTCCATAATATCGCCGTCTTGTAGGTATCGAGGCGGCGTTAATCCTAAGCCGACACCAAAGGGGGTTCCGGTTGAGATAATATCACCAGGAAGTAGGGTCATGTATTGACTTATGTAGCTAACCACATGCTGAATGTTAAAGATAAAATCTGATGTGCTGCTATTTTGCATCTGCTCACCGTTGAGTGTTAACCAAAGGTTTAAATTATTTGGATCCCCAATTTCGTCTGGTGTTGCAATAAAAGGACCAATCGGTGCAAAAGTATCACAACTTTTTCCTTTTACCCACTGCCCAGATCGCTCAAGTTGAAATGCACGCTCACTCACATCATTATGCAATACATAGCCAGCCACATGGTTTAATGCGTCTTTTTCACTCACATAAGATGCCTTCTTGCCAACAACTATGGCTAATTCGACTTCCCAGTCAGTTTTTTCACTTCCTTTTGGAATTATAATTGGGTCATTAGGTCCAACAATTGCAGAAGTTGCTTTAAAGAAGAGTACTGGTTCTTCAGGAATGTCCATACCGCTTTCTGCAGCATGCTCGGCATAATTTAGGCCAACACACACAATTTTTGAAGGGCGCATTAAGGGTGGTCCAAGGCGAACATCATCGCCAACAACTGGACAACTATCTTGATTGTTCTTTAACCAATCCTGAAGTTTTTCTGTGCCATTTTCTCCAAAAAAGGCTTCATCATAATCATGGCCAAATGCAGAAACGTCTAGTTTCGTTCCGTTTGCTAAAAAGACACCTGGTTTTTCTTCGTTAATTGCTCCAAATCGAATAAGCTTCATTTTTAATTTATTTTGAGTTAAGAGTTACATATCCCCCATCAATACCGTAGTTAGATCCTGTAATGAAGCTTGCTTCATCAGCACATAAAAACAATGCTAAGTCGGCAATTTCTTGTGGTTTCCCCATACGGCCAATGGGTTGTGTTTTTGAAAGTTTTCCAAACATTTCTGTTTCGTTTCCTGGATAGTTTTTCTTAATAAAACCATCTATAAATGGCGTATGTACACGCGCTGGTGATATGCAGTTACATCGAATGTTGTCATCTATATAATCTTTGGCAATCGAATAGGTCATGGTCAGTACGGCTCCTTTGGTCATGGAGTACGCAAATCGATCTGAAATACCAACCGATGATGCGATAGACGCCAAGTTTAAAATAACCCCTCCACCATTGTTTTTCATTAATGGAATGCAAGCCTTTGAACAATTGTACACACCCTTAATGTTGATTTCATAAAGTCTGTCTAAATCTTCTTCAGAACAAGCTTCAATATTCCCGACATGGGCAATTCCTGCGTTATTAATTAAGACATCAACGTTGGTTACTTTCGAAATCTGATTAACTAATTCGCTAACTTGTTTATAATTGGAAATGTTGCAATGGTGCGGAGTAGCCTTAAAACCTTGAGATTTGATTTGCGCTGCTATATCGTCTGCAGCATCCATATTTAAATCTAAAATATGTACATCAGCCCCTTGTGTTGCAAAGGTTTTGGCTATTGCTTTACCAATGCCGCTTGCTCCACCTGTAATTACAACTCCTTTATTTACTAAGGAAAATTTCGTTTTCATTATTTTGTATTATAGTGATAATCCTCTTTTACAAGGAATAAAATCATTTTGTCCCAATCTTCGTGAATTAACTTAAATTCCTGAGTCTGTGTTTAAGATAAAAAAATATTTGAAGAATCTCTAACAATCAATTCTGCGTTTAAAATAATTTTATTTAATGATTGTTGTACGATCTCTTTTTTAGTGTGCGCTAAAAATGCCTCTGCCGCTTTTTTACCGATTTCGTCACTATGTTGATGAATACTGGAAATACTTGGATTTACCATAGCGGTAAATGGTTCATTTCCAAAACCAACTAAAGCAATTTCTTCTGGAATTTTTATTTTATTTTCTAATAAAACTTGTTGTGCTCCTAATGCTGCATAATCCCCAGCGACATATATAGCATCCGGTCTATTTTTAAGTGACAATAGTTGTTCCATTTTTGTCCTTCCATCCTCTAATGTTAAACTGCTTTCTATAAGTAATTCCTCATCTAAAGGCAAATTATACTTTTTTAAGGCATCTTTATAGCCTCTAATTCTATTGTTAAAAATTCTAGTATGTCTAAAACCTCCTATATGAGCTATTCTCTTGCAGCCCTGCTTAACAAGATGTTTTACAATTAAATGACTACTTGCGTAATCATCTATACCTACATAGTCTACATTTAAATCGTTTTCTCCTCGATCAAATAAAATTAAAGGAATTCCTCTAGACTTTACTTTTTCATAATAATCTAAATTTATCGTTTCATTTGCCATGGATGCAATTATTCCGTCAACTTGAGTAAATAATAAGGTGTCAATATTTTTACACTCTTTTTTATAAGACTCGTTAGATTGTGTAATAATGATATTATAACCTTCTTTATTTAAAACCTCTTCGATATTTTGGATTACAGATGAGAAAAAACTGCTATTCGTCCTTGGAACAATAACGCCAACTAAATAACTTTTACCACTTCTTAAAGCGCTTGCAAGATGATTTGGTTGGTAATTTAAGTTTTTAGCAACTTCTCTTACTGCTCTTTTTGTTTTCTCACTTATTCTAGAATCGTTATGTAAAGCTTTAGAAACTGCTGCTGCAGAGATACTTAATACACTTGCGATATCTTTTATAGTAGTTTTCTTTTTTTTTATCAAAATATTTATACCTTTGCTTAAACGTTTAATCAAAGATAACTTTTTTTCACTTTACAATCAAAACAAATAATGTTTTGATTTTATTTTACTACACTGGTTAAACGTTTAACTAAATAATTGTATTAATTAATTTTCAAGTATAAATGGGTAAAGTAGTAACATTTGGAGAAATCATGTTAAGATTAGCTCCACAAGGGTTTTTAAGATTTTCTCAAGCAAATAATTTTGATGCTGTTTATGGTGGAGGTGAATCAAACGTAGCAGTATCTTTAGCAAACTATGGAGTTGACGTAGATTTTGTAACACGTTTACCAAAAAATGATATTGGTGAATGTGCTATGATGGAAATGAGGAAACGTGGAGTCGGGGTAGATAAAATTGTTTATGGTGGTGATCGTTTAGGAATCTATTTTTTAGAAACGGGTGCAGTATCTAGAGGCAGTAAAGTTGTTTACGACAGAGCACATTCAGCAATCGCAGAGATTCAATCTGGGATGATCAATTGGGACACTGTTTTTGATGGAGTTGAATGGTTTCATTGGACCGGAATTACACCTGCAATTTCTCAAGGAGCAGCAGATGTTTGTTTAGAGGCTGTTAAAGCTGCAAGTGCTAAGGGAATTACTATCTCTACTGATTTAAATTACAGAGCTAAACTATGGAATTATGATGGAGATCGAGAAGCAATTATGACAGAATTGACTACTTATTGCGATATTATTTTAGGGAATGAAGAAGATGCAGAAAAACATTTCAAAATTCATCCCGAGGGTTTAGATGTTCACAAACATGGTCATGATGTGAAAGCAGAAGCATTCTTATCAGTTTGTCAGCAAATGATGAAAAAATTCCCAAGAGCTAAAAAAGTAATTACAACTTTAAGAGGCTCAATTTCTGCATCTCACAACACTTGGGCTGGTGTTTTATATGATGGAAAAAAAATGTTACAAACTCGCCAATATCAAATTACAGATATTGTAGATAGAGTTGGTGGTGGAGATTCATTTATGGGAGGTTTAATATACGGGTTATTAAAATACCCAGATGATGATCAAAACGCCTTAGATTTTGCTGTAGCTGCTTCTTGTTTAAAACACACAATCAAAGGGGATGCCAACTTAGTAACCATTTCCGAAGTAGAAAAATTAATGGGAGGTGATGCTTCTGGAAGAGTTGCTAGATAAAAATAATCCTTTTTTATAAAGCATAAAAAATATGTCAGATAATAAAAAGTCTGTTTTAATATTATGTGGAGGAGGTCCTGCTCCTGGTATAAATTCTGTGATAAGTTCGGTAGCAAAAGTATTTATAAAAGACAACTATCGTGTTATAGGGATTCACGAAGGGTTTAAAGGACTTTTTTCTGAAGAACCTAAATTAAAAGAATTTGATTTTTTTCATGCCGATAGAATATTTAGTAGAGGTGGTTCGACCTTAATAATGAGTCGTTTTAAGCCGAGTAATGAAATATTGAATACGTCTGTTTTTAAAGAAAACAATGTGAAATTACTTGTCACTATCGGAGGGGATGATACAGCGTCTACAGCCAATGGAATTTCACGATATTTAAAAAAGGAAGCTATTTTTATATCCAATATTCATGTACCTAAAACGATTGATAATGATTTGCCTTTACCTGATAGAAATCCAACGTTTGGATTTCATTCGGCCAAAGATAAAGGCGTTGAAATAGGTAACACGGTTTATGAAGACGCACGAACAAGTCAAAACTGGTTTGTAATGTGTGCAATGGGCCGTTCTGCAGGTCATTTAGCTTTTGGCATAGCTTCTGCTTGCCATTTTCAAATGATGATTATTCCCGAAATGTTCGATAAAACTACTATTACATTCGAAAAAATAATCAATATGATTATTTCTTCAATTGTTAAATGTAAAATTGAAGGTATAGAATATGGTGTGGCTTTAGTAAGTGAAGGTGTTTTTCATTTCGTGGAAGAAGAAGAAATCATCAACTCTGGTATAAATTTTACCTACGATAATCATGGACATCCGGAATTAGGTAATGTGAGTAAAGCTCATATTTTTAATTATCTATTACAAGTAAAGCTCAAAGAGATTGGATTATCTGTAAAATCAAGACCTGTTGAATTGGGATATGAATTAAGATGTTGTAATCCTATTGCATTCGATTTAACGTTGTGTACTTTATTAGGTATAGGAGTTAAAAAATTATTTGACCAAGGAATATCTGGTTGTATTGTAAGTGCAAATTCTAAAGGAGATATTATGCCTTTATTTTTGAAAGATTTTGAAGATGAAAACGGTAAAATCCCTCCAAGATTAGTAGATGTTAATTCAGATATGGCACAATTGTTTATAAATAATCTTTTCTACATTAAAGAAAAGGATTGTGAAAAAGCAAAAGAATATTTACCAAACCCAGAAGCATACGATTTTAAGAAAATATTAAACTGGAATTAAAAATTAAACAACAATATAATGGCACAATTTTCAAGATTAGAAGTAGCACAAGTAATGAAAAATACAGGGATGGTTCCTTTATTTTTTCATAATAATATAGAAGTAAGTAAAAAAGTTTTAAAAGCATGTTATGATGGTGGAGCTCGTTTAATGGAGTTTACTGCTAGAGGAGATTTCGCTCACGAAGTTTTTGGAGAATTAACAAAATATGCAATTGCTGAATTACCAGGAATGGTAATGGGAGTAGGATCTGTAACAGATGCAGCAGCAGCATCTTTATATATGGCTTTAGGAGCAAACTTTATTGTTACGCCAGTTTTAAGAGAAGATATTGCAATTGCATGTAATCGTAAAAAAGTATTATGGTCTCCTGGATGCGGAACCTTAACAGAAATAGCTAAAGCAGAAGAATTAGGGTGTGAAATTGTTAAACTATTTCCTGGTGACATTTATGGTCCTCAATTTGTAAAAGGAATTAAAGGACCTCAACCTTGGACAAGTATCATGCCAACAGGTGGTGTTTCACCAACAAAAGAAAATTTAGAAGCTTGGTTTAAAGCTGGTGTAACTTGTGTTGGTATGGGGTCCAAATTAATGGCTAAAGATGCTGATGGCAACTTTGACTATAAAAAAATTGAAAGCATGACTAGGAATGCTTTAAAGATTATTAAAGATTTAAAGAACAGTTATTTATTTGATTAATTAAAACGAGTAAACTTCTCACTCTTTGCACTGGTCAATCTTCACTTTCATCATATAATATTCTAAACGTTTTTAGGATATCATGGATATCAGCAACCCAAACCTTGCCAAAAGTATTTATAGATTTCCCGTAAATTTTAGTTTTTTTTTGTTAAAAGCTTTGTAGTAAGACATTTGTGTTAAGAATTGTGATTTAGTGACATATTCAAAAATTGATTTTTTGGTAGTTTTGATTAATAAATCTTAAATATTATTATGAAAAAAATTACTTTATTATTTGCTTTTTTAGTAACGGGATTTTCTTATAGTCAAACTTCTAGTGGTTTTGTTGTAAACCCTAGTTTTGAGGATGGCTCAGTTGGAAATATAGCTGGAGGTGCTACGTTTAATGATTGGAAATTAGGAGGGGGACGTAGAAACGCCGATGGAGTTTCAGCAAGCATACAAACAACTAATGTTCATGCCGGAGATGGTTCTAATGCTCTAGAAGTTACTTCAAATAGTAGTAGTGGAACTGGTAATGAATGGGATATAAGACTTATAAACACAACAAATTCATTTGCTGGAGATAACTTAACTCCTATTGAGGTAACAGTTGAATTTTGGGCAAAAACAACTGACGTTGCTCCAGGGAGTGAGGTTGCAAGTGGAGATATGAGATTATTAGTAAAGGATACTGGTTCATCAAATCTTGGGGATAAAACA
>Ga0209534_10004459_pt1 | contig 12893 bp, 9 predicted proteins | sample COG_07_FD_184751 | JGI IMG/M metagenome (GOLD analysis project Ga0209534, IMG submission 184751) | Pelagic Microbial community sample from North Sea - COGITO 998_met_07 (SPAdes) (version 2) | ecosystem: Environmental > Aquatic > Marine > Neritic zone/Coastal water | place: Helgoland, sampling...
AAAAGCGCCTTTGGTGATCAAGGAATTCCTCATTTTAATCATAGTATAGGGTTTAGTTATGGTCTAGGTGTTTTAGATCGCGATCGTGACGGAACACCATATAGTGAGGACGAATGTATAGACGAACCCGGGATAGCTAGTTTAAACGGTTGTCCTGATCGTGACGGTGATGGAATAAAAGATAGTGAAGATCAATGTCCATATACACCTGGAATAAAGGAATTTATGGGTTGTCCTGACACTGATATGGACGGAATTCAAGATAAAGAGGATGATTGTCCTGAAGAAGCCGGCCCAGTAGAAAACAATGGTTGTCCGTTCCAAGATGTTGATGGCGATGGTGTTTTCGATAAAGATGATGCCTGTCCAGCAGAGGATGGTCCAGTAGAAAACAATGGTTGTCCATGGCCAGATACAGATGGGGATGGGGTTTTAGACAAAGATGATATTTGTCCGGATGAACCTGGTCTTGTTGAAGATAAAGGTTGTCCAGTGGTAACCCAAGAGAGTATTCAGCAACTCAATTTTATTGGGGCGAAAATTTTCTTCCAAGTCAATAACTCCAGACTACAAGGAGCAGGAACAAACGAATCTATTCTAGAAATTAAAAAATTCATGGAAACAGATGAACGCATCAAGCTAATCATTGAAGGGCATACCTCTAGTGATGTTGCTGCTGCACATAATTTGCGACTTTCTCAAGAGCGTGCAGCGAGTGTTCGCACAAGGCTAATTCAATTGGGAATTGCGCCTAATCGTTTAGAATCTGTGGGCTATGGAGAAACACGACCTATAGAAACAAATGATACTGCAGAAGGACGTTCTCGCAATAGACGAGTAAAGTTTAAACCTAAAAATTAAGATATAAAATATGACTAATGACTTTCCTTAGAAAGCTTTGATGATCAAGTGCCTCAAGAATAATAAATAAATACAATAACATGAAAACGATTAAAAAACTTAGCTTCTTCCTACTACTAGCTGCTGGATTAAATGCGCAAACATCAGACAATCCCTGGTTGATATCAGCAGGAATTAATGCTGTTTCTCTTCAAAGTGATTTTGAGCAATCACTAAATAACAATCAAACCTATACAAAAGATGGGATTAAAGGACTTAATATAGGTGTTCCTTCTCTTTCTGTTTTTCGTTCTGTAATAGGTGGATTAGCCGTTGGAGGGCAATTCTCTTTAAATAATCTAAAAGAAGAATCTGGTCCAGACGAAATAAAGTTTTTCAATATTGATGTTTTATTAAAATACGGTTTCAATCGAGATGGATCTGTGAGTCCCTACCTTAAAGGAGGATGGGGTTTTACCTCTTTTGATGCCCTTGAAGATAGTGAAGGAATCGATCGATCCTTAAGGTTAACCAATACCTACTTTGGTGGTTTGGGTTTAAACTTTAAGTTGACAGATCAGTTTAGTGCTTTTATTGAAACTAGCTATCGCGTTACAGAAGATAGACCTACGGTTAACTATTTACAGCATACGCTAGGAATTGCCTTAGGATTAGGAAGTGGCGACTCTGATAAAGATGGTGTGTCTGATAAAAAAGATCTCTGTCCAGATACAGATGGTGATGGAGTTTTAGATAAAGATGATGTATGTCCAGAATTAGCCGGTACAGCTGAAAATAACGGTTGTCCAGATCAAGATGGAGACGGAGTGATTGATCCAGATGATGAATGTATTGATGAAGCAGGTCCATCAAGCAATAATGGTTGCCCGTGGCCAGATACAGACGGTGATGGGGTGTTCGATAAAGATGATGATTGCCCAACTCAAGCAGGTAATTCTGCTACTGGTTGTCCTGTTGTTGAAAAAACCATTATAGAAGCCTTAAACAGTGCTGGTGTCAATATACTATTCCCTGCAGATGGTTTTGAATTAAAAGGGACCAAAGTATTAGATGCAGTCGCAAAAGTGCAAAAGATATTAGAAGATAATCCCGATGGAATTGTGCTTGTACAAGGGTATGCCTCTGAAGACGGAAGCAATGCTTATAATCAAGTGCTTTCTCAAAAACGTGCAGAGGCGGTTAAAGCTAAGCTAATCGAACTGGGTATCCCTTCTGCTCGATTAGAGGTTCAAGCTTTTGGTGAATCAAGACCTATTGTAGATAAAAATGAGGCTTTATCTCGAGCGAAGAGTAGACGGGTAGAGTTTACCGCAAAACAATGAGAACTACTTAATTATATAAAAAAGGCTGAGCAACGCTCAGCCTTTTTTGTTTTACATAAATAATGAGCATTTGGTTTTGATGATGACCTTATTTGGAACTCATTAACATTAAAACAAATAGACTCTTTTTAATATCTCTTTTTTCTGTAACAAACACCTTAATTATATTCAGATTTTTAGTAGATTTGAACACTTTAAAAAATAAAACTATTTATTATGAAATTTATTAGATTAATGTTGGTTATAAGCGTTTTAGCTTCAGGGTCAATATTTGCACAAACTTCTGCTAATCCATGGCAGATATCAATCGGCGCAACAATTCCCTCAATTAACAGTGATATTGTAAATAGAAACGGGACAGTCGCTTCAGGTGATTTGAGCGGTTCTATAGGATTGCCACAAGCATCACTCTACAGAAAAATCTTTAAAGGATTATCAATTGGAGGTCAAGTTGCTTTAGGAAAAACAAAAGATGAAAGTACATCCACAGATTATGAATTCTTTAGTATGCACGGTGCTTTAAAGTACGGTTTTAATATTGATGGTAAATTTAGTCCTTATGTCAAAGCAGGTGTTTATGGAACAACATCATTGAAAGATGGTACAGATAGTAGTTCTTTAAATACAGATTATTCTAACTTTGGAACAGTAGGTTTTGATTATGCTTTAGGAGAAAAATTAGGTCTTTATGCAGAGTATTCTATTGGGAAAATCAATGAGAATCCAGAAGTAGATTATGGTCTTTTATCTTTAGGACTAAGCTTTGATTTTGGTGTAGGTGATAGAGATAAGGATGGTGTAAATGACAAAAAAGACAAATGTCCAGATGAGCCAGGTTTAAAAGAGTTTGAAGGATGTCCTGATACAGATGGTGACGGTGTTCCAGATCCACAAGACGAATGTTCAGAAGTTGCTGGTCCAGCCGAAAATAAAGGTTGCCCTGACACAGATGGAGATACAGTATTAGATAAAGATGATGCTTGTCCAGAAGTTGCTGGTCTTGTAGCACTAAATGGTTGCCCAGATGCAGACGAAGATGGTATTGCTGATGGAGATGATGAGTGTCCTGAAGAAGCTGGTCCAGCTGAAAATAACGGATGCCCATGGCCAGATTCTGACAATGATGGTGTTGCTGATAAAGATGATGATTGTCCTGAATTAGCTGGTACAACTGAAAATGGTTGCCCAGAATTGACAGATGAAATTTTGTCTACAATCAATCAAGTAGGTAGTAGTATTTTATTCCCAGCAAATGGTTCAAAAATCATGGGAGAGGATTCTATTAATGCAGTGGCTGAAATTAAAGGTATTTTAGACCAAAACCCAATTGGTATTATCGTTATTCAAGGTCATGCTTCTTCTGACGGAAATGAAGATTACAATCAAAAATTATCACTACTACGTGCAGAGTCTGTTCGTGATGAATTAGTAGGGTTAGGAGTTGATGCTTCTCGTCTTGAAGTAGTAGCTATGGGATCATCTAAACCATTAAATGGTGATGCTTCTAAAAGAGCTAAAAATAGAAGAGTAGAGTTTTACAAGAAATAATCTCTTCTTTATAAAATAAAAAAGGCCGAGTATTGCTCGGCCTTTTTTTATGATATAAGTTTAGCGTTATATTGCCTTTAAACGCGCGATGGTTTCGGTCGGGTTGTCTGATTTAAAAACAAAACTTCCAGCAACTAAGACATCTGCTCCAGCCTCCGTCAAAGCTTTAGCGTTTTGGTCTGTTACGCCTCCATCAATCTCAATTAGCGTTGTAGCACCTTTATCTATAATAAGTTGTTTTATTGCCTTTACTTTTGCATAAGTATTCTCAATAAAAGACTGCCCACCAAAGCCAGGATTTACACTCATTAAGCAAACTAAATCAATATCTTGGATAATGTCTTCTAAAAGATGTACGGGGGTGTGAGGGTTTAATGCTAAACCCGCTTTCATGCCGCAAGATTTAATCTTTTGTAGGCTTCTATGTAAGTGCGAACAAGCTTCATAATGCACCGTTAAAATGGCTGCATTTAATTCTGCAAAAGTGTCGATATAGCGATCTGGATCAACAATCATTAAATGGACATCTAGGGGTTTTTTAGCGTGCTCACTTATGGCTTTTAATACAGGCATACCAAAAGAAATATTGGGCACAAAAACGCCATCCATTATATCAATGTGAAACCAATCGGCTTCACTGTTATTTACCATTTCGCTGTCGCGTTGAAGGTTAGCAAAGTCTGCTGCTAACAAAGAGGGTGCAATGAGTTTTTTCATAAAAAAAAAGCAAGCCAGTAAAGCTTGCTTGGAAATTTATCCTAAATAGGTTTTTAAAATTTTACTTCTCGAGGTGTGTTTTAAACGTCGAATTGCTTTTTCTTTGATTTGGCGAACTCGTTCGCGTGTTAAATCAAAAGTTTCTCCAATTTCTTCAAGTGTCATAGCGTGTTGATCTCCCAGACCAAAATAAAGACGTACTACATCTGCCTCACGAGGAGTAAGGGTCTCTAGTGCGCGTTCAATTTCAGTTTTTAATGATTCGTGTAACAGAATACGATCAGGATTTGGAGACTCACCACTATTTAACACATCATAAAGGTTAGAGTCTTCTCCCTCTACTAAGGGTGCATCCATCGATACGTGACGACCAGAATTTTTTAAAGATTCTTTTACGTCATTCACCGTCATGTCTAATTCTTTTGCAATTTCTTCAGCAGAAGGGGCACGCTCATGGGCTTGCTCTAAAAAAGCATAAGTTTTATTTATTTTATTGATTGACCCAATTTTATTCAAGGGCAAACGAACAATACGAGATTGCTCTGCTAATGCTTGAAGGATAGACTGACGAATCCACCATACTGCATAAGAGATAAACTTAAAACCACGTGTTTCGTCAAAACGTTTTGCAGCCTTGATTAATCCTAGATTTCCTTCATTGATTAAATCAGGTAAGGTTAATCCTTGATTTTGGTATTGTTTGGCAACAGAAACCACAAATCGGAGGTTAGCTTTTGTTAACTTTTCAAGGGCGATTTGATCGCCAGCTTTAATGCGTTGTGCTAATTCAACTTCTTGCTCTGCATTGATTAAATCAACCTTTCCTATTTCTTGTAAATACTTGTCTAAGGAGGCGGTTTCTCTATTGGTTACCTGTTTGGTAATTTTAAGTTGTCTCATTGAATATGATTATTATACTTCTTTATACGTTCGAAATTCAAAATTGTTACATCAAAGGCAAAAAAAAACCACTCTTTTGAGTGGTTTTTTTTATTCATCAAGAATTTAGTCCTTATTTGGACGTTCTTTTCTTTCTGGTCTAGGAAGTAAAGCTTTGCGCGATACTTTCTCTTTACGAGTTCTTGAGTCAATACCAAAGTATTTTACCTCAAGGATATCTCCCATATTGACTACGTCAGAAACATTTTCTGTACGTTCCCAAGCTAATTCACTAACGTGAAGTAGAACTTCGTTTCCTGGAGCTTCTGTGTATTCTACTACCGCACCAAAGTCAAGCATTTTGATTACTTTAACTTCATAGCTGTTTCCTACAACAGGCTTAAAGGTGATTGAATCAATCTTAGCTTCAACCATTGCGATACCCTCTGGAGAAGTTCCTAGGATCTCTACAATACCTTCTTCAGTTACTGGATCTTCATTGATAACAATGGTACATCCAGTTTCTTTTTGAAGTTCTTGAATCACTTTTCCTCCAGGTCCAATTAATGCACCGATATACTCATTTGCAATGACACGGGTAATCATTTTTGGAGAGTGAGGCTTCACGTCTTCTGCAGGTGTAGCAATCGTTTCGGTGATTTTATCAAGGATTTGTAAACGCCCTGCTCTTGCTTGTTGTAAAGCTTTTACAAGAATTTCATAAGATAATCCCTTGATTTTGATGTCCATTTGACAAGCGGTAATTCCTTCTGAAGTACCGGTTACTTTAAAGTCCATGTCTCCTAAGTGATCTTCATCTCCTAGAATATCAGACAATACTGCGTATCGATCTCCATCAGAAATCAATCCCATTGCGATACCAGATACAGGTCGTGTGATTTGTACACCAGCATCCATTAATGCCATTGTTCCAGCACATACAGTTGCCATAGAAGACGAACCGTTAGATTCTAATACTTCTGATACTAAGCGAACCGTGTAAGGACAATCCTCTGGGATCATACCTTTTAAACCGCGTTGTGCTAAGTTTCCGTGACCTACTTCACGTCTAGAAGTTCCTCTTAAAGGACGAGCTTCACCCGTACAGAAAGGAGGGAAGTTGTAGTGTAAATAGAAGTTTTCTTCTCCTTCATAAGAAGGCATATCAATTTTATTGGCGTCTCTAGAAGTTCCTAGTGTTACCGTTGCTAAAGCTTGGGTTTCACCACGGGTAAAGATGGAAGATCCATGGGTAGAAGGTAAATAATCTACTTCACACCAAATGGGTCTGATCTCATCTGTCTTACGACCGTCAAGGCGAACACCTTCACTAAGCGTTAATTCACGAACAGCTTCTTTTTCTGCTTTTCTGTAATAGCCTCCAACAAGGTGACCAAATTCTTCCATTTCTTCTTCGGTGAAAGAAGCTTTTACCTCTTCTTTTACTTCAGCAAATGCATTTCCACGTTCTGCTTTAGACGTACCCTGTTTTGCAATAGCATAACATTTGTCATAGGCCATGTCGTGAATGCGCTTTTCAAGCTCTTCATTTCCTTCTGCTGTTTCGTACTCGCGCACTTCTTTTTTGCCGAAGGCTTCTGCTAAACGCAACTGTGCAGCAATTTGAACTTTGATTGCTTCGTGTGCAAATTTAATGGCGTCTGCCATTTCTTCTTCAGAAATTTCGTCCATTTCACCTTCTACCATCATGACAGAGTCTGCAGATGCACCGATCATCATGTCGATATCTGACTGTGCTAACTGCTCACGGCTAGGGTTAATGACAAATTCACCATCGATACGAGCAACACGTGCTTCAGAGATGGCACATTCGAAAGGGAAATCACTTAATTGGATCGCAGCAGAAGCGGCAAGTCCTGCTAATGCATCTGGCATAACTTCTTCGTCATGCGACATTAACTGGATCATCACTTGAGTTTCTGCGTGATAATCTTTTGGGAATAGGGGACGCAATACACGGTCCACTAAACGCATTGTTAAAACTTCACCATCACTAGGGCGTGCTTCTCTTTTAAAGAATCCACCAGGATAGCGACCTGCTGCAGCGAATTTTTCGCGATAATCTACCGTTAGGGGTAAAAAATCTACATCAGATTGTTTGTAGTTAGATACAACTGTACAAAGCAACATGGTTTTTCCCATTTGCACGACAACTGAACCGTGGGCTTGCTTTGCTAGCTTGCCCGATTCAATAGAGATTTCTCTTCCATCGCCGAGGTCAATAACCTCTTTAAAGACTTTTGGAATCATTTTTTCTTCATTTTAATTAAACCTAAGTGTTGTTGTGTTGTGTCTGTAGGTCAGCCAATGAAAAACTTTGATTCAGCTTTTTTCAATACTCCGATAAAAAGAAATAGTGGTTTATTTACGTAAACCTAGTTTTTTCACGATCGCACGGTAACGCTCGATATCTTTTGCTTTAAGGTAATCTAGTAAGCTTCTGCGCTTTCCTACCAATTTCACTAGTGAACGCTCTGTGTTGTAATCCTTACGGTTACTTTTTAAGTGCTCAGACAAGTGGTTGATACGGTGCGAGAATAAAGCAATTTGACCTTCGGCAGAACCAGTGTCGGTTTTTGAAGTTCCATGATCTGCGAAAATTTTTTCTTTTATTTCTTTTGTTAAATACATGCTAATATTATTTCAATGATTGTTATGTAGTTGCTAATTAAAGCGGTGCAAATATACACCAATTTATGTAAGACTAACGTCCTAAATTTAATTTCTTATGGGTTGATTTAGAATAAGATCAATATAGAGATTGATCTTGTCTTTCAAGTTTTTGCGATGGGTGATAAAATCTAAGAAGCCTTTCTCTAATAAAAACTCGCTTCTTTGAAAGCCTTCTGGTAAATCTTTTCCAGTGGTGTCTTTTACTACTCTGGGTCCTGCAAAGGCAATTAGTGCCCCAGGTTCGGCGATATTGATATCGCCTAACATTGCAAAAGATGCTGTAGTTCCTCCAGTTGTGGGGTCAGTACAAAGTGAAATATAAGGGAGATTAGATTCTGCTAGCTTATTTAGTTTAGCCGAGGTTTTCGCCATTTGCATAAGCGAAAATGCTCCTTCCATCATTCTTGCTCCCCCAGATTTTGAAATAATCACAAGGGGTAAGTTGTTGTCAATAGCATAATCTGTTGCACGCGCGATTTTCTCTCCTACCACAGAACCCATGGATCCTCCAATAAACCCAAAGTCCATGCAGGTGATGACTAATTCTTTTCCTTTGGATTTCCCTACTGCTGTTCGAATAGCGTCTTTAAGTCCTGTTTTTTTAGTGACGTCAATTAATCGATCACTGTATTTTTTAGAATCAGTGAATTTTAAAAAGTCTTTAGAACTAACTTTAGTGTCTAGTTCTTTAAAATGATTCTCGTCAAATAGAATCTCAAAATATTCTTTACTGCCTATTCTAACGTGATATTCATCTTCTGGGCTTACATAAAAGTTTTCTGCAAGCTCTTGGGTTTCTACAATTTTCCCAGTAGGAGTCTTGTACCACAGGCCTTTTGGGATGTCTTTTTTCTCTTCTGTTCGGGTTTGAATCCCCTTTTCACTACGTTTAAACCAACTCATAAAACTAAGTTTCCTTAAGCTAATGTATTTATATTGTTTAAATCTTCAAACGCTTTGATCAATCTTTGTTTGAAGGTTTGTTCTCCCAAGCGTAACCATTTACGTGGGTCGTAGTGTTTTTTATTGGGTTGATTTGCACCCTCTGGGTTACCGATCTGAGAGCTCAAGTAGTCTACTTTTTCGTTCATATAATCGCGAATCCCTTCTGTGAAGGCGAATTGAAGATCTGTATCGATGTTCATTTTAATTACTCCGTATCCTATCGCCTCGCGAATTTCTTCTACTGTTGATCCAGAACCACCGTGGAAAACAAAGTCTACCGTGTTTTCTTCCACATTGTATTTTTCTGAAATATACTCTTGAGAATTTTTTAGGATTTTTGGCGTTAGCTTTACATTACCTGGCTTATAAACACCATGAACGTTACCAAATGCTGCTGCAACGGTAAACTGGTCACTAACTTTCATAAGTTCTTCATAAGCATAAGCAACTTCTTCTGGCTGGGTGTAAAGTTTAGAAACATCAACATCTGAATTGTCGACACCGTCTTCTTCTCCACCAGTAATCCCTAATTCGATTTCAAGTGTCATTTCCATTTTTGCCATTCGAGTAAGGTATTCTTTACAAAGGCTAATATTTTCTTCTAATGGCTCTTCAGACAAATCGATCATGTGAGAGCTGTATAAGGGCTTTCCAGTTTCTTTAAAGAATTTTTCTCCTGCGTCTAATAAGCCATCAATCCATGGCAAAAGATTTTTTGCACAGTGATCGGTGTTTAAGATTACAGTAGCACCGTATAATTCGGCTAATTCGTGGATGTGTTTTGCACCTGCAACAGCTCCTGCAATAGCAGATTGTTGCTTGTCGTTGCTCAATCCTTTTCCAGCGTTAAACTGTGCACCACCATTTGAAAATTGAATGATCACCGGGCTGTTTAATTCTGCCGCTGTTTCCAATACAGCATTAACAGTGTTATTTCCGATAACATTTACTGCTGGAAGCGCAAATTTTTTGGCTTTAGCAAATTGAAAAATCTCTTGAACTTGGCGGCCCGTAGCAACACCTTTTGGGAAAGTTGTTTTCATTTCTTGGTTTTCTAAGAGGCAAAAATAGCAAAAATGCTTTAGAAGGGATAATTTATTCCCACATTAAACACGGCCTTATCAAGTGATATTTGCGACCCCCAACGATCTTCAGCTGCCTGAGAAGGGTCAAAAGTTTTAAAGGCGGTATCTAGGCGAAAAATAAAATAGTCAAAATCATAACGTAGTCCAAAGCCTGTCCCTACCGCAAGTTGATTTAAATCTCTATAATTATTAAACGTTTGACTTATATCTGGAACATTGTTATTGACATTCCAGATGTTTCCTGCATCGATAAAAAAGGCGCCTTTTATCGCCCCAATGATAGGGTAGCGGTATTCAAGATTTAGGGCGAGTTTAAAGTTAGCTTCGTTAAATTCGTTGATGCCATTACTGGACCCTGGGCCTAGTTTATAGGCTTTCCATGCTCTATTGTCATTTGAACCTCCAGCGTAATAGGAGCGGGTAAAAGGGATGCTTTTTGAATTGCCATAAGGGAGAGCGATTCCTGTAAATCCCCTAAAGGCAAGAATTCTTTCTCTGCCCACTTCCCAGTGTTTGATATAACTTAACTCAGATTTGAAGTACTGTGAGGGAGCTAGATTAAGAATAACTCGATTTCCATCACTGTCTTTAGGACTGTCAGTTAAATTTAAAATCCCGTTAAGTAAATTACCGACCCATTCAAATTTGACCCTAAATTGTGAAAAGCTTTCATCGATAATGCTTTCTTGATTGTTTTTTAGAAAGCTAAAAGATGATCCTACAATAAAGTTATTGGCAGTTAAACGATTTTTACGTTCGTTGATGTTCGATACATTTGTAAAGCGATCATCCTCTGTAGAAATATCTGTTCGATTATTTAATACATGATCAATAAAAAGATCTGTACCATTAGGAATAGAGAGGTTTCCGCGTTCATTTAAATATTGATTGTTGATTGAGGGGATTGATTTGGCAATATCGTTTAATCGATCATAGGAATTGCGATAAACATTGAAATAATTGCTAATTGCCTTATTGTCAACATACTCGATATCAGCTAGTTTTAAAGTAAAAGTGTAGGCAGGTTTTGTTTTCCACTGGTATTCAAAATTTCCTGTAAAACTTTGTCGATCAAGCCCAATGTTTTCTTGAAGTGAAATCCCTAAAGAGATGTTTGTTTTTACATTGATGTTGTCAAAAAAAGTAGATTTTATTTTTTTTGGGGCTAATAATCGCGGAACGCGAAGCAATAAATTTCCACCCACTTCAAAAAGGTTAAAGAAAGTGCTCTTTTCTTCGGCGACGTCTCTCGACGATCCAATGGTGCTTTTTACTCCAAATTCAAGTATTTCTGCTCCTCTAAAAATATTTCTACTTATTACCGAAGTCCCTAAAGTAATCCCGATATCTTGAATGTTTGAATGAGAAACGTCAAAGTCAAAACCCAGAGAGAAGCGCTCTTTTGGGCTAAGGAATATGTTTGCATCTAGTAAAGTAGGTTCGTTTTCTACAGCACTATAAGTAATAGTAGGGTATTTGAAATTTTGCAATTCATTAAAATATCGATAAGTAGCGGTTCTATCTTGGTAGCTATAGGCTTGGTCTGGAGAAATTTTAACTCCTTTTGCCAAAACAATAGGATTGTACTTTAAAGGTCCTACAGAGAAGACTTTAATCCCATTATAGTTGATAGAATCTGTATAGGTTGAAAAATCTTGCTCTGGGTTTTCTACATAAACTGAAAGAGATTTTACTTTTTGAACGCGATAAGGTATTTCGATTAAGGTGTCTTGAACACGTTTTTGGGCATTTTTAATTTCTACCACTAAAGGGATTTTTGTATCGATTCCTAGACTGTCTTTAAAGGCTTTGAACCGTATTGATCTTTGCTGAAAGTTGAAAATACCATTGTTTCTAAATACATTAATCAAGCGTTCTCTTTCTGCGTTGATGTTTTCTACTTTAAAGGCTTCTCCCTGATTTATAACACTTTCTTTTTGATACACTTTATAGATAGAATCAATGTCTTTTGAAGCAATTACAGTAGTAATGCTATCAAGTGTAAAGCGAGGACCTGTAGTAATGTTGTAATGAATACTTGATTTTTGTGTTCCTATTGATTCTATGGTCGCGGTAGAGGTCGTGTTAAAATAACCCAGGTTATTATAGTATTGGGTAAAAAGAGAATTTGTTAATGCAATTTTATCGTGATCAATTAGACTGGGTGCTTCGCCAGTATTTTTAATCCAATTAGAAAAGCCTACTCGATAGCGCTTAACTTGCTCTAGTTGTTTTGGCGAAAGCCATTTATTAAGTCGCTCCTTCCGTTGCGGTTTCCGTTTTAGCCATGCTTCAAAACGCTCTTCAGTGTTGGATTTACTCAGGTTGTAAAGATGTAGCTTATAGGGAATGCCCAGTAAACGTTGGTTCTCTGGAGTTTGAGACAATACGATGACAGGATCTTGCGTGATTATTTCATCATTGAGTTCAAAACTTTGTTTGACAATCAGATTTTCGTCATCGGCTAATTTTTTGGTGCTGCTACAGCTGTGTAAAATCACACAAAGCACGAAGAGAATTACTATTTTTGTATTGGCCAAATTCAAGAAGGGAGTCTTTGAAGGCAAAAATACATCATTTATGATTACCAAAAAGGAGCTCAAACAGATCAATTCACTTGCAACTAAAAAAGCGAGAAAGACCGAACAACAATTTCTTGTTGAAGGAAAGAAGTCTGTCGAAGAATTTATTGCAGGAGGTTTTCAACCAAAAAAACTTTTTTCTACCGAGAACACAAAGCTTAAAGGAGCAGTCTTAGTGACAGAAAATGAAATGCAAAAGATGAGTTGCTTAAAAAATGCTTCTCCTCATTTAGGCGTTTTTGAGATTCCCCAGGCTAATG
>Ga0209534_10004463_pt1 | contig 12881 bp, 20 predicted proteins | sample COG_07_FD_184751 | JGI IMG/M metagenome (GOLD analysis project Ga0209534, IMG submission 184751) | Pelagic Microbial community sample from North Sea - COGITO 998_met_07 (SPAdes) (version 2) | ecosystem: Environmental > Aquatic > Marine > Neritic zone/Coastal water | place: Helgoland, sampling...
TTTCATTGTGTAGCTCCTTGCTGTTGTTATGTATTATATATAGTAGGTCTTGAACCAAATGTCAACCAAAAAACGCATCTTTTTTTAAAAAAGATTTAAGCGTGCTAAAGGGCGCCGAAGCGCCCTCCTTGTGCTAGTCAAGCATTGCCTCAATGGTCCGAGCGGTTACAGAGCGAGCGCACGTGCCGCCCGTTTCTCGCAGGTACTGATTAATGTGCTTTGACGTTGTGGGGCTGTAGTGATCAGCAGTGCGGAAAGCGCCGTTTTCGTCCCAGCCCGCAACGGGCGTGTCGTAGCTAAAGAAAATCTCTTTACCGTTAACGAGCAGAATGTTTTTGTTAGCGCCTTTGTTTACTAAACGGATGCCCATGTGCTGTACTCTCTTTGCTGTGTTGTTATGTACTTAATATAGTGCGTTGTGACGTGTTTGTCAAGAACTTTTTTTGATTTTTTTCAAAAAAGATTAAGCTTGCTAAAGGGCCCGGAGGCCCTTTAGTGTTTGACTTAGTTAAGAATGAGTGTAAGCGCAAACGCTGCTGCGATGAACAGGCTTGACAGGGAAGCTGCTTTTACTGCGGTAGCAATTACATCGATCATTTTCATAACAAGTAGTCCTTCTTTGCTGTTGTTATGTACTTAATATAGTGCGATGGTATGCGTCCGTCAACCCCTAATTTTAGCTAGCTAAATTTGGTATTGCCTATGTCCTTTGATGTACCACTTCTCGATCACAGGCTGCCCGTACTCGTTCTCGTCGACCACAATACGGGCAACGGTCTTCTTCACGTCAGCATACCGGTAACCGTCGCGGACCCAAACCTTATGAGGAAATTCTTCACCGAACGGGATCTGGTCATCATTGAGACTATACTCGAAATGGTTCCCTGCTTCTTTCTCAACAAAAACGCCAATAGGGTTCTTAGTGTAAATCCAGTATGCCATTTGACCAGCTCCCTTGTTTGCTGTGTTATGCTATTAATATAGTGCGTTGTGACGTGTTTGTCAAGAACTTTTTTTGATTTTTTTCAAAAAAGATTAAGCTTGCTAAAGGGCCCGGAGGCCCTTTAGTGTTTGGGTTAGAGGATTAGCGTAAGAGCAAACGCTGCTGCGATAAACAAACCAGCGAGCGAAGCGGCACGTACTGCGGTAGCAATTACATCGATCATTTTCATATCAAGTAGTCCTCTGTGTTGTTATGTTTATAATATAGTGCCAGACGGATCAGAGGTCAACCGAAAAATGCCATCTTTTTGAAAAAAGATTTAAGCGTGCTGAAGGGCCCGAAGGCCCTTCATTGTGTGTTAGATGAGTGAGTAAATGGCTACGGCGAAAATGCCTACCATTGCTGTTAACAGTCCCCAGGAGAAGATGTTCTCCATTAGGTCACTGCCGCCACGAGCAGGTATGGTACGATCTTTGATATCAATCTTTGGACCAGCTGAAGGCGCTTCTACTTTAGCTGCTGGCTTCTTGGTTGCTGTCTTTGGTGCTGTGGTCTTTGCTGCTTCAGTCATTGCTGACTCCTCTTTGTTGCTATGTACTTAATATAGTACTTCTCGAATCAGAAGTCAACCGAAAAGATCAAAAAAGATTAAGCACGCTGAAAGGGGTACTGCGTTAACAACGCCCCTTAGTACTTTATCGTCGCTTCTTAGTTGCGGGCTTCTTGATTTTAATTTTTTTAAGCTTAGGGCGCTTAGCTGCCATTACACAGTCTCCCGCTTGTGACGCTTAAGAGCAGCTTTTGCTTTCTCGGCACGTAGCGCATTGTAACGCATACGTACTGCGTCACGAACATCACGCAGCGTTTCAGCGTCGTCGATACGAGCAATGTTTTCCATCGCACGCACGGCATATTTCATGTCTTTCATTTGTGTAGTCCCTCTTTGCTGTTACGTGTATACTATAATAGTACTTTTAAAAACGTTTGTCAACCTTTTTTTTTAGGCTTCGTAGCCTTCGTGGGGCACAAGCTCTTCGGCGAACATCATGTTCTTAACAGTGTCCTCGCTCAGGTACGTTGTAAAACAATTAACAACGTGCTCGGCATCTAGGATGCCTTCGTCGATCATTTCCAGAAGCTGCTCGGTGTACTGACGTGCGTTGCTCATGTGCTGTAGTCCTTGCTGTTGTTATGTTTATAATATACGACACTGTGTTGGGTTTGTCAAGAGAAAAATCAAAAAAGATTTAAGCGTGCTGAAGGGACCGAAGCCCCTTCTCCTCTTCAAGAACGTTGTCGACCTTTTTTAGTCGTCGTAGGATATAAACTCTTCGGAGATCACCATGTCCTTGACGTCGTCTTCGCTCATGTAATTCACCAGCGACCGGATAACATTGTCCTTGTCAAGGATACCGTCTTCGATCATTGTCAAAAGAATCTCTGTGTACTGACGTGCGTTGCTCATGTGCTAGTTCTCTTTGCTGTTGTTATGTTTATAATATAGTACATTATGTCGGGTTTGTCAACCAAAAAATGCCATCTTTTTGAAAAAAGATTTAAGCTTGCTAAAGGGCGCCGAAGCGCCCTTGTTGGGTTACAGTGCGATTGCGTAGCTGGCAATCTCTTGATCTACTTGTTCCCACTTGTCTGTGTCAACAACGTCCTTCATTGCTTCCATGCGGTACGCAAGTGAGCTTGCAGTGTTAGCAACGATATCGTCTGGGTGTTGCTCAGCTACATAACGGAGACGCTGCATAAGGTTCTGTTGATTCTTAAGGTTCAGTTTCATTGTATGTTCCTTGCTGTTGTATGTATTATATATAAGCACTAATCGAAAAATTACAAGAGCCTAAATGCATTTTTTTTCAAAAAAGATAAAAAAGATTTAAGCGTGCTAAAGGGCCCGGAGGCCCTTTAGTGTTTGGGTTAGAGAATCATGTTAAGAGCAAATGCTGCTGCGATGAACAGTCCTGCGAGGGATGCTGCTTTTACTGCGGTAGCTACAACGTCGATCATTTTCATGTGCTAGTTCTCTTTGCTGTTGTTATATATATAATATAGTGCGTGTGAGCTCAGAAGTCAACCACTTTTTTCAAAAAAGATCAAAAAAGATTTAAGCTAGCTGCGTACCCGGGCCACGCTTCAGACCCGGGTACAATTAAGAAGTGCTCTTATGCGGGAGGGAGCAACTTCCCCTGTGATGCTGAGAGAGGGCTAGCGTCGCATCACAGTGTTCTCAGCAAAGTCTTTCCAGTTGTTAGGAAAGCTCTTTGCTAGGTCTGCGATCTTGAGCACAGTACGCAAGCTCAGTTCACGCAGACGATTCTTGTTCGTGTCAATAAAGTCCACAATCTCTGTTACAGTTTGTTTATCTAGTTTGTACTCGTCCAGCATTCCGTCTTGAACGATTTGGTTAATGCGCAACAGCTTCTCGCGATCTGTATCAATCGTCAAGTCAATGTAGTGACAACGACTTTCCAATGCTTCCAAGTGATCACGCATCTTCTTTGACTTTACGTTATCGAACTTGATGTTGGTAATAAAGATCGCTGACCCTTGGAACTTGAAGTTGTCTGGCACGCCTTCGTTGCGCAGTTTGTAGCTGTCAGTGTTCCAATTAATTGTACGCACCTTCTTAGAATCCAGCGCTGCTTTGAGGATGTTCAGCGACAGCTCATCGGAGAAGATTGAGTCACAGTCATCAAACACAATCACGTGATCCTTGCGACGGTGAGCGTAGAGCTTACAGTACAAACCAATTGGGCTCATAGCGCCCTTGATCACTTCGTGCTTGCGAAGGTCATCGTTGTCAGCTAGGTCAGCAATTAGATCGTGCTTGGAGAGCTGCTTCTCAACACCGTGCGACTTGCCTACACCTGGAGGGCCCGATACAATCATCGCACGTACATCACCGCCCTTAGTGGCTTTGGTCATGTCTTCGAGCATTTGGAAGCGACTGCGCAGACGCTCGATGATCTCTGCGTCGGATTCTTCTTTGCGCACTGTAGCGTCTGTGGTGAGCTCGTATGAGTCTACACTGTCTACACTAATGCGGATATTACGATCTGGAAGGCCCGCAGCATCGCGGCCGTCTACAGTAACGTAGCCTCCGTTGGTCCCGAACTTGAAAGCTTCAACGAGCGGAAATACACGCCCTGCCATCGATGTTTCGTTACCTCGGATTTTGTAAGTGCCGTTTACAATACGGATATTAGTCATTTCGTTTAGCCCTCTCAACTGCTTAACTATTCTTATATACTAAAGCCATTACAGCCGGTTGTCAATAACTATTTTGGGGATTTATGAAAAAAGATTTAAGCGTGCTAAAGGGCCCGAAGGCCCTTTAGTGTTTTGGTTAGAGAATTAGTGTGAGTGCGAAAGCAGCAGCGATAAACACGCCGCCCAAAGAAGCTGCTTTTACTGCGGTAGCAATTACATCGATCATTTTCATGTGCTAGTTCTCTTTGCTGTTGTTATGTATATAATATAGTGCGCTTTGACTCGAATGTCAACCAAAAAAAGCAAAAAAGATCAAAAAAGATTTAAGCGTGCTGAAGGGGGATTGCTCCCCCTTGAGTTATTCCTTAACCAGTGCGCTTGCGAAGAATGTAACAACCAGTGCGCAGATTACAAACCACATCATTTCTTTTTACCTTTCTTTGCTGGCTTCTTGGGCTCAGGCTTCTTTGGTTCAGGTTTATCGTAGGCTGCGAGTACAATCGCCATTGGGTCGTAAGCCATGTGCTTCTCCTGCTGTGTTATGTATTATATATAGTAGGTCTTGAACCAAATGTCAACCGAAAAGATTAAGCTTGCTGAAGGGCACCGAAGGCCCTTCATATTACGTGCTCCAGTACGATTCTGATGCTGGCGAACAGTATGTAGGACGATCGTAACGCTCTTCGAACTTGTCGCCCGTCATCATGTTCTCACGAATAACCCATGTTTGATGGATTTCATAACGTTCACCTTCACGTAACAAGCCGTCTACAAAGTGCTTGAGAGCAGGAAGATTCTTAGTGTCGTAGTCACGCTTGTGAACACGACGCTCGCCGGACGTAGTACGTTTGTCGGCTTTGTAAATTTCTACAGTGTACATGATGCTGACTCTCTTTGCTGTGTTGTTATGTATTATATATAGTAGGTCTTGAACCAAATGTCAACCGAAAAGATTAAGCTTGCTGAAGGGGCTAGCGCATTACTAGCCCCATAGCAGATTAGCCTTGTCGTGTTGCTGCGTTAATCTCGTAGTCGTCTAGCACTTGGTCCCAGTCGTCGATCCCTCTAAGCATAAACTCGCGATCGTGTATAGACACGTCGGGCATAGCATCTTGTATTAGCACACCCGATTGCCATAAATCGTATTGCGCTTGCGTGCAGCTAACTTTGCGAGTAATAACTTTGCCCGTAAACGGGTGCGTACGTGTAACAAGCATTTTGTGCTCCGTTTTGCTGTGTTGTTATGTACTTAATATAGTGCGTCGCACTAGGTTTGTCAACCGAAAAATCAAAAAAAGTTAAGCTTGCTGAAGGGGGAGTGGTTAGCTCCCCCTATTTGTTAGATAAATGTATCTTGTGGATCTCCGTCGATCTCTTTGTGATGCTTTTCGTATTCCCATTTAGGGTTTGGGTCTACTTCCTTACAGTATTGGATGAAAGCGTCTGCGTCTGCTTCGTTAGTGAAAACACGGGCGATGTCGGACCATTCGGTGGAAGCGATAGTTACTACGTATACGAAGGTTTTCATCTTGTGCTCCTTTGCTGTTTATATTTTTACAATAGCACCTTACATGCGATTGTCAACAACTATCGTATAAACTTTTAGATGAAAGATTAAGCGTGCTGAAAAAGAAAGGACCCGGAGGTCCTTAGTTTTGGGAGAGAGAAGTGTCTGGTTACAGAATGGTAAAGAACGCTACTACAACAATACCCATAAACGCTGTACCTGCTACTGCGAAGAAAAAGTTTTCCAAAGACATCGTGTATTCCTTGCTGTTGTTATATACTTAATATAGTGTGTCTTGGATCAGAAGTCAACCGAAAAAGTGATCTTTTTTGAAAAAAGATTTAAGCTTGTTTAACGCCTACTCGATGAGCATGAAGGCGTTGTACATCTGTTCAAGGAACTCGGCTTCTGCCTTGTTGTGCGTCCAAGCAAATCCTCGTGTACGGAACAGACCCAGTTCAGTGTCTACAGTGTAGGCGTGACTGAAGTTATTGGTCATGTTCTCGGAGCTGGTAGCAAGAACAGTCTTGTCGTTGTCACGGTAGAACTGCCACCATTCCTCTGCACCCATCTCTGGACCTTCGATCATAGCAGTGTAGGTCTTGTGACGATCTACAAGGTGACTGCGGTTGATGCCCATACGTGATACTTTGCGGAAGTCGTTCTGTTCAAACACTCTGAGCGCTTCTTTGGTTACACCTGTGACAATCCAGTTGTCCTTGTAGCCGCTGAGCAGTTCAGTCAACATACGAACTCGCTTGGCAGTAGGAGAGCGCATACCGCGGATAGCCATAAAATCTGCGTAGTAGTCCTGGGGAGTCATTACAGTCATCATGTGCCTCTTTGCGTTGTTATATATATAATATAGTGCGTGTGAGCTCAGAAGTCAACCATTAATATCATCTTTTTTAAAAAAGATTTAAGCTTGCTGAAGGGGAGCGCCTAAGCAACTCCCCAACACAGCAATCGTTAATCCATACGTGAGCCAGCGTAAGCAGTAAAGCCGTAGCTCTTGAGCACTTTGGCATATGCTTGTGCGCCTGCTTCTTTAATCTCAATGTTCTGTCCACCGTAGCCGCCCGGGTTCCATACTTGGAATGTGCGAGTGTAGTCTTGGCGTACTTCAGCAGCCTTGAGCTTACGGCCCAACTTGGAGTTGCCTTTTACTCCGCAGATGTGTACCCAAGCAAAGCCGCAGGCTCCCCAAACGTCACCGTGTTTTTCGGACAGCGTATTAACCTCACGCTCAGCAGCACTGTGCGCTTCGTTGAGGATTGCTTCTACTTGTGCTTGCGTCATGTCGTTGTTCATAGGTGCTACTCTCTGCTGTTGTTATGTTTATTAATATAGACTCTATTGATTCAATAGTCAACAACTATCGTATAAACTTTTAGATAAACGTTAAGCGTGCTGAAGGGGGAGTGCTGTTTACTCCCCCTTGCCTACTGTAGCTTAGCCCTCGAAGGGCACACGATTGAGGCGCAAGTAAGCAGCATTGCCGCGGGAGCCGATGGGCCGATACTTTACAGGGATGCGTTCAAACGCAAGACCCATTGCGATATGTTTGAACGCATCATTCATGTCACTCTGTTTGTCATACTCAACACGGAACGTAACGTTGCGATGCCCTGGAGCGCTGTTGTTGTCAGTCCACGAGCCGCTTACTCGTACGTCGCTGGTAGCAAGGGTGTTACGTACATAGTTGCGGGCTGTTTTAGTAGTAGCTGCAATAGTTCTCATAGTGTGCGTGCTCTCTGCTGTGTTGTTATGTATATAATATAGTACGTGTGAGCTGAGAAGTCAAGAGAAAAAATCAATCTTTTTTAAAAAAAAATTAGCTTGCTGAAAATATTTTTCTCTCGGGGCGGGGCATAGTGTACCAGGGGGCGGGGGCGTATATAATATACATAAAATTTTATATACTACAGCTACAAGCCTTTTTCTCTAAAACTTTAAAATTTTTAAAACTCTAAAACTCTATTACAAGCTTATTTAAAATACACCGATACAAAATCACCACCCCGAATCTATAAGTACTACCCTAGAATTTTTTGCGCAGCAAATTTTTTTACCCTGTAAGACCCATTTCGGGTGTAGAGCGCTCTACATAGTAGTAGCTCTCCCGGCTTCAAGAAATAGACGCCTAGCGCTTGCGCTGGCGTATAAGTGCGTAAGGGGAATTTCGGGCGAAGCCAGAAAACTCCTAGCACTTAATACAGTGTTATACAGTCTTCCATTTGTCAGTAGCGTATCGTATACCGTTCCAACGCATCAGTACGTAAGTCATCTGTTGTTCAGTAATGTATACACGAGTGTACTCAGTGCTCGTGACTGTGTATTCACCGTTCTCTCGCAGCCATGCCAAATACTCAGCTACCTGTTTACCACCTTGTGTTGTAGCGGGTATAAGGTCAATCATACTGTCAGCACAGTCGTCATCTGGTTCTAGCGGCAAGTAGGTGTTTGCTAGGTTGTCAAGCCATACTGAACGCACAGTTTTAGTATAGTGTACTATACGGGTAGCCAACGCCATACTCCAATTAGATCAATGATCACATATATCACTGAGCTTGTTATGATGCCAGGGTAACTGTTTAGTGTAGCAAACACACCCATCATTGAGTCTTTGATCACAAACAGCAGCATAGCCCAGAATACCCAAGTGTTGCCCAAGTTCAAGCTTACAATCAGTGCAGCTGAACAGCCAGTTAGCATCTGTGCCCATTCGAGAAATTGTGTAGTTTGACTTTTCATAACAGTATTATATAGCTGCTGGTTAACGGGGATAAAAATTATCAACGCCGCGAGCTAACCCTGGCAAAAAATATTTTGAACGCAAGCTAACCCCGTGGATTTCGGTTAAATACAAGTGCTATTTGTTAACTGGAGGGCTCTCAAATGGATGTTTCGAAACTAAGATTACCTATTGCGCTTGTAGTTGCTATTATCATGCAGAGCTCAGCAGCAATATGGTTCTTTGCTCAGCAGAGTCAAACTGTGAGTACTATTGAGCGGGACGTGGCAGCGTTGACTGAGAGAGTGTCGGTTGAACGGTTGGTTAATGACGAGCGTGATATTCGTGACAATCAATCTGCTATCACAGATGTGGTTGACACTGTTGACGAGGTTCAAAGCAATCAAATTCTACTGCAAAATAGAGTGTCACAAGTTGAAAGACAGGTACAAGGTGTGGAAATACAGCTTCGTTATATAGTAGCACCACTAAGGCAGGATCTGTCAGGGTCAGCTGATCCGCACAGCTACAATTCTAAAGATGGCATGTAGCTATGCGTAGCTTTGTGCACCGTGCTATCATTGCAGTGTTGACCGGGCTAACAGTGATCTTTGTTGTCTACGTGTGGGGTAGTCAACTGCTGTTGCCTCATCTATCACTGTAAAACGTCTGAACTTCTTATAAATACTCAATAAGGAGTATATAATGAGTGACGATCTCAAAAAACACATTCAGTTGGTAGAAAGTCAACTAAATGAAAACCCACTGAGTACTGCTATGCGAGCAGCAGCAAGACTTGGACAGGGCAGCAAAAAAACAGCTAGAATTATGCCAGATCCAGAGGACGACATTATTCCAAGCAGCCGTGCGCTAACACCTGCTACAGAATTGCCGCCCGGCATTGACGCTGAGATTGCACAGCGCATTACTGTGCTCAAAGCAGTGAAAAATCTAAAAGATCGTCGACAGATACTTACTCAGCTTGATCAAGCTGAAGGCCTACTGCGTGCTATTGATCAACTACCAGAAGACATGGTGCGTGATGCACTCAAGAGCACAGGTATTAGTATTAACCAAGTGCGTATGCTTGCCAAGCGTATGACACGTATCAAAGCACAAGTTGAAGACGCTAAATCAATGAATCGTCGTGTGTGGCGTGAAGCAGTTAAAGACGCTGGAGAAATCAAAGCGGCTGCTCAAAAAGCAGCTAATGCCACTGACGTAGAAGCTGTGAGTGTTGTTGTCCGCAACACTGTTGCTATTGCTGCGGCTGCCGGCTTGATGGGTTTTGTTGCTGCAGCAGCACTAGAGCAACGTGACGATGTTGAAGAAGACGTACAGCTAGATGAAAATCCGTTGGCACTAGCAGCTAGACTGCTAGGCAGAGGAGCCAAGCAAAAAGCCAAAGCACGTAAGGCTGATGAGCTAAAGCAGTTTCGCAGAGACATGGAATACATGCCACAACTTGAAAAACCTCAATCCAGTCGGAGAAAGGATGACATCCTAGACCTAGACAACATGCCACGTTTTGAAAAACCTCAAGCTGAACCTATAGATCCTAACATTAAACCAAGTAAGAAGGGCAAAGCTGCGCTGACAAAAGAACCAGGCGATATGGGCGACTACTACAAGGCAAACTATCAGCCGCATGAATTAAGTGTATTTACTGGCAAGCCGTTGAATGCTCTTGAAACGGTTATGCAAAAGGCTTTTCGTGTAGCGTTTGTGTTTGTTCCGGCATCAGTGTTTGGAGTAACAACTGGCATGACAGCTAGTGATGTAGTGATTGCTATCCAAGAGCCTACAGATAATGACCGTGAGAGCGTAAAGCGTATGCGTGCGTACATTAAAGAAGGCTTTGGTAATCAAGCAGCATGGTTAGCAGATCTTACTGGTGAACAAATAAACGCACTAAAAGATTTTGTTCGGACAGGCAATTACCAGCCTGTAGACGAAGAAGAACTAACGCAAAGAATGGAAGCATTACGAGCAAGGCTCGAAGCAGAATAAGAAACACCGGGAGAGGGCGAAACTTAGGGGGTTGTCTTAGGGCACCCCCTATTTTTTTGAATAACTACTTGTATGACTGCTTTAATTATAACAATGATCGATCCGCATCCTATTGTTGACTTATTTGCAGAGTACAGCTTCGGCATACGTATTCAGAGTCTAGTAGACTACTTGTTTGTCAATCACAACATTGAGAGCGAAGCAATAGCATATAATCAAATACTGTTTGAATCCGAGCGTGACGCTAGCATTGCTGCGCTGATCATTAGCAGCTTCGACGACGTTAAAATAGTCTAAAAAATACAACCACGTCTTACGGGGTATTTTAACGTGTTGTTTTATACCGCACGACCTGGTGTGTGTAAAATTTTTCCTATATAGCTGCGTAGTATAATGATACTATTATGAATTTTTTACTCTGGAACATACGGTATTTGGTCTAACGGTGCGTCGTCTGTCGCAGTAAAACCGCTGTTGTAGTCTGGCAGATCACCTAGCGTGTACGGCAATAACTTTTTGATTTCTCCAAACGACACAGGCTTAATTTCACCTTTGCTGAGTTTAGATCGGAATACGCTCGGTCGAAGTATAGTAACATCTTGGAACTGATTTAGTCCAGCTTCAATGTCATCAACTATTTTTACATACCTATCGATCATCTCAGCTACAGTCCTAACAGGGTTTAATAATCCAAATCTTTCTTCCCTAGCTAGTTCTTCTACTGATTTTTTCTGAAACTGTTTTAAAGTTTCTTTAGCCCGAGGAATACCCATTTTGTGCGCCCTGGCAAAATCACCGTATTTAAGATCGCCTAGCAGATGAGATATGCGTCCTACTAGCTGTTTTCTATACTGTATTTTTAGTGCCATCTCACCTTGTATAGTAGCAAGCTTATCAAAAAAGTTATAAACATCTTCAACAGCTTCCAGCGCAGGCAGTTGTCCTGTTTCGATAATATAACGATACATTTCGGCTAGGCCGGGTGTTAGCTGTAATAGAGTTGCGTTTGCATTGTCACGTTGTTCGTTGCGCTCTGGGTTGTCAGGATCTATTACATCTAAGTTAGCTGGCGTAATTTCTTTTGCGCCAACTTTCTTTAGGAAGTCGCCGACTACCTTGCTTGTTTTGTAGTAAAGGTCACGCCAGTAGCTAAGTGGATAATCTTGTGTATTGAACAGGTCGTTATCAAAGAATGACATTCGACGGTTCGGAACCTGTGTTCCCCAGTCCATTGTGTAAATCATAGCGTGCTCAGCAGTTGCACCTTTGTCTGACTTATCCCATAGACCTCCCCAGCTATTCCACCATACTCCGCCTTTGCGCAGGTCATCTGGCATTGCGTCACGTAGCTCTGGAATAGCCATAATCATTTGAAATGCTCTGTGTCGCATTTCGTGTGCTAGTGTTTTAGATATAGCAGTTTGATCTAAGCCAAGCGCTCGATCCATTAGTGTTACTGCTGTGCTATCACCAGATTTGCTGTCGCCAGTACCGACGCTATTTTTATATACTCCGAGGTAACCTGTAGGAGTTACTTCAAATCTTACTTGATCCCATCTACCGTATTTTGCAATCTTCTTTTGTCTCGGATCGCCCATCATTGCTAGCTGTAGCATAGGATCTTTAATAGTGTTTAGTTTATCACTACCGCCTAGTTTATTCAGCGTGTCTAGATTAGCAGCAAACACTTCTAGATCATATTCAACCCAATGTTGCTGCGTGCTAGTGTTTACTGTACGACGTTGAGGACCTGCGCTAGAAAGACCTACATCTAGAGCACCTGCACGAGCATCGTCTTGATCTGCTTTATAGTTCTTGCGCACTATGTCTGCTAGCTCAGGCGTGATCCACATATATCTAGGTATGTCAGTTAACTGGTGAAGTTTAGATTGATAGTATTCGTAGTCGTCGCCCACAGCAACCATGTTGCCTTTTTGTTGTCCTTTTGCGTACGATGTCTGATCGTTCCACATGTTGATAGCTTGGTTGATGTCCACGTCGCCGGGATAAAAAGGATCTTTGTCAATAGATGCTTGTAGAAAGCTTTCACCCCGTGCGTCGTTATTAAAAACTGCTAAGCGATCAGAAAGGTTTCTGCCTAGCGCAATACCAACAACATACTTTACGTAAGCTTTGTATAGTGTGTCGCCGTCTGAGATGTTACCGTAAACACCAGATACGTTTGCTCCCTCGGGATACTTTGGAATCATGTCGTAATGAGGTACATCAAACGGATCCCAGTCACTCCGGTCAATTGGCTTGTCTGAATATTCTTTATACGGCTTTACTAACTCACGTTTTGCCAAAGACGGAACATTACGATGAGAATAACCAGAACTGCCACTAGTTGGCTTGTCTACTGGCTTTGTTGGTGTCAGCGGCACTTGATTATCTGCCGGTGTTACATAGCTATCAGAATTATAAAGACGATCGACTCCGCTTACGCCTTTGTTGCGATCGTCTTTAAT
>Ga0209534_10004468_pt1 | contig 12866 bp, 8 predicted proteins | sample COG_07_FD_184751 | JGI IMG/M metagenome (GOLD analysis project Ga0209534, IMG submission 184751) | Pelagic Microbial community sample from North Sea - COGITO 998_met_07 (SPAdes) (version 2) | ecosystem: Environmental > Aquatic > Marine > Neritic zone/Coastal water | place: Helgoland, sampling...
AACCATTGTGCAAAGGCACGACCCCAGCCACCGTTTTCTGCGTAGCGGTCGCACCAGGCTATGAGGGTGGTTGCAGGGCCCGCGTTATCAAGCAGCGCTTGCGCAACCCCCACGGTGCAGATGGTGTCGTCTGTGAAGCGTGACTTAGGGTGGATTTGAAACCAATGAGCCAATCTCTCCTTTGAGAAATTAACCCATCTGTCTCAAACCATTTGAAGACGGACAGTTGAACCCATGCGGGTGTAGGTGGTGCCGTCGCTGCTGACACTGGTGTTGTCGCTGACTCGCTGGATGGTTTCACCCTCGCTGGACACTGCTAGTCGACCCAAAATTTGCCAAAACGACATGATTGACTCCTTTAACAACAGATACCGCTATGCTAGGTCTCTATATTAGCTTGAATTGTTGATTGGTGCATCATTTTGATTAACTGTAGATGATTCTTATGCTAAAGTGGTATAGAAATAACATTGGGGACAGTTTTGGTCAGTAAACAAGCCGCTGAACAGCTGAGCAGACTCTCACAAGCCCAAAGGGAGAGGCTGTTCTATATAGAGGTCAAAGCCTTCTTCTGTGGCGACTTGACCCGTGCTGACATCGAACGTCGCTTCGGGGTCAAGCCTGCCGCATCTGCTAGAGACCTCTCCAGCTACAAAAGTCTCGTCCCCAACAACCTTGTTTACAACGCTGCTCTAAGAAATTACGAGCCAACAGACCGTTTTAACCCTGTGTTTGAGCACAGTGCCGATCGTGTATTGGCTTGGTTTAGAGATGGCTATGGAGATAGCTTGGATCTCAAGATCCAGCGAACCGTTCCCTGTGAAGCTGCCTCTGATCTAGTTCGGCCTGATTTGGAGACGTTGGCTGTGTTGACTCGTGCCATTGCTGGTCGCAAGCAAGTCAAGGTCAACTACTTATCTTTGTCATCTGGAGCCTCTATCAAGACGCTTTCACCACTGGCATTGGCAGACACTGGGCAACGTTGGCATCTTCGCGCCTACGACTGTGAACGCGAGCGCTTTGCTGACTTTTCGATTACACGCATTGTCAAAGCCAAGCCATTAGAGATTGATATTCCATTGAATCAAAGAATTGATGCGGATGTGCAGTGGGCGAGGGTGGTTCGACTTGAATTGGTACCGCATCCCGGTGTCGAACATCCTAAAGCCATCGAAGCTGACTATCAAATGAAGGATGGCATGCTGGTTTTAGATATGCGCGCGCCTTTAGTTGGATATGCGTTGAGAAGGTGGGCGGTGGACTGCACTTTGCAGCACGAACTCGATCCCAGGACGCATCATTTATCTTTGAGCAATTTACAAACGCTGTACGGTGTCGAAAGCGCAGCCTTGGCGCCGGGCTACTCTGCAATTCAAAGGGGCACCGTTTAATGGAACTTATTGACAACATCAATCGGTTGCTCGGTGATGACTTAAAGAAGACGCTTAAGCCTCAAGCGCGACTAAAAATTGCTGCTTCATGTTTTTCTATGTATGCCTTTGAAGCACTGAAGGCTGAGTTAGAGAAGATTGATGAGCTCAGTTTCATTTTCACTTCACCTACATTTGTTGCAGATGAAGTTACTGACAAGGTGCAAAAGCAACGTCGCGAATTTCATATCCCTAAGTCTGACAGAGAACGCAGTCTTTACGGTAGCGAGTTTGAAATTCAACTCCGCAACAAGCTGACCCAGCGAGCCATTGCCAAAGAGTGCGCTGATTGGATGCGCCGCAAAGCTACGTTCAAATCCAACCGCAGCAAGGCTCCAATGCAGCAGTTTGCTTGCGTGCAGGCTAAAGATGCGGCGACTGCCTATATGCCTTTGCACGGTTTCACTGCGGTCGATCTTGGGTACCAGCAAGGAAACGCCGTATCAAATTTGGTCAACAAAATGGACGAGGCCGCATTCACGTCGACCTACATCAGCCTTTTTGACCAAATTTGGGTTGACCCAGAAAAGCTTGAAGATGTAACTGCTCAGATTTGCGATCAAATTGCTTCGGTGTATCAAGAAAATTCACCTGAGCATGTTTACTTCTTAATGCTCTACAACATTTTCAATGAGTTCCTTGAAGACATCAATGAAGACGTTCTGCCAAATGACCGCACCGGCTATCAGGACACGCTGATTTGGAACAAGCTTTTCAATTACCAGAAGGACGCAGCGACCGGCATCATCAACAAGCTGGAAACCTATAGCGGATGCATTCTGGCTGACAGTGTGGGCCTTGGCAAAACGTTCACGGCCTTGGCGGTGGTCAAGTACTACGAGCTACGCAATAAATCGGTGCTGGTGCTGTGCCCCAAGAAGCTGGCAGACAACTGGTTGAATTACAACCGCAACCTTAAGACTAATATTTTTTCCAAAGATCGTTTTAACTACGACGTGCTGTGCCATACCGACTTGAATAGAACCAGTGGCGAGTCTTTCGGTACACCTTTGAATCGAATTAATTGGGGCAATTACGACTTGGTCGTCATTGACGAATCACATAACTTCCGCAACAACGATGTCTACAAGGAAAAGGAAACTCGTTATCAAAAACTGATGAACCGAGTCATCAAGGAAGGTGTGAAAACGAAGGTCTTGATGCTATCAGCCACGCCAGTAAACAACCGATTCAATGACCTCCGAAACCAATTAGCTCTTGCCTATGAAGGTGATTCTGAGAACCTAACCAAGAAGCTGCGAACTGGCAAAACAGTTGAGAAGATTTTTAGCAATGCCCAAGCCAGCTTCAACGTCTGGGCAAAATTGCCCCCAGAGAAACGAACTGCAAAGGCAATCCTTGAGACATTGGAGTTTGATTTTTTTGAACTGCTGGACAGCGTCACCATCGCTCGGTCACGCAAACACATTCAGACCTTCTACGACACAAAAGATATCGGTCCGTTTCCAGAACGGCTCAAACCATTGTCATTTCACTCCCCGTTAACACAACGGACTGACGTGATGAGTTTCAATGAGATTTTTGCCCAACTCTCCATGCTGAAACTCGCGGTTTACGCACCAATCAGTTACATCCTTCCCAGTCGCCTCAGCAAGTATGAGGATATGTACGACACAGAAGTCGCGGGCAAAGGTAAGTTGAAGCAGGTAGACCGTGAAAGAAGTCTTCAAGCGTTAATGACAACCAACCTGCTTAAGCGCTTGGAAAGTTCAGTTCAGTCGTTTCGTTTGACTCTGACCTCTTTACGGGATAACAATGCAAATACGTTAGCCAAGATCAGAGCTTTCAATAAAACGGGCGAAGCCGTCAATGTTGATGACCTAACAAGCCAAATGGAAAACTTGGATGTTGACGACGACGACTTACCAGATCTAAGTGACAGCGAAATCGGTAACAAGGTAAAGATTAGCTTAGGCGATATGGATCTTCCATCGTGGGAGCATGAATTACAGGTCGACATGGGGATCATCGACGGGTTGCTAGCTTCCATGAACAAGGTCACGCCTGCGGACGATGCGAAACTCCAGCATGTAAAGTCTTTGATCCTTGGCAAGCTGGCCAACCCTATCAATCCAGGCAACAAGAAAATCCTGTTATTCACTGCCTTTGCCGATACCGCAGACTACCTTTATGCCAATCTAGCACCAGAGTTGTTGGAAGTTAAGCACCTGCACAGCGCCAAAGTGACCGGCAGCGCGGCTCCAAAATCCACCCTGAAAAAGACCTATGACTTTCAGGAGCTTCTCACACTGTTTTCCCCGCGCTCAAAAGAGAAAGCTATCGTGCTTCCCGGCGAACCCGCTGAGATTGATTTGCTCATCGGCACTGACTGCATTTCTGAGGGCCAGAATTTGCAGGACTGCGATTACCTGATCAATTACGACATTCATTGGAACCCGGTTCGCATCATTCAGCGTTTCGGTCGGATTGACCGCATTGGATCTACCAATGACAAAATTCAGCTGGTCAACTACTGGCCAGACATTTCTCTCGATGAGTACATCAATCTCAAAGAGCGGGTCGAAAGTCGAATGATGATTGCCGACGTCACAGCAACTGGTGACGATAACGTCCTTAGCGCCCAAGCCAATGATGTGTCTTATCGGAAAGAGCAACTTAGGCGCCTGCAAGAAGAAGTGATTGAACTGGAAGACCTAAAGACAGGTGTATCGATCACCGACCTAGGGCTCAATGATTTCAGAATGGACTTGCTCAATTATGTCAAAGTCAATGGCGACTTAAACAATGTGCCTAGTGGCATGCATGCTGTTGTACCGGCAAAACCTGAACTCGGCTTGCAACCAGGCGTGATCTTTACGCTGCGAAACCTTAATCCCAACGTCACAGTTAACCAGCACAACCGTCTGCATCCTTACTACCTTGTTTACATCAACCGGGAGGGAGAGGTCATTAGCGATCACACGGAAGTGAAACGACTTCTTGATTTGGTTCGAAGCTGTTGCAAGGGCCAATCGCTGCCAGTTGCCGATGTTTGCCGCCTGTTCAATGAAGAGACTGCTGACGGCCGCAAGATGCAGGCTTACTCAGACTTGTTGGGTAAGACCATCCGTTCAATGATCGAAGTGAAAGAGGAGAATGATCTAGACAGCCTTTTCAGTGGCGGCAAGACAACCGCCCTGGTCAACACCATCGCGGGGCTGGACGATTTCGAGTTGATCACCTTCCTTGTAATTCAGGATGCCGGATGAATCAAGCCACGATATCACCGTTCATCAGCTACCCCAAGCAGGCCGCCTTTGGGCGTGTCTTGCCGAAGAACAAAATTTACGAACACAGTGGTGCTACACCTGCTGTTCGTGAAATGTTCGTGCGTCAGGTAGAGCAGATCGTTTGGCAGTTCAAGCTGGCACCAGAAACGATCAACTTGGCATCAAAACCAGGTGTGTCAGAGCTACAAATAATTGCCATTCATCTCAAAACGCCTGCGCTCAAGCATGAGGTCCTTCGTTGCATCGATGGAGCGATTGAATTCCCCATCATTTTTGAGTTGATCTTTGAAGGCAAGTCACAAGTAGTCGCGGCATTCAAACGTCCCAGTGAGTCAGATAGCAATCGCTGGGTTGTGAGCGACTATTTCTCAACTCAATGGATGCCGACCGACGGCGTAAGAGTGGCGATGCCCCTTGCACTGGATTTGGGAGTCCTTTATGAGCAGTTAATGCAAAGGTTGATTCCACTTACCTTGCGGAAGAACGAGACCCTTGCCGAGTTGGTGAGACGGGTTGAGGATCTACGCCTTAAAGAAAACGAAGTTCAAAAAATAGCCAGCAAACTCGCTAAAGAAAAGCAGTTCAATCGCAAAGTCGAAATCAATGCACAGCTGCGTGCAATACGGCAAGAACTTGAAAATCTAACAAATTAACAATCAACGACAAAATCATGGAAAAACTCAAACTTAATAGCCCTGACCTGACACAGGTCAACATCGAAAAGCTGGCTCAGCTCTTCCCGAACTGCGTCGTGGAAGCTCATGATGTAGACGGTACATTAAAAAAGAGCATTGACTTTGACCAGTTACGACACGAGTTATCCGACAGCATCGTCGAAGGGCCCCAAGAACGTTATCAATTAAATTGGCCGGGTAAACGTGAGGCAATTCTGACTGCTAATGCACAGATTACTAAGACGTTACGACCTTGTCGCGAAGAAAGCGTTAGCTTCGAAACTACAAAAAATATATTTATTGAAGGTGATAACTTAGATGCACTAAAGCTTCTACAGGAAACCTATCTTGGTAAGGTAAAGATGATTTATATTGATCCTCCATACAACACAGGGAAGGATTTCATTTATAAGGATAACTTTGTTACCAAGCTATCCGCTCACCAAGTTGCGTCAGGTGATAGAAATCAAGAAGGTGAACGACTCGTTGCAAATCTGGATGGAAATGGAAGGTTTCACTCTAATTGGCTGACTATGATTGCTCCACGCATCCGTCTAGCTAAAAGTATGCTCAGACAAGATGGTGCAATTTTTATATCTTGTGATGAAGGTGAGCATCCAAGGTTACGTCTTCTTATGGATGAAGCTTTCGGACAAGGAAATTTCATTGCTGATATGGTTTGGGCAGCAGGGAGAAAAAATGATTCAAGACTTATATCTGTATCACATGAATATATCGTTTGCTACGCTAAAAATCTAGAATACCTGCGCGCTAACCAAGTTACTTGGCGTCAGCGTAAAAAAGGACTTGATGAAATTTATGCGCAACATGAACGACTAAAACGACAGTACGGAAAAGACTATAAAGCGTTGACTGAAGGCTTAAGAGAGTGGTTCAGGGCTCTTCCGGATGGAAATCCATCAAAAGATCACAAACATTACAACAATATTGATAAACGTGGTATTTATTTTGCTTCGGATATTTCTTGGCCTGGTGGTGGTGGACCGAAATATGAAGTTATTCATCCTTTAACAAAAAAACCAGTAAAGATTCCATCACGTGGTTGGATGACAAGCGATCCCGCGCGCATGAAAGAATGGATTGACGATGATAGAGTTCACTTTGGCGAAGATGAAAACTCCGTTCCTTGTATCAAGTCTTATCTCAAAGAGAAAGAGCAACAAACTCCATACAGCGTCTTCTATCAGGATGGCCGAGCCGCATCCAAGCGTCTTCGTAGTCTGATGGGCGGAGACCTATTTGATTTTCCAAAAGATGAATTGGTGATTCAAGAAGTTGTAGAAATGCTTACGCAAGGCGATGACATAGTTGTCGATTTTTTCGCTGGTTCATCTACAACTGCTCACTCAGTAATGCTGCAAAACGCTGCAGACGGAGGAAATCGTCGCTTCGTAATGGTGCAGTTAGATGAAAAGACAACTGAAGACTCCGCAGCATTTCAGGCTGGCTTTAAAACAATTCCAGAAGTTAGCCGTGACCGAATTCGCCGTGCGGGTCAAATTATTCTAGCCAGCGCCACACATGAGGGCTGGAATAAAGATACTGGATTCAGAGTTTTAAAGGTTGACACTTCCAATATGGCGGATGTTTACTATACACCTGATGAGATTGACAAATCAAAACTAGACTTATTTGTTGACAATATAAAGCCTGATCGAACTGCAGAAGACTTACTTTTCCAGGTGATATTGGACTGGGGTGTTGATTTGACTTTACCGATCGTCAAAGAATCTATTTACGGTAAAGAAGTTTTCTTTTTAGATGGTAATGCGTTAATAGCTTGTTTTGACGCTCACGGAGGCATTGACGAAAAATTTGTGAAAGAACTGGCAAAGAGAACACCGCTTCGAATTGTGTTCCGTGATGCAGGTTTTAAAGATAGTGCAATTAAAATAAATGTTGAACAGATATTTAAGCTCTTATCGCCTTCAACTGAAGTAAAGTGCATTTAAGGGGGCTTAAATGAAGTTTAAATTCAAAATACAGGCTTATCAAAGCGCTGCAGTGCAGTCAGTTGTAGACTGTTTTAAGGGGCAAGTTCCTCGCCATGGTGGAATTCGCTACCGGCTAGATCCTGGAACCCAGCCCGGAACGAAATCCAGCTTACGAACGCAGCTTGCATTCGAAAGCTCTTTTTCCGGATTCAACTCAGAAAATGAAGCTGCTTTTCGTAACGCAGATATTACTTTGTCTGACGCAGCACTATTTGAAAATATTCGTCATGTACAACGAAGTCAAAATATTATTGAGTCTAAAGCTTTGGTTGCAACAAAGGTAGCTAAGGTCAATCTTGATATAGAGATGGAAACAGGTACTGGAAAGACCTATTGTTATATCAAAACAATTTTCGAGTTGAACAAGCAATATGGTTGGAGCAAATACATAATAGTAGTTCCCAGTATCGCTATTCGTGAAGGTGTTTCCAAATCTTTAGAAATAACTGCAGAACATTTCTTAGAAATATATAATAAAAAGATACGGTTTTTTATTTATAACTCTAAACAGCTGCATGATTTGGAAAGCTTTTCATCTGACGCTGGTATTAATGTGATGGTTATAAATGTTCAGGCCTTTGCATCAAGAGGCGCTGATAATCGACGAATTTATGAAATCCTTGACGATTTTCAATCCCGTAAACCAATTGATGTAATAAGTGTAAATCGCCCAATTCTTATTTTAGATGAACCGCAAAAGATGGAAGGTGCAGTTGCAGTTAAATCTCTTGAAGAGTTTAGGGCTTTATTTGTATTACGCTATTCTGCGACTCACAAAACTGTAAATAACAAAATTTATCGGCTAGATGCTTTAGATGCTTATAATCAAAAACTAGTAAAGAAGATAGCTGTTCGTGGTATTTCTATGAAAGGTGTCGCGGGTACAGCAGGTTATCTTTATCTACAATCTATAGAAATCTCAAGAAATAAATCTCCTGAAGCACGCATAGAGTTTGAGCAGAGACTTGCAGGTGGTAGCATAAAACGTGTAGTTAAGAAGCTCACAAAAGGAGACAATTTATTTATTCTTTCCAGTGGACTTGATCAGTACAAAGAAGGATTTGTTGTTTCTGATATTAATGCTAACTCTGACACCCTAAACTTTATCAATGGATTAGAGCTTAGTGTAGGAGATGCGATAGGTGACATTACTGAGGCTACTCTCCGCCGAATTCAAATAAGAGAGGCTATCAAGGCACACTTTGACAAAGAGCAGGCCCTATTTCATAAGGGTATTAAAGTTTTAACATTATATTTCGTAGGCGAAGTAGTTAAATACCGCGATTATTCAGCAGTTCAAGATAAAGGTGAGTATGCACGTATCTTCGAGGAGGAGTATTCGGCGTATCTGAATGAGTTTCTTGAACATACTGAAACTTCTTACAAGAATTTCCTCAAAGCCATTCCAGCTGAAAGGACTCATAGTGGTTACTTCTCTGTTGATAGAAAAAACAAAAGAGTAATTGACTCAACTGTAGTAATGCGGGGAGAAAATGCTGGCTTGTCAGACGATGTAGATGCTTATGATCTTATTCTCAAAGATAAAGAACGACTACTTTCCTTAAACGAACCTGTTCGCTTCATTTTTTCGCATTCAGCTCTTCGCGAAGGCTGGGATAACCCAAATGTATTTGTAATCTGCGCACTTAAACACAGCGATAATACTGTCTCACGTAGGCAGGAAGTTGGTCGAGGTATGCGTCTATCTGTAAATCAGAACGGTGATCGAATGGATCATCCATCTAACGTTCATGATATAAATATTCTTACCGTGGTCGCAAGTGAAAGCTACAAGGACTTTGTTACTGCACTTCAACAAGACATTAATGATTCTCTTTCTTCGCGTCCACGTGTGGCTGATGTAGCCTACTTTGCTGGTAGGTTACTAAACGGAGAGCATGGAGAAGTCGCGATCTCGCTAGCGATGGCAAAACAGATTCATAAGTACTTGTTTAAGCATGATTATACCGATGATTTGGATCGAATAACAGAGTCGTATCACGAAGCAAAAAGAAATGATACGCTAGCTTCTTTACCCCCTGAACTTGCTCCATACTCCGAGCAGGTCATGAAATTGATTGATGAAGTTTTTAGTGAAAATCAGTTACCACAAATTAGCGACGATCGAAAGCTAAAATTAAATCCACTTAACTTAAATTTTGAAAAGCGTGAGTTTAAGGAGCTTTGGAGTCAAATTAATCGAAAGGCTGCATACAGCGTACAGTTTGACTCTAATGAGCTTGTTCGAAAAGCTGTAGAAGCTCTAAATGATAAAGATTCCGGTCTTCGAGTAACACCAATGCTGTATTCAATACAGCACGGAGAACAAACTGCTTCCATAGCTTTTGACGATATTAAACTTGGCAATTCCTTTGAACTAAAAAATTCAAAAACTGAACCCAATAAATTTTCAATCCACTCTACGGTCAAGTATGACATAGTAGGTAAGCTTGCCGAAGGTACTCAGTTAACGAGAGGTACAGTAACTAGTATTTTGAAAGGCGCAGATGAGGCTGTGTTTGCACAGTTTAAGACAAACCCAGAAAGCTTTATTACTGAGGCTATACACATCATTAATGAGCAAAAGGCTACAGTTATCATCGAGCACCTTGCATATGATCCAGTTGACGATAGTTTTGATATAGATATTTTTACCACTGGACAAAGTAAACAAGATTTTAGTAACGCAGTAAAGACTCCTAAGCATCACATATATGATTTCGTACTTCCTGATTCAGGTTCAATTCCGGAGCGTAATTTCGCTGAAGCACTTGAAGCAAGTGATGAGGTTGTTGTCTATGCAAAATTACCGAGAGGTTTTCTAATACCAACTCCTGTAGGTGATTACAACCCTGATTGGGCTATTGCTTTCAAAGAAGGAAATGTAAAGCATATCTATTTTGTAGCAGAAACGAAGGGGTCGATGTCAAGCATGAATTTACGTCAGATCGAAAAAGCCAAAATCAGTTCCGCTCGAAAGTTTTTCAGAGCAATAAACAGTTCAAATAAATTATCAAGTATTAAATATGAAGTAGTTGATAACTTTGGCAGATTGATGGAAATAGTTAAAAAAGAGTGATTGTCTTAGTTTACTAATGAATAACGTTTTATTAGTTTTTTTCGATACTTGAGGTAAATTTAAAAATGACAAAAAAATTAAATGTAATTTCGATATTTTCTGGAGCTGGTGGACTTGATTTTGGATTTGAGAGTTCTGGATTCTTCGAATCAATTGCATGTGTTGAATCAAATAAAATTTATTCGGATACTTTATTACTAAATAAAGGACTTCAAATTGGAACTCAAGTCCTTCTTGAAAAAGCAAGTATTTTTAATTGTACTGTTAGAGAATTCATAGATCAAAATTTAAACAATTTTTCTTTAAATGGTGTTGATGGAGTCATCGGTGGTCCGCCTTGTCAACCTTTTTCAACTATTGGTAAGAGGCTTGGCATGGACGACCCAAGAGCATCAACGCTCTCTGATTTTGTCGAGGTAGTTAAGATTTCAAAACCAAAATTCTTCTTATTTGAAAATGTTCCAAATGTGGCATGGCAATGGGAAGGAAAAGTGCTAAACAATTTAATTGAAAAACTCGGACAAGATGGACAATTTAAGATTGAGTGGAAAATCGTTAATGCAGCCGATTATGGAGCATTTACAAAGCGACGTCGTCTGGTAGTTTTAGGTATAAGACTTGATTGTTTGACTGATAACAATGCCTCTTTCTTTCCTTTGCCAACTTATGCTGATCCGAATAGAAATAGTTCGTCTATGATTAAAGAGTGGCAAACTGTAGCGGATGCGCTGAAAGCAATCCCTAAACCCAATACCACTAGAGAAGATTTCCCAACTCACCATATTGCAGTAAATCATAGTGATGAAGTTGTTCAGCGATTTAAGAAGCTAAAGCCGGGTGAACAAGATAAAAAAAGAAAAAGATGGCGTGTAGACAATTCACAGCCATCTAATTCACTCATGGCGGGAGGGGAAGGTGGATTTGTATTTCATATACATCCTACTCAACCCAGGGAGTTAACATCCCGTGAATGTGCAAGAATTCAGGGATTTCCTGATGAGTTTAAATTTGCAGGTAAGCCACTTGATGTAGCCAAACAAATCGTTAATGCTGTTCCTGTTCAATTAGGCTGTGCAATTGGCGTGTCTATATTTAATTCATTAAGAAGTTTAAGCAAATGAAATTAAAAAATAAAATATTTATTCGTCAAAAACCTATTAAGTGGAATGAGCTAGGCCTTGATTTTTGGATTTCTGAAATTGAATGTAAATGTAAGGCTGCAAGTAAAGTTGAGCATAGTAACTTCAATCATTTAATTGAGACATATCATGAAGCTGGGAGAATTTACTTCTCCCTAGCGGCAAGAAGTCGATCTAGATCATGCCCTCCAGAAGAAAAAGCACAGATTGATAATCGACTTTTTCTGGCACGTACTTTAATTGAAAATTCAATGATAGAGTCAATTTCCCTAAATTTGGATCCTTTTTTCGACCTAATTTTTAAGAAGGGCTTTTTTGGTTACTCAACTAAACAGGGTGTAACAGTTCGCTTTCCTCTTAGTACTTGCAAACCAACTAAGAGGTGTGGAGGTGGCTGCTATGCGCACGATGGCCGCGATAAACATCTAGTTTCAATTGCAAGGGGTGTTTTCAATTTTTTAGCAATCCAATATTTTCAGTCTGTTAATTTCTTTGAAATTCCCTCAACTAAACGTGACTACTTTTTTTCTCAAATTGACAAGGCTATTGACTATGCGAAAAGTGAGGCAAATGCTGCCGAAGTAAATGGATACATAAGAAGACCGCGAATTCGTCTATCTCATGTCGGTGAACTTGCTGCTTATCCTGAATTTACTAATTGGTTATCCAAACATATTACAGAGCGTTCTGATGGTACGGTTGATTCGATAATTTATACACGTCACCCTAATGCATCTAAGCTTGATGCACAGTCAATGATTGTAAATTTTACTGTTGAATCTAACTTAGATATCAGAAAAAAATATGCTCCGATTGGGGCTCATCTTGTAGCAAGCTCTTGGGGTGGTCATGCTTACGAATCAGTTTCAGTAAACTTCTTAGAGCATCATGGGCGAACTAATTTTCAAATGACAGGGGCCGGACCAGTATGTCCAGTAACTGTGAATCATGAATTGACTCCAACTTGCGACTCTGCTAGGTGTTCAAGATGCTTTTCGACTAGCAGATAAATGTCTGTAATAGCCGTATATTTTGTTTTTTAGTTGTTATGCCAACTCTACCGCTGCCTTTAGTTGACTAGGACTGCTATAAAGGTATGAATCGCCCCGGCTTTGAGGAGGCTCCAAACTTTGAGAAATTAACCCATCTGTCTCAAACCATTTGAAGACGGACAGCGCAATGTGGCGATCATGCGCGCTGAGTGGTGACCGTGACGCACACGTCCCCCATCCCAACATTCTCAATAGCCACCGTCCCCCCATGCAACTTCGCCACCTC
>Ga0209534_10004478_pt1 | contig 12853 bp, 10 predicted proteins | sample COG_07_FD_184751 | JGI IMG/M metagenome (GOLD analysis project Ga0209534, IMG submission 184751) | Pelagic Microbial community sample from North Sea - COGITO 998_met_07 (SPAdes) (version 2) | ecosystem: Environmental > Aquatic > Marine > Neritic zone/Coastal water | place: Helgoland, sampling...
ATGAGACGCTGCAGGCGCGCAGCCTGGCAGCCATGCAGCAGGCTCAGGCCGAATCAACCCATGCCAGCAATGAGCTTGATCGACTTCGCGAGCTGGCGGAGAAGCGTCTGGCCAGTGATTCTCAGCTGCAAGATGCAATCCGCATGGCCAATGTGAATAAAGCCAGACTGGCCGATGCCCAGGCAAGTTTTCAGCAGGCAGAACTCGATCTTGATAGGGCAAACATTCGTGCGCCATTCGATGCCATTATTCAGTCGCGAGATGTAGAGTTGGGTCAATACGTCAATCGGGCGCAGAGTGTTGCAGTTCTACTGGGCGCGACAGAGGTTGAGGTTCGTGTACCCCTTGCTATCCGGCAATTAGGGTTTCTCGACGTACCATTGGGTCTTCGTGGTGAGTTGGCCGATGAGCATGCTCCCGACGTTATCCTGACCGGCCTGTATGGCGGCGCGGAATATCACTGGTCCGGCAAGTTGGTGCGCACAGAAGCGGTCATCGACGCTAACAGCAACACGGTGCAGACGATTATTCGGGTTAAGCAGCCAGAGGTGAATGCTTCGTCTATGAAAAAGAATGCGGAAATACCGTTGCCAATAGGTTTGTATGTACAGGCGACTATAGAAGGACGTCGCGTCGACGATCTTATCGCCTTGCCCAGGTCTGTTATCCGCAACAACAACCAGGTGCTGGTCGTGGACGCTGAAAACAAGATGTACTATCGCGATGTAGAGATCTATCGCCTGGAGGAAGATCGCGTACTTATTAGTGGCGGCATCTTACCGGGGGAATTTATATGTACCTCGCCTATACAGGCAGTTGTAAACGGTATGTCAGTCCAGCCGGTTGTAGAAGTAATCTAATAATCAGTTAATTTTCGTTCGACTAAAGAACAAGATATAGGGGCCTACATTGAGAACTCCGATTACATGGTTTGTTAAGAATCCAGTCGCTACCAATCTGATGATGATGCTCTTTCTGGCGAGCGGGACTCTTTCCTATTTAAGTCTCAATCAGGAAGAATTTCCTGATATCGAATTCGGACTGATTCAAGTTAGTGTTGCCTATCTGGGCGCGACTCCGGCCGAGTCTGAATCTGCAGTCTGCTTGCGTATCGAAGAGGCGCTAGAGGGTGCTGAGAATATAGAACGCCTCACCAGCACAGCCCGCGAGGGCGGCTGTGACGCGACTCTGGAACTAGCCAGTGGCGCCGATTTAAACCGTGTGCTGAATGATGTGAAGGGCAAGGTTGACGCCGTTACTACCTTTCCTGCCGAGACAGAGAAGCCCATAGTTCGAGCGTTCAGTGCCAGCGGCAACGTCATGACGATGGCGCTGTCATCCCAAACTGATGACAGCAATCTTAAAGTGGTTGCCGAGGATATCCGCAACGATCTGCTAGACATCGATGGCATCTCTACAGTTAACATCGAGTACATCCGTCCCTTCGAGATTTCCATTGAGGTGTCCGAGTTTACTCTGCGCCAATACGGCCTCACTCTGGATCAGATTTCACGCGCCATAGATCGCGCCTCACTCGACTTGCCCGGGGGTACTATCCGCACCGCATCAGGCGAGATACTCCTGCGCACCAAGGGGCAGGTTTACAGCGGTGATGAGTACGAAAATATTGTCGTGCAGTCCTATCCCGACGGCACCCAGTTGCGTCTTGGTCAGATCGCGACAGTCAACGATGGTTTCGAGGAAGGCTATCTGGATGCGCGCATGAATGGTGTGAACTCTGCGATCATCGATATTCTGCGTGTGGGCGATGAAGACATCGTCACCTCGGCACGGCGGATTCGCGCCTGGATGGCTTCGGCTGACTTTAACCTGCCAGAAGGCATGGAGCTGAATGTAATAACTGATTCGGCGGTCGCTACACAGGACAGGATTGGTACCGTTGCCACTAACGCCTATACAGGACTTTTGTTCGTACTGCTAATTTTAGCGTTGTTTTTGCGTTTCAAGGTAGCGGTGTGGGTGGCAGCCGGTATTCCAATCGCTATCGCCGGCGCTCTCGCTCTTTTTCCCACTGTTGGGCTGACGATTAGCTCGCTGACCGTAATGGGTTTTATTTTAGTGCTGGGAATCATCGTTGATGATGCCATCGTTGTTGGCGAGCGGATACACGCTTTTGAACGTAAGGGCTATACACCTGAAGAGGCGGCAATCGAAGGCACAATGGAAGTTTCGGTGCCGGTAATCTTTGGTGTGCTGACAACTATCGCTGCCTTCCTGCCTATTTTGTTATTGGGTGGTCAGATGGGCGCGTTCTTCAATGCGATTGGTGGCGTGGTGGTGTTCTGTCTGCTGGCTAGCCTCGTTGAATCGCAACTCATATTGCCCGGACACATTGCCCACAGAAAAACGACAGGCTACCTGGGTGAAGGTACCTTCATCGTAGGTGTGTGGCAGAATCTGCAGGGCAAGATAGCGGGAAGCATGGAATATTTTGCTGAACACGGCTATCAGCGCGCTCTCAAGAAAGTGCTTAAATACCGTTATGCTGCCTGGGCGACGGCAACGGGTGTCATTATTATCACCTTTGCCTTGCTTATGTCAGGCCGCGTGATATTTCAGTTCATGCCGTCGGTGGAGGGCGACACGGTATGGGGTACCGTGGTCATGCCAGTCGGTGTGCCAGGCTACATCACTGAAGATGCGGTAAGCATAATCGAAGAGAAGGCTCTTGAGCTCACCGCTGAACTTGATGAAGAGCTGGTGGCGCTTAAGGCCAGCGGTGCTGCCCCAGAATCGACGGAACAAGTAGTCGCTAGTGTATTAACTATTATTGGTGGTCGAGCGCCACGTGGCGGTCCCGGCGGCCCCGGCAGGGGCAATGCGGGCAGTAGTGAAGTGGCCGAAGTAGTGTTGTACCTGACACCTTTCTTCGAGCGTGGCGAGATCAGCTCTGCCGAGATTCGCGACAGATGGCGCGAAAAAGTTGGCAGCATTCCCGATGCGCTGGAGCTAACCTTCGTCTCCGATGCATTCTCTGCGGGCGATGCTATCAATTACAGGCTCGAGGGCCGCGACGAAGAAAACTTGAAGATCGCCGCGACCGAATTACGTGGCGAACTGGCTCGTTACCCCGGCGTGTTCGATATCTCCGATTCATTCCGCGCCGGCAAACAAGAGGTGCAGATTCAGATTCTTGAGACAGGTAAGACTTTGGGGCTGACTCTTAACGATGTCGCCACGCAGGTGCGCCAGGCTTTCTACGGTGCAGAGTCGCAGCGCATACAGCGCGGCTCCGATGATATCCGGGTGATGGTGCGTTACCCTGAAGACGAACGACAGTCGCTGGGTAATCTGGAAGACCTATTGATTCGAACGCCTAGTGGTGCGGAGGTTCCATTTCTCAGCATTGCCGATTTCTCACTTGGAAATAGTTACTCCAGTATCAACCGACAGGATGGCCGACGCGTAATTACTGTGCGGGGGGATATCGATCGCACGATAGTTAAGCCTGACGAAATTCGCCGCGAAGTTATCGCCAAATTCAAGGATCAATGGGCGCGAGATCTCGATGTGGAGCTAGTGGTAGGCGGTGAGGGTGAGCAACAACTCAAGTCCCTATCTGATCTATTCTCTACGTTTCCGCTCGCGATGATGGTGATCTTTGCTCTTCTGGCGATACCGCTAAAGTCCTACACGCAGCCCCTGATTATCATGAGTGTGATTCCATTCGGTGCCATCGGTGCTATCTTTGGGCACTTCATCATGGGGGCCGATCTGGTATTTTTCTCCCTGCTTGGCATCATCGCGCTTAGTGGTGTTGTTGTGAATGCCTCTCTGGTGTTGGTGGTTTCCATTAATCGCCTGCGCGATGAGGGTATGGGCATGGTAGAAGCTGTATCCACCGCTGGCATGATGCGCTTTAGGCCGATCTTCCTCACCTCGCTGACTACCTTCATCGGTCTGGTGCCATTGATGATTACCGCGAGCCCGGCGACTTTCTTTATTGTTCCTATGGCGATTTCGCTGTCTTTCGGCGTGCTCTTCGCTACTGTGATTACGCTATTCCTGGTGCCTAGCCTGTACGTGATCCTGCAAGATTTTCAAGGTCACACCGACACGGCTGAAGAGAGAGCGCTGGCATATCAACATTAGGCGATTCATAATGTGTGAATCGCTTTATTTTTTTTGACAGGGCTTTTCGTATGAGATTGTTTGGCTTGGCAGTACTGTTCTCTAGTATGGTTTCCATGGGAGTTGCAAAGGAAAACCGCATCGATATTGTCAGGCCTGATGCGCCAGAATTGGCGGGTTTCGGCGAGTATGATATTGGGGTGCAGACTCTCGAATTAATCGATCCTGATAGAATAGATATTCTAAATACAAAGCGTGGCGGTGAGAGCGCTATCTATGATCGAAGCCTAACCGTCGAAGTCTGGTACCCTGCACAGCTTGCTGCGAATCAATCAGCCGGCGGCGAGTATCAGGCCATAACTCGCAATCCCGATATCACTGCGACGCTTCGGGGTCGCGCGGTACGTGACGCCGAGCCCAACAGTGCAGATGCGCGCTATCCACTCGTTATTATTTCCCATGGCTACCCCGGCAACCGTTTTCTTATTAGTCATCTCGGTGAGAATCTAGCGAGCAAGGGCTATGTTGTCGCATCGATCGATCACACCGATAGCACCTATGATGATCAACAGGCATTCACCAGCACACTCTATAACCGTCCGCTCGATCAGCGCTTTGTGCTCAATACGCTGGATAATCTTTCTCATGATCCCAGTAGCTTCCTGAGTGGACTGCTTGATGCCGATACTACAGGCATTGTCGGTTATTCCATGGGTGGCTATGGCTTGGTAAATAACCTCGGCGGTGGTTACAGCGATGACGTGGTCACTTCCCTGATGGCGCCTCCGAACGAGCTGCTCCATGAGCACGCGACGGGAAATCCAGAATACCGATCTAATCTCGATCCGCGCATCAAGGCAGGCTTCGCAGTCGCGCCCTGGGGTATGGCCTCTGGATTCTGGCGCGAGCAGGACCTTGCTGGAATAGACGTTCCTACCTTTTATCTGGCTGGCGATAATGACACCGTCGCAGGATATGAGGCCGGCGTGCGAGCGATCTATGAAGCGGCGGTGAACAGCGATCGCTATTTACTTACCTACAAGAATGCAGGCCACAACGCAGGCGCGCCTTATCCTGTTCCCGTTGAGATACTAGAAAGTGAGAGTGGAATCGGTGCCTCGCATTACACCGATCCGGTATGGGACAACACCCGTATGAACAACATAATGGATCATTTCGCGACTGCCTACTTCGACCATTACCTTAAGCAGAAAGAGGGGAGCGTGTCGTATCTGGAAGTTGTCCCCGACGGTGCTGATGCTGTCTATTCCGTAACCAATGGCCAGCAGAACGATGACCATGATTACTGGAAGGGATTTGGCCCGAATACGGCGGTAGGCCTAAAGTTGGAGCACCTCCAGATAGGCGAATGACAGACGGGCGGTCTACTTAACGGCTAGCCGGATCTGTTGAACGTTAATATCCAGCCAAACCTTGCCGGTTACGTAGGGATCGCTTGCAAGCCACTGGTCCAGCTCTGCCTTGGAGTCGAAAACGACGAACATGGTGGAGCCTATCATCTGCTCCGTTTCATCGAGGATCGCTCCCCCGGCGATCAGATGTCCGGCCTCCTTAAGCTGCTTCGCTCCCTTGAGATGCGCATCGCGCACAGACAGGCGCCGCTCTAGCGCGTTCTTATCTTTGCCGTCATAGGCAGTAACCATAAATTGCATAGTGTCGTATCCTCGTTTGCTTGTGCCGATTATCTCATGACTCTAGCTAAGGGCAAGTCTGTGCAGGTTTGTTTCGAATTTCTTCAAGCTGTAATTTGAGCGAGCAGTTCGAGGAAGACGGGTATCAGGGATCCCATCAGCAGAACCGCCATGCTGATATTGAAGATTCTCACGTAGCTTGGATTGCGCATGAGCGTCTTTAGCGAGGCGCCTCCCCAGAGCCAGAGCATGATGCAGGGTGCTCCGAATAGAAGGAAGATGAGACCGATAGTAATGACCTGTAGCACATAGCCCTCACCAAGTGTCGTATAGGTTACGGTGGCGCCTACCGCCAGAACCCAGGCTTTCGGGTTTACCCATTGAAAGGCGGCGGCCTGAATAAAAGAGAATGGCCTGCCTTCGATCTCGTTGGACCCGGTCACTGGTGCGCTCGCGATCTTGTAGGCGAGATAGCTAAGGTATGCGGCGCCGACAACCTTCAAGACTATATGCATTATCGGATACAGTTCGAATAGTTGTGCTATGCCAAGGCCGACGGCGAGCACCATAACTGGAAATCCCAATACGATGCCGCAGTAGTGGGGCAGGCTGCGCTTGATGCCGTAGTTCAGACCAGATGCCATGATCATGGCGTTATTGGGGCCGGGTGTCACACACGTGGTGATGGCGAAGGCGATTATCGCGAAATATTCCATAGTGGTATTCTGGGTTCGACTCTCTGTATGTGCCCTGCACGAGCGATCGGAACCGAGGTCAACAGCAGGGCGAAGGCTCGGAAGAAGACTCAGAAGAACGCTATGTTTTTCTGGCACACTTATGTTGGCTTGGGTTTTCGTTCCTGGAGTTTGTTAGTAGCCTTGGTAGGTTGGCTTCTCTTGGGCTACTCGGGAGTATCGCGCCGGCACTGAATGTTGTCAAGGTGGTGGCGTTGGTCTGGCTCTGGCGGCGAAGAAGACTGGAATTGCAGGGCTAGTGAGGCTAGTATGCCGCCATGATTGTAAGTGTCCTCACTCCTATCTTTGCCATAATTTTTTTGGGCTTCTTAATTAGTCGATCTCCAGTTTCCAGCCAGGCGGCATGGGCGGAGCTGGAACGACTCACTTATTATATATTTTTTCCAGCCCTGCTCTTGGTGCGACTCTCGGATTCGAATTTCGATTGGGAGGACGTCGTCGATATCAGCAAAGTTATAGGCACTGCTCTATTCGTCATCACGCTGCTTATATTCTCGCTGGAAAAATTTGTTATTGGCGACTCCGCCTCAGTTAGCTCTATCTATCAAGGTAGTATCCGTTTCAATACTTTTATTGGTTTAGCCTGTATCGATCTTCTGTATGGCGATAGTGGTCTGATCACTGCTGCCCTTTGCCTCGCTCTGTATATTCCGCTGGTAAATGTGTTGTGCGTAGTAGCTCTGACTGGTGGCGGGGAAGGAGGCACCAAAAGAATCAGTCGTGTCATCAACTCAGTCGTTAGTAATCCGCTGGTGTTGGCTTGTATGGCTGGTATTACTGTCAGCTATTCAGGATTTACTATTCCGCCCTTAGCTGAATCTGTTCTGGATATTCTCAGTCAACCGGCATTACCAATTGGTCTTCTCGCAGTCGGTGCTGGGATTCGTTTTGTGGCACTAGGAGAGCAGAGTTGGCAAATGCTAGTGGCTTTAGTCAACAAGCTAGCGTTAGTTCCTGGGTTGGTGCTTGCTGCCTGTCTGCTTTTCGAAACGCCGAATTCGATAGCGGTAACTCTGCTGTTGCTCAGTGTATTGCCTGCGCCACCCTCGGCCTATATTCTGGCGCGGCAACTCGGCGGTAACGAGAGTCTTATGGCGAATATCATTACCGCGCAAACCCTTGCCGCATTTTTTGTGATTCCCATTTGGATTGAGGTCGCGAACCGCTATCTGTAAGAGTAGATAAGTCGGCGCTGCGGGAAATGGCCCTCAAGCTAAAGGGCTAAACTAATTTCGTGTTTTGTCGGCGATCCAACGTGCAACAACGGGCTCACGCACTCCGCGAGGTGGGCAGTGTCCTTCCATATCCAGTACTATGACTTCCAGATTGCTGGCGGAATCTAGAAAGATTGCCAGATCTTCTAGTGGCGATACCGGATCGCGGTTGGTAGTTATTACGAATAATGGGGTGTCTATAGTCTTGTCTGCTTGCATATAGCCTTGCTTGATCAGAGACACTTCAGACAGTGGGGCGCTCAATGCTGCCGTAGAGCGATCCAACAAACCGAAGCGGGATTTGACCCCGTCGATGGTTAGTTTAGGCAGGCCATCCAAGGTGTCCGGGGGATATTGGAATGCAGTGTGCAGAGGCGCACACATACTCACTACGCCGGCGACCTCGAGTCGGTAGAAAGCTCTCGCCGCAGCGTTACCACCGAAGCTGCCTCCTACGTTAAAGATATTAGCTTGATCAGCATAGTTGGCCTCTCGTAGTAACTTCAGTGCAGCCTCCATGACCACATCGGAACCGTCCGCCATCGACAGCTGCTTCGCTTCACCGATGCCGGGCATATCCACCGCCAGCATGCCAATCCCGCGAGGTTCCAATTCGCGATGAAACAGGTCGAAGCTGTCTTCCTTAGTGACGTCGGAACCAAAACTGTTTATCACCATCGCAAAGGGCCCCGGACCGGCTGGCAGGTGGAGGTACCCTTTCACTTTTATCGCTTGCTCCCCCACAGGGATGTCGATGTGAGCAACAGGGGTGTTCATTAGCGCGCCAGCAGCCATATAGGTTTCTATAGCCTTATTCAGCGCCTGAGTATCATCTTTTCTGCCTAGATGTGGCCAGGATCCTGTGCTGTAATAGGCGAGTGCGGCACGGAGCTTTTGCAGCCTGGCGTACCCGTTCAGACTATTTGTTTCGCTGCGCGCTCTATCCCCGGCTTGAATCCACTCGTAAGACCAGTTCCCTGGTCCAAATTCTATTTGCGTATCCACCAGTTCTGGGAAACGCTTTGTGCCAGCACTGTGCTCAACCTTATCGAGTACCTCCATGATTACATCGATGTCGCCACCCTTGGTCGTCTAGGTCTGGATGTCGTGGGAGTGATACCAGCCCTCTATTGTTTCCTCTTCAGAATTGAATGCGTATTGTTGGGCGATAGCAATTGGGGTGCCAAGTGTCAGCAGGCAAATAAATAGAAGGTGGCGAATATCTCTCATGGCTCTTGTCTCCTAAGGTCTTTCTGAAGAGGTGTTACTACTTTGCTATGCTGCAGCATAGAGAAGAAAGCCTCCCAACAATCCATAACAAATACCCAAAAGACGACCATAGGGTGAGAATATGTTTAGCTCCCAGGAAACTATGCTTTTGAAAATGCTTGGAGGAAGAAGCACACAAATCACCCCGCCAACGATGGAAAATAGCGCTAGCATTTCGAATAGGGCGGGGAATTTTGATGACGCGGCAGAATAATAGATCGCAACGGCCAGGATGAGGCTCGCCGCCACGGTGCCGTACTGAAACCCTGATTTTAGAAAATACTTACGAGCAAAATCGAAACCAGCTTCAGGCTTGAGTAGCAAGAAGATAGCGATGATGCCAAGGGTTATGCCTAACAGTATGAGTGTAGACATCGTAGGTTTCTCTCTCCCTCAACCTGGTCTTTGATGAGATGCTAGGTTTCTATTTCCTAGTCTATCGGTTTGTTATACGTCCAGCTGTATCGAGAATCCAGCCGCAATTAGCAGTTTAGCTACTGTGATATCAGGTTTAGATGCCCAGATCAAACTAGTATAAGGCCTTTCGCCCGTTTTCTGCTCTAGCGCAGGCATTACCGTGGGTGCAGCGGCGAGTAGCACTGCAGCGAAAATTAGGGGCGACATGGAGTGTTCCAACAACGGTGTCCTGTAGGAATCTTCGGGACACCTTCATTACAAGAGCGAGTGAGTATCGTTATATTATTTGTTTCTAGCGGCTCTATGAAAATACAAGAGACATACTAGGCGCCATACATTGTCCTTCCACCCACGACGGTTCTTACAATCTCTATGTTCTTGATTGTATCTGGGTCAACCTCATGAGGGTTGTCAGCCAGAATGACGAAGTCGGCGAGCTTGCCTGCGGTGATGCTGCCCTTCATGTTCTCTTCAAAGGAGGCATAGGCGCCATTCATCGTGCAAATCTTGAGAGCCTGATCCAGCGTGATGCGCTGATTCGGCCCCCAGACGCGACCATCAAAATCTTTTCTCGTGACCATGCTTTGCAATGCCATCAGGGGTTCATAGGGGCCTGGTGTGTAATCGGAGGCAGGTGCAACAGGAATGTCATAATCGAGGAATGACTTGTGTGCAAACATCCACGCCATCTTGTCCTGGCCATACTCAACCCATTTATTGCCGTGGTAGTGCACGTAAGTATAGAAGGGTGCAGGTATAACGCCGGCGGCTTTAATGCGCCGTAATATGGAAGGGTTTACCAGAGAGCAATGCTCTATGCGGTGTCTCGCATCGGGTCTAGGCCACAGTGACTGCACTCTCTCGTAGGCATTCAAAACCATGTCGATGGTGACATCGCCATTGGCATGGATGCCGATCTGGAAATCATTTCGATGCGCGTTTTCAACCGCCTCATGAATTTCTTGCTGTGACATGGTGAGGATGCCGTAGTCGTCAGGGCGGCCTACATAGGGGGTGCTCATGCGCATGGTTCGCTCAGAGGCTGAACCATCAGCAGAAAATTTAACGGCGCCAATCTTGAAGACTTCATCGCCAAAACCCGTGCGCACACCCGCGTTCACCAGGTCGGTGAATAGTTGGCCGCGCGGGAAAAGATACATACGAAAGCGCATGTCTCCGTCTGCGCGCGCATCTTGAAACGCGATCATATCGTTGCGACCGCCGCCGGTTTGATGCACCGAGGTCAGGCCTGCTTTAGTCATGAGTTCAGAGATGAGCTTTACGCCATCACGACGCTGTTCTCTGGTGGAGCCGGAGGGAATCATCCCTCTGAAAACATTGCGTGCCTGTTCTGCGATAAGTCCCGTTAGCACTCCGTCGGAATCTCTATAGAATCGGCCATCGTCAGGGTCAGGTGTCTCCGCTGTTATACCAGCTAGCGCCAGTGCCATGCTGTTGTAGATCCCGGTATGGCCGCCACGATGACCAACTACCACGGGATGGTTTGGAACCACTGCGTCTATATCGAACCTATTTAACGGACGTCCTTCGGCAAGCTTGGTGTCGTCGTATTTAAACCCTCTTATCCATTGGCCTTCAGGTGTCGCGTTGGCGCGCAGTCTCAACGCCTGCTGTATTTCTGTTACAGAGCGCAGGTCTACGTTGACTTGAACGAGCTCATTTACGCCAGCGCCAGACGCATGGGAATGTGCGTCTATGAAGCCTGGGGTAATGGTCATGCCCTCGGCATCGATGATTTCTGTGCGCGATGTGGCCAGGCTTCTGATGTCTGCGCTTGAGCCCACGGCCGTGAAACGATCGTCTTTAACGGCGAAAGCCTCGGCAGTTGCTTGGTTGCTATCCACAGTGAGTACGCGGGCATTCAGTACTACATAGTCCGGTGCTGAAGATTGAAGTGGGGCTGGTGCGGCCGCCGCTAGTGCAGACTGGGTCGGCAGTCCAAGGCCCGCCGCTGCCAATGCGCTGCTTGAACCGATGAATTTTCGTCGAGAGAACTTGCGTGAAGAGTTGTGCTTAGCCATGAGGGCCTCCAATTATTGAAGAGCGTTACTGCCAGCGAATTACTTTTTTCAAAAAATGAGAGTCTTACTATAGTCCTAGAGTGGCGGAAGGGGAAGTCCGTGCTGAGTCCATAAACAGCCACTGTGCTCCAACTGCTTAAAACTCAGCAGAGATCGGCTTAGCAAATTCGTCACGGTTTTCCGTATTTAACTACTAACGTGGGGTGTAACTTCTCTTACCGGAAGGTATTATCGGTCTAGCTACTTTGCCAAGGAAATCCCATGCTCGAGAAATACCTAATGATCGTCATCTACTTTGGAATCTTGATGTTCCTGGGGTATCTGGCATCGAAGCGCGTAAAGAGTATGAGCGATTTCGTCATTGGTGGTAAGTCTCTTAGCTTTTGGGTTGCCGCCTTTTCGGCGCAGGCCACGGGTGAGTCTGCCTGGCTGCTATTGGGGCTGACAGGCATGGGGGCCATGCTTGGATTCAGCACCTATTGGGTCGTGGTCGGCGAGCTATTCGGTGTGGGCGTCGCCTGGTTCTTGATGGCGAATCGCTTCAAGCGTCTCACTGATAAATACGATTCGATCACAGTCATCGACTACATGGCTAGTCGCTTCAAGTCGAAGACCAATGTGTTGCGCCTCGTCTCTTCCGCAGGGCTTTCCATCTTCGTATTGATCTATATCTCCGCGCAGATAGACGCGACTGGCTCGGCCTTCGAATCTTTTCTAGGCTGGAACTATCACACCGGAGCCGTAGTGGGTTTTCTGGTCGTCGCGACTTACTGCATAGCCGGTGGCTTCCTGGCTGCCGCCTGGACCGATATGTTTCAGGGAGCGGTAATGCTGGTCTGTCTCGTGTTGCTGCCCTTGGTCGCCTATCTATCTCTTTCCAATAGTGGTTCTATCTATGATGGCCTGTATGCCATCGAACCGGGTCTGGTCAACATGTGGGGCGCCGGTGGGTTCACGTTGATGAATGTGGCCGTGGTAGTTGGCATGATGTTAATCGGCTTGGGGTTCCTGGGGTCACCACAGGTGTTCGCCCGACTCATCGCCATACGTAGTGAAGATCAGATAAATCGCGGTAAATGGGTGGCGATGCTGTTTACTCTTTTAGTCGATTTCTCTGCCGTCAGCATCGGTGTTCTCGGCCGCTACATTTTTACTACTCAGGGTGTCGAACCCGATACCGTCTTGGGCAACGGTGCGCAGAACGTGCTGTCTGAACTGGTAGAATTTACTTTTCCTCCGCTACTAGTCGGGCTCTATGTGGCTGCCGTGTTATCGGCAATCATGTCCACAGTTTCCTCCCTGTTGGTCATGGCGGCAGGGTCGGTCACCCATGACCTGTATGCAAAGATCATCAATCCAGAATTAACCGATAGTCAGGCTGCCAGGCTCTGTCGCAGTATAACGATTGTGTT
>Ga0209534_10004496_pt1 | contig 12809 bp, 5 predicted proteins | sample COG_07_FD_184751 | JGI IMG/M metagenome (GOLD analysis project Ga0209534, IMG submission 184751) | Pelagic Microbial community sample from North Sea - COGITO 998_met_07 (SPAdes) (version 2) | ecosystem: Environmental > Aquatic > Marine > Neritic zone/Coastal water | place: Helgoland, sampling...
AAATTGTCCGGTGGGTGCTCCATCGCACTCGAGTCCGCCCAATTCGTATTGGACCCCCGCGTGTCTCACTGCCCCGACGATTTGTTCGTCCAGAAAGATCACCGTACCGTGAAATCCAGCCGTTCCAATCCGATAGCTGAGGAGCCGGGGGATGTACCGTTCGGCGCGCACGCCTGATTCCGTCATGTGTCCAATTTCCAAGTCGTCTGTGTACGCTTTGACTTTGTGCAGCTCCAGAACTTCATGTGTCCCATCCGGTAACGTCAAAGGGAGCTCCCAAAAATCTGGACGTTCTTCTTGTATGCGTTGCCAAACTTCGGGCTGTGCGTTCAATACCACGCTAGAAGAAGCGCGGTGCGTCGGAATGCAGCTCGGGGAAGTGTCGGAGACATTGAAAAGAGCTGCTGCTGCCTGCCACGTCACGCAACCGTTGGAATGCGTGGACTGGCTGAGTCCCGAGAGCGCGAGGCACATCCCAAGAAATAGAGGGAGAAGTCGGTTTGGCATCAAAAGCGATAAATGGCCTCTCAAGGTACGTGATTTTTCTTGAGCTCACTTTTTTCTGCCTCAAACGTAACTCTGAACAGAGGTGCGACGTATGTGGAGGCAGTATGCGTACCCCAACACCGGAAAAATGATTCAAAATCAGTGGTCTCAAAGCGAAAATAAATCGATTAATTATCGAATTGTGTTGTTTAATTCGCTATATTTAAGTAGGAATTGGATTATATCGGCGATGAATTACTCTAAAATCACAACAACATGGAAGCGGCTTTCGCTGTTTTCATTCTCCACCTTTCTGCTGTCTGCAGTGGGGTTTTCTCAGTTCACTGGGTTGGAGAGCGAGGTATATGCTACCTCAGAATTTGGCACCACCTACCGCATTTATGCGGAGTTTGCATCTCCAACGGATGAATGCATCGCGGTGTATTCCATCGGTTCGGCTGAAAGTAACTCGGTAACGCTCGAGACCAGCGTAACGACGGCTTTCTACCAGAACGGAGGGGGCGCCAACCTGGGCTCGGGTATTAATGCCTTCTTCTTGACGCTTCTTCCGGATCTTGCCTACGACAGCTGGTTCACAATTGGTTCAGAGACGAGTGACGATCCAACCGTGAGTGCGATAGGCATGTCGGGAGCTTTTACAGAGTTCAATGCGGGAAACGGATTCATCTTGGATGGCGCCGTTGGAGGAAGTTGGTACGTGACGCCAGAATCGAATGCGCTCGCGCTAGCGGGAGATGACGGACAGGTTCTTTTGGGACAATTCACCGTTGAAGATGATGTGGATGGCAATCCGGGACACATGACCTGTGATTGGAATATCCAATGGCAAGACGCTGGAGATGCATCCTACAATGAAATTGGACAGACCCATAATACAGCGGACAATTTACCGGACGTGATGGGCTGCACAGATGCCTCTGCGTGCAATTACGATGCTGCAGCTACCGCAGATGATGGATCTTGTGATTTCCTTGATGCATGTGGTGTTTGCGGCGGAGATGGCATCGCTGAAGGTACGTGCGATTGCGATGGCACCGAGCCTTTAGTCGGGTACGATTGTGATGGGGATTGTTTGGCGGATACCGATGAAGATGGTATTTGCGACGCTAATGAGATCGCGGGATGCACAGACGAATCCGCTTGTAATTTTGAAGTTTCCGCAACGGATGATGACGGCTCTTGCGCTGTTTTGGACGAATGTGGCGTGTGCGGTGGTGATGGTATTGCCGACGGCGCTTGTGATTGCGATGGCAATGTGGAAGACGAATGTGGCACGTGCGGTGGTAGCGGAATCGCTGAAGGAACATGCGATTGCGAAGGCACGCTTCCTGCAGCAGGATATGATTGCACCGGCGCTTGCTTGAATGACGCAGATGAGGATGGAATTTGCGACGAATTTGAGACGGCAGGTTGCACCAATCAAGATGCGAGCAATTACAATGGAAGTGCTACAGATGATGATGGTTCATGCTTGTTCTCTACGACCTTGAATGTTGACATGTCGTGTGTCGAATTCTCTTTTTCCACGGTTCATGTAACTGGGCCGTTTTGCGGTTGGTGCGGATCTGATGGATGGAACGACTTGATGGACTCCGATGAAGACGGGATTTATACCGTCGTGCTCGAACTTCCTGCTGGTGAGGTTGAATACAAGTACATGGTTGATAACTGGGCTGGACAAGAGGACTTGGTCGACGACATGGCCGGTGGAGCTTCTTGCGCACCCGTGACAGATTACAGTACGTATGCTAACCGTTTGACCGACGCGGGTTCTACGACCAATGATACCTATGGTTCATGTGTGGCTTGCAGCGAGCAACAGTTTTATGAGACGGTTACGTTTGAAATCGACATGAATAATTCCCCATACCCGAACGGGGAGTATGACAATGTGGTAATAAATGGAAGTTGGAATGGCTGGAATGGCTGGGGAGTTACTCTTTCAGACGAGAATGGTGATGGAATTTATTCGGGCTCTGCCGATTTCGAAGAGAATACATCCTTCGAATTTGTAATTGCAGTTACCGGACCGGCTGATGGTTGGTCAGGATGGGGGCAAATAATCAACGCTCCTGCAGAATGCAGCACTGCTCCTGAGCTCCCAGTGGGCTCCGGAGGTGGAAATTATGGAGTTTCCGTTGGCGATGCTCCTTCGACTATTGCTTATTGCGCCGGAGAATGCACGGCCGTGTGCATTCCGATGATTCCAGGGTGCATGGATGCTGAAGCTTGCAACTATGACGCTGAGGCGAATACGGACGATGGTTCATGCCTTGAACTGGACGTCTGCGGCGAATGCGGCGGAGAGGGCATCGCAGAAGGATTTTGCGATTGCGAAGGAGGTCTTCCTGCAGAGGGGTATGATTGCGATGGTGCCTGCCTCAGTGATTCGGATGATGACGGCGTGTGTGACGCATTTGAAACGATGGGATGCACAAACGAATTGTCACCCAATTACAATGAAGAGGCAACAGACGACGATGGATCGTGCATCATCTTGGATTATCCATTCTTGCACGCCGAAGTGCATGCAGAAACTGATTTGGGAACGACTTACCGCGTTTACGCTCAGTTTGAAAATGCTGGAGATGAGTGCACTGCTCTCTTTGCGGTAGGTGATCAAGAGTTGAATCCAGTCGACCTAGAATTGGAGGTTACCACCGCTTTTTGGCAGCATCCTGCGGGAGCTGATTTGGGAAGCGATTTGAATGCGGCTTTTTATGCAATTGATTCAACCCTGGTATATGATAGTTGGTTAACGATTGGATCTTCGAGCACGTTGGATGCGGATGTAAGTTCCATCGCTATGGCGAGTGCATTTGAGGCCTTCAATGAAGGCAACGGATTTGTCCTGAACGGCGCTGCTGGTGGAAGCTGGTATGTAACGCCGAATTCCAATTCCTTGGCTTCAGCGGGAGATGACTTGCGGGTCCTTGTGGCTCAGTTCACAGTTACCGATGATGCGGAAGGTGAGCCCGGCGAAGTATCCGGACTATGGAACATGCAATGGCGCACAGAAGAAGGGGTAACCACGGAAAACCGCGAATTGTACTTCACTACAGGCACGTATATGCCTCCTTTGGATGGCTGCACAGATCCTTCTGCATGCAACTACAATGCAATGGCCACCGATGATGATGGTTCTTGTCTTGCTTTAGATGAATGTGGAGTTTGCGGTGGTGAAGGCATCGCGGAAGGAGCTTGTGACTGCGATGGCAACGGCCCTGAAGCAGGATATGACTGCGATGGTATTTGCCTCAATGACGAGGACGGCGATGGAACATGCGATGAATTTGAAGTGCTTGGATGCACGGATGCATCTGCTTGCAACTATGACGAAGCAGCTACAGAGGAAGATGATTCATGTACCGTCTTTGATGAGTGCGGGGTGTGTGGTGGCGACGGTCTCGCCCCCGGATCGTGCGATTGCGACGGTACGTTACCTGAGCTGGGTTATACCTGCGAAGGCGAGTGCATCGTGGATAGTGATGGAGATGGCATATGCGATGTCTTTGAAATCGCGGGTTGCACAGATGCTGCAGCCTGTAATTTCGATGCAGCAGCCACAGATGAGGACGGTTCATGTGACTTTCCGGCACCGGGTGAAAATTGCGCAGGTGATTGCCTTGCGGACCACGATGGAGACGGTGTGTGCAACGATGCCGAAGTGGCAGGTTGCTCCTCGAGCTCGGCTTTGAACTACGATGTGAATGCGACGGATGATGATGGTTCGTGTGAATGGCCAGAAGGCTTATTCACAGGATTGAGCTACGAGTTGGTTGGACATGACTTGATCGAAGGAACGTCGACGTACCGTGTTTATGCCAATTTTGACGCCGATACCGCCATTCAGGTCGTGGCATCATACGGAACAAATGCGGACGTCTGGAGCATTGGTTCAACAGAGCCCTTCCACCAGGTGGCGACCGGTGCCTTGTTGGCCCACAGTATTAACCCGGCGATGTTCCCATTCGCACCGGATCTCGAGTATGATACGTGGATTGCCTTAGGAGGCGGCCCGGGTTCTCCTGTCGAACTGCAAACCATTGGACTTTCGAATTTCTTTACGGACTTTGAAGAGTCAGGTGCTGACGTAAACGTGAATACAGCCGTAGGTGCAAGTTTGTACTACATTCCCGGTTCAAACGGCAGTGCACTTTCATTTGTCCAAGACGGCCAAATGTTGTTGGGTCAATTCACGACCAGCGGTGTGGTATCGGTGAAGTATAATTTACAGTTCCGGGACGCAACCAGTGCGACTCACTATGCTACTGACCTGAACTTGGTGTTCCCAACCTTTGGCGTCGGATGTACGGATGAAAGTGCGTGCAACTACGATCTGGAAGCAACCGACGATGACGGCACGTGCTACTACAGCACCGAACATGTGGATTGCGACGGAAACTGTTATTCTGACGTGGACGGCGATGGCATCTGCGATGGCCAAGAAGTGCCGGGTTGCACCGACGCTGCGGCCTACAACTTCAACGAAGATGCAACCGACGAAGACGGCAGCTGCCTCGAGGCGGGATGTTTTGACGAGTTGGCTTGTAACTATGATCCCACAGCAGATGTTAGCGTACCTGAGATTTGTGAATACGCAGGGGCTTATTCGAATTGCGACGGCACCTGCAATGGAGATTACGAGGGTGATGGAGTAGACGAATGCGATGAGGTTTGGGGCTGCGCCTCGAACTCAGCGAACAACTACGACTCCGCTGCAACCAACGATGACGGTTCATGTGTTTGGGGCGACGATGTATTCCAAGGGTTGACCTATGAGTTGGTTGGCGAAAGCACTGTGGATGGCGATGCGACTTACCGCGTCTATGCCCAGTTCGCTCCAGAAGCGACGGTGGATATGACAGCCCTATATGGAGATGCGACGGCACCTTGGTGGACGACGACGACCGGTTCATTCTACCAGCATCCGTTTGGAGCTGATTTTGGAGGAAACATCAATCCCGGATTCTTTGCGTTGTTCCCAGAGCTCGAATTTGATTCGTGGTTGACCATTGGTGCAGCTCCGGGGGACTACAATGCCCTGGCACAGGAAAACATGTACCTCCACTTACCTGCATTCAATGCGGGGGAGAATATGATCATTGACACACCCGAGGGAGCACAAATCTTCCTCAATCCAGGTGCCTCGGACACCCAAGGTGTTCCCGATGCAGATGGACGATTGTTGGTGGGACAATTCACGACGAATGGTGTGGTGTTCTTGCGATACAACATCCAGTTTCAGGGTGAAGGCGATGTGCTTTACCAATTTCCAGATGTTGAGCTCACCTTCCCTCAGATTGCGGGTGGTTGCACCGATCCTGGCGCAGCGAACTTTGACCCTTCAGCGAATTTCGACGACCTCGGATGTATTTACACAGGTTGCACCGATGCAACGGCTGACAATTACAACCCTTCATCGAACTTCAACGATGGCTCGTGTCTGTACACCGGCTGTATGAACGCAGAGGCTGACAACTACGATGCGGGAGCCAACACAGGCGATCAAGATGCCGTGTGTCTGTTCACGGGTTGCTATGATGTCGCTGCTGACAACTATGATGATCAAGCCAACACAGGCGACCAAGAAGCGCTTTGTGAGTACCTCGGTTGCATGGATTTAGCAGCGGACAACTACGATGCGGGAGCCAATGTTGAGGACGGATCTTGTCTGTATACAGGCTGCTATGACCCTGCTGCAGATAACTACGATGATCAGGCAAACACAGGAGACCAAGGGGCTCTGTGTGAGTATTTCGGATGTACGGACGCCACAGCGGACAACTACGATGCTGGAGCCAACGTGGACGACGGAACGTGCTTGTTCACCGGTTGTATGGATGCAGAAGCAGACAACTACAATGCGATGGCCAATACGGGTGATCAGGCATTACTCTGCTTGTATACAGGATGCTACGACGAGTTGGCATCGAACTATGATGGACAAGCGAACACAGGAGATCAAGAGAGCCTGTGTGAGTACAACGGATGCACGAATTCAGCTGCGGATAACTTCGACCCTGGAGCAAACGTGGATGACGGGTCTTGTATCGTTGCGGGTTGCATGTATCTAGCTGCCTCGAACTACAGCGAATCAGCGACGTATGATGACATGTCGTGTGAATTCGAGGATCAGGGTTGCACGGATCCTATGGCCTCCAATTATGATGAAAATGCAGGTACGGAAAACGGCTCTTGCCTCTATCCGGGTTGCACAAGCGTGGATGCCACCAACTACAATGCTAATGCGTTCGGCGATGACGGATCTTGTGAGTTTGCGGGTTGCATGGACGCAACGGCTTGCAACTACGACGCCGAAGCCACTTCCGATGACGGTTCCTGCCTCCTTGTGGGTTGCATGGATCCCGATGGATTGAATTTCGATGCCGGTGCAAACTATCCCGGAGGGTGTGATTATCCGGACCCTTGTCCTGGAGACATCAACGGGGACCAATTTGTCGACGTAAGCGACTTGCTGACATTCTTCCAATACTATGGAACTGCTTGTCCTTGACCTGACCGGAATAGAGAAAATTGATTGAAACCAACGATTTGGACCAACCTTCCAAATTCACTTGAAAACGTGAGAGCCACCCCTTCTGGGTGGCTCTTTCTTTTTCATGGCAGTCAACGCGTATTTTTGGGGATGCTTAAATCTGTGGTCCGGTTCTTTCTGCTTTTACATCTGGCTTTTTCTCTTTCTCCCGTTGCGGCTCAGCACGTGCCGCAAACCCCTTATCGCGCAGCCAATGATGCGCCCCAGTGGGTGCGCATGATGTACAGTGCTGACGCATCTCCGGAGTTGGTCAGGGAGGCGTACGAAGCACATTACGCTGTATTTCCGTTCGAAAAAAATAAGGACACCCAGTATTACAAGCGCTGGATGCGCAATGCTGAATTGCCAGCGCCGTCAGTGAGCCGCGCTTATGTGGCGATGCATGCCGAATCCGCGCAGCGAATGACAGGGCAATGGGAAGAGCTCGGCCCTTGGAGTTATGACCCGGAAGTTGCCATGGAATTTCAAGTACAAAGCCCGGGGGCTTGCCATGTCTATACGGTGGAGCAAGCGGCATCGAATCACGAGGTGGTATGGTGCGGCACAGCAACGGCGGGTGCTTGGAAAAGCTCAGACCACGGTGTGCACTGGGAATTGATGACCCGGGATTTGCCCGTAACCAGCATCTACAGTATTGCCGTTCATCCCCTCGATGAAAACCGGGTGTGGATCGGGGCAGGTTCTGGCCAGCTTTGGCGGTCGGAAAATGGCGGTTTGACGTGGGAAGTATGCGGGAATTCTACGTTTCAAGGTGCGGACCGATGGTACCGAGATGTGATTTTCTCTCCCGCGGCGGAAGGCACCGAACCGCAGTTGTTTGCTGCGACCAATTTTGGTTTGTTTCGAAGCGAGGATGGAGGTGAAACCATGGTTCAGGTCATGTCGGGCGAGTACATGGAATTGGCTTTTCACCCTGCCGATCCCGCCATTTGCTATACCGTCCAATTACTGGGTGAAAGCACGGTGTTCAAGCGTTCAACAGACGGAGGATTGACCTTCGTTTCCGGTGCAACGGGCTGGCCATCGGTAGGGCCAGATGACGGTCAACGACGGTGTGAAATCGCCGTGACGCCAGCCGATCCAGATCGCGTGGTCGTGCTCGCTTCGGGGAGCACGACCGACGGTGGGGGGCTCTATGGTATCTACCAGAGTTCAGACGCGGGAGCATCGTTCGAGTTTATGTGCTGCGGAGACGGACCAGGTGGTCCTTGGTCCGAGGGAACGAACCCCAATATTTTGGGTTGGAGCGGGGATGGCACCGGAGACGGGGGGCAATATTATTATGACTTAGCGCTTGACGTCAGCCCCACGGATGCGGACAGGCAGTTTGCCGCTGGTATCAGCGTCTGGAGATCGGAGAATGGCGGGGTAGACTGGTCGCTCAATGCCCATTGGGTCACGTGGGCGGGCGAATTCACCCATGACCGCTATACGCATGCCGATGTGCATGACATCCAGTTCTTCACCCGAACGGATGGAACCGTTGACCTGTGGGTCGCCTCCGATGGAGGATTGTTTTATTCCGCAGACCAGGGAGATCACATCGAACCGCGCATGTACGGATTGCACGGAACCGATTTTTGGGGATGGCAAGCGGGTTGGAGAGGGCCGGAGGTCATGGTGGGCGGAACGTACCACAACGGGACCTTGATCCGCAACGGAGAACTGTACCATTGGGGCAAAGACAGTGACAGCTCGGGCGGCTGGTTGGCGGAATTGGCCGGAGATAATTTCAGGGGATTTATCAACCCGGGTGATGCGCATTTGGGCTACCACGATGGAGGGGCCTTTCGCTTCACCGAAGACCGGTTTGATCGAATTGATCCACGGCCATTTGATGGATCCAAAAAACCCAATACAGGCTATTGGTTTGGCGAATATGGAAACCTCGAGTGGGATCCGACCTGCTACAATTGCATGTATTCCCCGGTCGGATCTGAGCTTTGGTATTCGGAGGATGGCGGGGCTTCATGGGCCTTGGTCCATGACTTTGGAGGAGATAAAATCATTTCGGTGAAAGTGAGTCCCCGTGACCGCAGCCGCATTTACGTGTCGCACAAACAGAGCGGTTCGGTTTGGCGGGTGCACCGATCAATGGACGCTGGACAAACCTGGGAACTTGCTTCACCCACGCCCGGTGAAAACGGAAACAACAGCAATCAACCGATGTACCTTGATGTGGATGGAACGAACCCTGATCAACTCTGGTGCGTTTTGACCGGGAACCAAAACGGCCACAAGATTTTGGCCTCTTCCGATGCAGGCGAAACATGGCAGGATTGGAGCACGGAGACGATTGCGGGTGAACGCGTTGTGAGCCTGGCGCATCAGCGGGGATCCAATAGCGGTGTCTACATCGGAACGACTCAAGCGGTTTATTATCGGGATGCCGAATTGGAAGACTGGGTGCTGTACAACTCAGGACTTCCGATGATCACGGTTGGTACATTTTTGCAAGCAGATTATTGCGGCGGGCACATCCGTGTCGCCGGAACCCGCGGGGTGCATCAAGCGGATTTTTTCGCGCCTTCTGATGTGCTCTCTGGATTCATGGCCGACCGTACGCACTTGAATTTGGCGAGCCCGTGTCAAGTTTCTCCCGTGCATTTTTCAGCCGTATCTGTGGTGAACTGTGCGGGTACCACGTACGAATGGGACTTCGGGTCGGGAACGCTGCTTGAAACCACTGGTCCGGAGGCCTGGGTTGTTTTTGATGAAGTCGGAACGTATGCCATAACACTTACAGTGACCGATGCAGAAGGCAATGCAGATACGTGGACCTGGGACGAAATGATTCAGGTTGTCAATGAACCGGTAGTAGCGGCAACAGGATTTGTGGAGGGGTTTGACGGCGATCAATTTCCGCCCCCACACTGGCGCATGGAAGTCAACGGCCACGCCTGGGAGCACGCTTGGGACTTGACGGATTCTGAAAACGGGGTGGCCCAATTCCCCAACTACTGGGTGGATACGCAGGGTATGGCAGATTTATTGATTACTCCCGCCTTCAATCCTACGGGCATGAATCAAGTTTCCTTTGACGTGGCCCACCAAGTTTACGCATCGGCTATCGATGGCTTAGAGGTTTGGGGCCGTCCTGGTGGAACAGAAGATTGGACCGTATTGTGGACGGCGTATGGCAATGAACTGGCCGTAGACGGATGTTACACCTGGTTTTGGTACGATTTGGGCGGAACAATTCAATGGGAAAATCACAGCATTGATCTACCAGTTGATTGGACAGATGGAGAGGTCTCGTGCTTAGAAATGGCCTTTGTCAACGTCGGGGGCTATGGAAACCACATTTGGATTGACAATGTGAACCTGAATACCCCGAATTCGATATCAGAATTGCTTGACCAATCGCGGATTCAGTTGTACCCTAACCCCAGTAGCGGTCAATGCACGGTGGTGGTGCCAAGCCATGCTGTCGGAAAACCAGTTCGTATTTTCGACAGCGCGGGCCGGATGGTGCGAATGGACCGAATAGGCGGGGAGCGGGAAGTTTGGCAGGTGGACTTGCCTGCCGGCCTGTATTCAGTTCAAATTCCAGGGGTGCAAACCTTGCACTGGGCTGTGCAATGAAGGAGCCTGAGCAACAGCGGGAAGTCGGCCCATGGATCTTCGATGATGCACATGTAATCTTGGACACGCGATCGCCTGGAGAGTTCGAGAATGGCCACATCTCTGGAGCGACATGTTTTCCACTTTTTGAAAACGATGAACGCGCCGTCATCGGGACGCTTTACAAGCAGCAAGGCAAAGACATTGCCGTGGAAAAAGGATTGGAGTTTGTAGGCCCTAAAATGGCTGAGTTTGTTCGGCAGGCCAAGCAATTATTTGAAGAGCAGCCAACCCAAAACCCTTTGGTGGTGCATTGCTGGCGTGGAGGAATGCGATCAGGTGCCGTTGCTTGGTTGCTTGAAACCTCGGGGGTGCCCGTTGTCAAGTTAATTGGAGGATACAAGGCCTACCGTGCGTGGGCCAGGAGCGACTTCAAGCAACTGACCAACCTGCACGTGTTGGGTGGGATGACCGGTGTGGGGAAGACCCGAATTCTTCATGCAATGCACGCCCAAGGAGCGCAGGTGGTGGACTTGGAGGGCATTGCGGGCCACCTGGGCTCAGCCTTTGGCAACTTGGAACGCATTCCACAACCTAGCTCTGAGCAGTTTAGCAATGCCTGTCACCGTGCAATTCAAGAATGCGACTGGAACCGTCCAATTTGGATGGAAAATGAAAGCCGCGTCATTGGAAAAGTATACTTGCCCGAAGATTTATTCGATACGCTGCGGGTGGCTCCGGTCTGGGCTGTTGAACGCACGGAAGAAGAGCGGCTGGACGAGCTCTGCTTGGTTTACGGAGATGCCAAGCTAGAGGCGTTAAAAGACGCCTTTGGGCGCATCCGAGAAAAGCTGGGTGGCGCTCTGTGTCGAGACGCGATCCAAGCACTGGACCAGGGCGATTTGCGAGCGGCCGCCGCCATTGGCTTGGTGTATTACGATAAGCTATACAAGCATACCCAGGAGCGTTATGCCAGAGCAACCCTAACGCCGGTAGATGGCCGGGGGATCAGTTTGGATGATATCGCTCAACGGTTGATTGCCGATACGCAATCCGCTTGAGGAAGTTCGTAAACTTGCAGATTCAATCAAATTCTCTCCGATCATGGATCCCATTCGACTGACTCAATTTTCGCATGGCGCCGGATGCGGTTGCAAATTGTCTCCTGCGGTGCTGCACGATATTTTATCCGGTGTGGATCGAAGCGAGGTGTTTCCGCATCTGCTTATTGGAAATGACACCAAAGACGACGCGGCGGTCATGGATTTGGGCGATGGAACGGGCATTATTTCAACGACGGATTTTTTCATGCCGATTGTGGATGACCCGCGCACGTTTGGGCGCATTGCGGCGGCGAATGCCATCAGCGATGTGTATGCAATGGGAGGGACTCCGTTGATGGCCATTGCCATATTGGGGTGGCCATTGGGCAAGATTCCTGAAGCAGTAGCGAGCGAGGTGGTTGATGGCGGTCGAGCGATATGCTCAGAAGCGGGTATTCCGCTGGCGGGTGGACACAGCATAGACAGTCCAGAGCCTATTTTTGGGTTGGCCGTGACAGGCCGCGTTCCGCTCAATCGCTTGAAGGCCAATGCATCCGCAAAGCCTGGAGATCACCTGTATTTGACCAAAGGCCTTGGCGTAGGCATACTGACCACCGCGCAGAAGAAAGGCCTTGTCGAACCGGCTGATTTGGAGCTCGCCGTGGCATCCATGCAAGAACTTAATCGCGTTGGTGCGGAGTTGGCGGCCATTGAAGGGGTTCATGCCATGACGGATGTGACCGGATTTGGCTTGTTGGGACATTTGGTGGAAATGTGCGAAGGTTCGGATTGGCAAGCCATCGTTGATGCGTCAGCTCTTCCCGCTTTGGCGGAGGCGCGCTTGAAGGTTTACCACGCTGCGGGTTGTGTTCCGGGAGGCAGCAAACGCAATTGGGCCAGTTACGGTCACCGCGTAGACAGCATCGAAGGATTTCAGCGTGACTTGCTGTGTGACCCCCAAACGAGTGGAGGGTTATTGGTGTCAGTGTCTCCTGAGAGTACAGCACAGGTGGAGCAAGTCTTGAGCACAGCGGGCTTGCCTTCGCGTTGCATAGGCAGCATGACCGATCATCCGGCAGCTGATAGTGCGGCGGTTCGCTTCAAATGAGAATGTAGAGGGCCAAAGCTCACCTCAG
>Ga0209534_10004500_pt1 | contig 12798 bp, 7 predicted proteins | sample COG_07_FD_184751 | JGI IMG/M metagenome (GOLD analysis project Ga0209534, IMG submission 184751) | Pelagic Microbial community sample from North Sea - COGITO 998_met_07 (SPAdes) (version 2) | ecosystem: Environmental > Aquatic > Marine > Neritic zone/Coastal water | place: Helgoland, sampling...
ATTCTACTAAGTTTTCTTTTCGACTGCGATCGCCACCATACATCGCATGGACTTGAGATATGGTCACGTGACTTTCATCAACCACCATGAGTGAATCACTCGGAAAATAATCCAATAAACAAAAGGGACGTGTTCCTGGTGCTCGACCATCCAAGTAGCGTGAATAGTTTTCAATTCCTGAACAATAGCCCAATTCTCGAATCATTTCTAAATCAAATTCTGTGCGTTCTTTCAATCGTTTCGCTTCAAGGTGTTTTCCAATGTCTTTGAAATAGTCGTGTTGTTTGACTAAATCATCTTGAATGTCTTTGATGGCATTTTGTAAAATATCAGGCGAAGTGACAAACATATTCGCAGGATAAATCGTGATGCCTTCATAAACTTCGATGACTTTATTGTTATTGACATCAAAGGCTTCAATGGCTTCTATTTCATCTCCAAAAAAGTGAATTCTGAATCCATAATCGGCATAACTCGGAAATACATCCACGGTATCTCCTTTAATTCTAAAGTTACCATGATTAAACTCCCCTTCAGTTCTAGAATATAAACTTTGCACGAGCTTATGTAGTAGTGCCGTTCTCGAAATGACTTCATTGGTTTTTAGACTGATGACATTTTTCTGAAATTCAACAGGGTTGCCAATACCATATAAGCACGAAACAGAAGCGATGACGATTACATCTCTTCGACCCGATAGTAGGGAAGAAGTGGTGCTTAAACGCAGTTTTTCAATTTCTTCGTTAATGGATAAATCTTTTTCTATATAGGTCCCAGAAACAGGAATATAGGCTTCTGGTTGGTAATAATCGTAATAAGACACAAAATATTCAACGGCATTTTCAGGAAAAAACTGTTTGAATTCTGAATACAGTTGTGCGGCAAGAGTTTTGTTATGGGCTAACACTAGGGTAGGACGCTGCACTTCTTGAATGATATTGGCAACTGTAAATGTTTTTCCAGACCCTGTCACACCTAAAAGTGTTTGGTATTTTTCTTCGGACTTAATTCCTGAAACTAATTGCTTTATTGCTGCAGGTTGGTCTCCAGTGGGTTTGAAATCAGATGTAAGCTTAAATTGCATACTTGCAAATCTAATGCAAAGAAAGCGCTAGTGCAAAGAGTGTTTAAAAATCTTTTTAAAAACAAGTTAATAATTCATGTAAACCCAACCAGATTGGGGTTTTGAATTTGGAGCATTCAAATGCAACACATAAAAATAAGTCCCAACAGGGAGAAGGTTACCTCCTTTAAGCGGTCCGTAGTTGGCTTTTCCGTCCCATTTAAGATCATTATCCCCTTTGAAAATGAGAGCTCCTAATCGATTAAATATTAAGAGTTCATGCTGTAAATATATATCATATAGCCCATCTATATTAAACCAGTCATTGTAACCATCTTCGTTGGGTGAAAAAGCCTGTGGGATGGTGGGTTCACAGTTGGTGACCTCTAAGTTCACTGAAAAAATTTCATAACAGGGGTCTGCATCTAACCTGAAGTATATGGTTTCAATACCATTCGCATTGATGAATTGCGAAGGATTTACCAAAGCACTTAGATCACCAACCAAGTCTTCTAAGGATTGGTAAAAAACCGCAGTTTCTATTTCGAAAGAAGGACTTACTTCATTTAAAGCATTGAGTAGATTAAAAACAGATCCGTTATTCCCAAAGTTACAACCAATTAAAGGACTTAATGGAGTTGGTTCAGAAGATTTTAAAAAGTCAATTGAAGTAATAGCCGTATTGTTTGTTTCACTAATTTCGGTTATAATTCCATTTCCTACAACAGTATCATCCACCACAATTGTAAGGTCTATTGTATTTAAAATCGAGGAATCAACATCAAAACTAATTATGTTTGATTCGGAGCCATTTACGAGAATGTCGTTTATGGTTTGAGATTGGGCGACGAGGACTGCGTCGGCATAAAATGCGATAGGTGTATTTGCAGGTAATAAATGTGTTGAGTTCAGATTTTTTACAGTGTATTCAACGGTTAATTCACGAGGATTACAGTCTTGGTAAACAGAGTCAATACTGACAGTAGCATCGGGTAGTTGACTGTTTAGTACGGTGATGATATTATTTACCATTACTAAATCCTGACCAGAAGTTAGTTGTATAGTTGCAGAAATGTCTCCTACATTGATGGTGTTTTCAATTGGATATACATCAATATCCATATTATACAAATTGGAATCGTTCGTAAAACTATTGGTGCCATTAAAAGCATTATTAGAAGGATTAAGAGGTGGGTTACTAAGAGTTATGCCGTTCATCGTTAGGGATTCATTTACTGCTATGCCAACATCGCCTTCCCATGCTATGAAACCGATTCTAGCACCATTAGTATCCATCACATTAAGATTGTTCAGTTCAATATCTATACTATCGGGCACACTCTCTAAGCCATCATAGATGTTTAATTGATTGAGTGGTAGAAGAGGGTCTGAGTAGATAATAGTTATGGCCCAACCCGCAAAGTTTGTACCTGTGGAGCAATACGGATCTGAAATATCAATATTTTCTAAATTACTGAGGGTATACAGACCATTTCCTTCGGCTTGAACTAAAGTGGTTACATCGGCAAAAGCGGCAAAAAATTGACGTGCTGAGTCTAGTGTATAAGCGAAGGTTCGTGAGGGAGTGATTTCACTAGTGTTAAGGGTCACATTAAAATCGCCAGGTCCTGAACCTGCCCAGTAAAGGTATGCGGCTTCAATGGTTTGTGAAGTAGATAAATTTAAGGTAGCTGAAGAGGCTGTATTTATGATACAGTTTAAAGAACTGTTGTTTTCAGACGTATTAAGGGTATTTCCAATTGCGGTATAGTCTAACCGTCCATTTAATTGGTTGAATAAAGAAATATTTTGAGCAGGCAATAGGTCAAATAGTAAAAAAGCTACACTAAAAAAAATAATATTTAGTTTATGTATCATAAAAACTTAGGTTACTCAAAGATATTAATTTTTACATACTTAAAAATCATCTTTTAAGTGCAAAATGTCCTTTGTATTCAAACTCTTCGGTAGGTGTTTTAATTTTTGCTAAAAACCAGTAATCAGTTGCGGGCATTTCATAGCCTCTGTAAGTACCGTCCCAACCTGCTGAATTGTGAGTTAATGTTGTTAGAAGTTTACCAAATCGGTCAAATACGTAAATAATGGATTCTGGAAGTGTCTCGATTCCAATAATATTCCAGGTATCAAAATAGGTATCATTATTTGGGGTGAAAAATTTTTGTGCATTTATTACAAGTACTTCTTTGGTTGCTTCACGACAGCCATTTAAATCCACAACTGTAATGGTATGGTGTCCTAAAGTTACATAGTTGAAAAAGTTTGAATTTTGGAGGGGGCCATTATCTAATTTATAACGATAATCTCCAATACCATTACTTATAGAAACGGTAATAGAATTGGGGTCTGTGAAATTTAAGATTTCTGTAAATTCAATAGAAGCAGCTTCTGAAATAATCACTTCAAAATTAGAACTGTTCACACAGCCTTTTGAGGTAGTCACACTCACAAAGTATGAACCAATAGTATCAATCACAATTTCATTAGTAGTTTCACCATCGATTTAGGGGGTTAAATTAAGTGATGGTATAAAACTACATAAAATATTTTTAAAATGCAGTTGTTGGCTATCGTTTTAAAGTAAAATGGCCTTGAAATATTTTATTGTCTTGAAGTTTGATATAAAACCAATAGTCTGAAGTCGGTAAGATAGTCCCATTGTACGTGCCATCCCATCCAGCGCCCAATGGATTTAATTGGATCAGAAGTTTTCCAAATCGATCAAAAATATATATGTCGCTGTTTACTTGGTTTACTGTATTGATTCCATATACGTGCCAAGTGTCATTATACCCATCTCCATTAGGAGTGAAAAATTTAGGAAATCCAATGACTGCAATATCTTTTTTGACTGTTCCACAATTGTTTTTATCTCTTACGTATACCGTATGAAACCCTGGTTTGACTCCAAAAAACGAGTTTGAATCTTGATACTCTGAAAATTCAGTATCCAAAGCATATTCATAGTAACCTTCGCCAGAAACAATTACAGTGACTGAGTTATTTTCTACTCCATCTATAATTTCTATAGAATCAAATGTTGCTGTGTTTGAAGGCAGCACCGTGATGGTTCTAATTTTTGAACAGCCATTAATATTACTCACGGATACCGTATAAATGCCAGGGACATTAACTTGAATTTGAGAGGTAGTAGCCCCTGTTGACCAATCATAAGTAAATGAAGAAGGAAATCCATTTATGACACCTGCATCTAATGTAATGAAGCTAGGAAATGTATTTAAACAATACGAACGTTCATTTTCAACGACTATTTCTGGAAGTGCATTAACGATTAATTCTAGAGTGTTAATACCAAAACAATCATTGTCATTTTCAATACGTGCAAAAATGGTCTGATTATATGGAGTGGTATTGGTATAATTTGTTCCTAAGGGGTTGTTTTCTAAAAGTGCATCTTGATAAGATTCGTAATAACTTAGGGTATGCGTTGCAGGTAATCCAGCAAGTATTTCGTTATTAGCTTCACTTAAAGTGAAATTAAAAACACCATCGTCAGTCCCATCATAATCACAGGATTTTAAAACTGTGTTTTGTGCTGTTTTTGGACTCACTTTTAAAATCAGTTCAGCAACATTAATACATCCAGATTGGGGGTCTGATACTTGAACAAATAACGTTTCTGGATTTTGAATATTAGTATAGGAATTCCCATTCAGGTTATTTGAAGTGTCTAATTCTGCATCTAAACTAGTTTTGTAGAACTTCAAATTTAAATCAGGAATAGCATTTGTGACTTTATCATAAATTTGATTTAAGTTAAAAGTTGTAATTCCATCGTTGAGGTTATCCTCATCACATTGTATTAATATAGCATCTTGAACAATTGGTAATGGGCTATATTCAATTTGAATAGTACCGTAGCTAATACACCCGTTTGCTAAAGTGACTTCTACGTCATACTGTCCTGCCGAATCTACATTTAATGAAGTACCTGTGAATCCTGTCAGTGGACTCCTATTTTTAAACCATTGGTATGATAAAACATTATTTTGAGAGGCATTTAAAGTTGTAGTTTCATTGCCGCATAAAGGATTATTAGTCGCTATCAAACGATCAATTCCTAAGTCTGTTCCTAATCTAAAACTACTGGCTTCTAAAAAAACTGCAGAATCGTATCGGTAATTTTGTTCATCTGCAATCACCAATTTAACGTGGTAAATTTCATTAGGAATAATGTTGGCAGTCGCTGTAAGAACTGCAGTTTGCCCATTAAAATTGATAGGAGCTGAATTGGAATTCCAACTGCCAAAATAAGCTTCATTAATGGGGTCACATTCTCCTGGGATTCCAGAATGAACAGTGGTCACTTTTACAGGTGTTTGTGTCGATGGGACTATAGCAATATTTCTGTAAGGACCACCACTTTGTTTTTGTATCAAAAAACCAAATAAATCTGAATATTGACAGGTACTAGAATTATTTTGTTGATATTCTTCAGAAGCAAATACATAATTAAAGCTAATCTGATTGGCACTCACTGAAAAGTTAAATTCTAGAACAGTTGCATTGAGAGTATTACTTTCGTTGAGAATCATCTCTAAGTCAGTGTCACCTCCCCAATTTGAGGCGTCATCGTCACTCAAAGAATCATTAGGACCTTCAACATTATTTAGTTTTCCAGTACTTAAAACAATGCCTTTTTGTAAAGGGAAACTACTGCCATTGGCATCAAAATAGCCATAACTTTTTTCTGTTGAGTTAAAATTTCCTCCAACTACATTTGTGACCACTAAATTATCAATACAAGAACTATTTATCAGTACATTTTCAATCAATTCTTGAGGGGTATAATTAGTACTACTCACCAGTACGTTTTGACTCAAAACAGAGAAAGATAATAATAGAAAAATAAATTGGCTAATTTTTTTCATAAAAATCATTACAAATATACGCATAGATTTGTTGGGTCATCTTCTAATAATTGAGATATTTTAGAAAAGCTAACCCGAGTATTTAAAAAAATTTAAAGTGTTAAAATGATTTACATTTTTAAACTAAAATGCCCTTTAAATAGGCGCCCATCTCCAAGTTTTACATAAAACCAATAGTCTGAAGTCGGCATGACAGTTCCATTGTAGGTGCCATCCCAGCCAACCCCTAAAGGATTTAATTGGATCAGTAGTTTTCCAAAACGATCAAAAATATAGACTTCGCTGTTTGCTTGGTTTGGTGTATTGATTCCATATACGTGCCAGATGTCATTATAACCATCACCATTAGGAGTAAAAAATTTCGGGAACCCAATGACTGCAACATCTTTTTTCACTGTCCCACAATCATTTTTGTCTCTTACATAGACAGTGTGGAGCCCTGGTCCAACTCCAGTAAAAACATTCAAATCTTGAAATCCAGTAAATTCAGTATCCAAAGCATATTCATAATCTCCTTCGCCAGAAACTAAAACAGTGACGGAATTGGTTTCAACACCATCTACAATATCTATAGAATCAAAAGTTGCTGTATTTGAAGGCAGCACCGTGATGGTTCTAAGCTTTGAGCAGCCATTGGTATTGCTCACTGTTACCGTATAAACTCCAGTAGCATTGACTTGAATTTGTGGGGTAGTATCTCCAGTTGACCAATTGTAAATAAATGATGAAGGAACCCCATTAATTAGACCCGAATCTAATGTTATAAAACTAGGAAATGAATTCAAACAATACAAACGTTCATCTTCAATTACAATCTGTGGAAGTTCAAATACTTCTAATTCAACCCGATTGATACCAAAACAATCGTTGCCGTTTTCTATTCGTGCAAAAATAATCTGATTATAAGCTGTTGTATTGGTGTAATTAGTAGGGAGTGGATTGGTTTCTAAAAGAGCATCTTGGTAAGATTCGTAATAGCTAAGTGTGTAAAATACAGGTAAGCCAGTAAGCACATCAGCATCTGCGTCAGTTAGGGTAAAATTAAAAAACCCATCTTCGGTACCATCTGAATCGCAAGATTCTAGTATTGCATCTGTTCCAGTAGTGACATTTACAGTTAAAGTTATCTCCGAAATATCAAAACAATTTGTGTTGGTATCAACGAGTTGTACATACACAATTTGTGGATTTGAAGTGTTGCTAAACGCTGTACCATCGATTTCATTAATAGAGTTTTGAGCAGATGTTAAGGATGTGTAAAACTTAGTAATTCGGTTGGGAATATTATTTATAAGTGTTGCGTCTATTTCTGTCAAATTGAAAATTGTCAATCCATCATAGATTCCATCTTCATCACATTGAACTAAAGAGGTATCTATCGGAGTAGGTAAGGGGTTTATAATGAGATTAAATGAAGTCGTGTCAAAACATTTTTCATTTAAAACATTTTCAATTCGAACAAAAACCAACTCTGTAAATGGCGTTGTATTGTAGTATAGATTAGGATGTGGATTAGTTTTGGTATCGGCATCGTTTTGTGATTTATAATAGCTCACCTTAAATTTCAAAGGGTCTTGAGTTTCTAGCACATCGGAATCAAAAAGTTGAAGGTTTGTTATTTTTTGGCCATTTGATGCATCACCGTCAACAAAATCGTCACAAACCTCGTTATTATCAACGGCATTCGCTGTTGGAGTGTCAAATACGGTTAATAAAAAGGTAGTAGTGTCGTAACATTCTTTATTTGAATTATTTTCTATTCTAGCAAAAAGAGTCTGTGGATTACTTGTGTTTTCATAAGGCATTACAAGCGCATCGGTGTCTGTATCCGCATTTCCTTGTGACTCATAATATGTAATGGTATAATTAAGAGGGAGTTGACCATTTAATATTTCTGTATCTTTAATTTGGTTGAGGTTTATAGCAACCACACCATCATTATCATCATCACACTCAGAAAGAGCATTTGGAATAAATGCAGTTGGAACTGTATAGATTTCTATTGTTTTTGAGAAGGTATTAACTTCTATTCCCAAAGTGAGTGTAGCTGAAACTGTAAAATTTCCTGTATTTGGATAAACATGTGTAGGGTTATCGCTAGAAGATAGTGGACTGGAATCTCCAAAGTCCCATAGAATACTATCATAAGTTTCATTACTATCTATAAGGAATTGGGTAGCACTTCCCAAGCACAAGTTCTCAGCTTCAATTTTAGCTAAGAAAAAAGATTGAATAAAGGGTGGTAATCCTAAATTAGCTTCTGTGCCAGCTGCCAATGGTTGTCCTGCTGCTACATAGTCACATAACAGTCCTTGTTCATCAGGTGTATTAATAACATCTAGTGCAAAATCAGTTGCAGTATTAGCAGCATAAATTTTGCCATTAGGGGCAAGTTGAAGTGCTCCAATAAAATTACTTTGCTGATGAATTATGGTTTGAGAGCCAGAAATATCTGTCGCATTTAAATCAAATTGAAATATTGTTCGATTAGCTGTTGCGTATAACTTGCTAGAATCTGTTGAAAAAGCAGTTCCATAAACGCCAGAATTACTGATCACGTTAATAGGGTTGCTAACGATTCCTGTGGCATCATCAAAATCATAAATCCATAAACTTCCAGTAGTATTATTCGGATTTTGCCCTTGAATATTTCCTTGTTCGTTATGACAGATAGCAAGTTTAGTGCCATCAGGTGAAGACTTTAGGTATCCGATCGAATTTCTGCGGTAGCCGTTAAGTGAAACTAGAGGGGTTATTTGAGTGGTAACAGGGGTTGTGTTGACGCCGCTTTCATCTACTCGAAAGGCATAAAAGAGGTCCAAAAAATGACTTATTACCCAATAAGATTGCTTGTCATTATGTTCTACAGCTGAAATTTTTTCAGAACATTTAAAGCTCGCTTGTTCTTGATCCAAAGGGTCATAAGTTAAAAGTGGTTTGTTTTTTTCGGAAGCTACAACATCTCCGTTGCCGCCATTAAGTGTTAAATCTACCAAAGAATAGTTGAGGCCGTTATTAAAACCGTCATCGTCGTTTGGGACAGAACTTCCAATAATATAATCGTACTGAAAAACCGTATTACCATTGATATCTGCCGGGCCTTGATTCGGATATGCCCATGCATTGTTATGATGGGGTTCATCTACTGTAAATATATAATAATTATCAGGGTTACCTGGGCGGGGAATGATCAAACCTGATGAGGTACTAGAGGGGTCTCCCAGCAATCCACTACCGCCAAAATAATCGGCATTCGGCATTAACTGATGGTTTTTATCCCATACATTCCGACCATCTGTATAAAATAATAAATTGCCGTTAAAATCAGCAATAGAAGAACAGCCTTCGTTTGTGTCAATTGTGGAGGCAGCAGCATTTGTGGCCGTCACAATATTGGTACTTGTATCAAATATTAAGCCTGCGCCATTTCCGAAATACCAATGAGAAGCTTCTCCTTGAGAAAAACCAAAAAAAGAGAGTGATAAAAAAACTAATATTGTAAGGTATTTCATCCGAAAAAAACAGTTTAAGTTTCATGATTTATATCAAAAAACAATACTCAATTTAGGGATTGAAATATACTATAAATCTCGCTTTTTTAATAATTTATAAGATAAAAATATAAAAATAAATGTCCAGAAAAGAACGATTACAATGTTGTCAAAATGGACAGCATAATCATAATTTATATCTGTGTTGGAGGGAAATTTTGTCATTGCAACACGCTGAAAAGGTTGCTTTATAAGGTTTGACATTGAAGTCAATGGAAAAAAGTCTTGTACTTTTTGAGCGGTTTCGTAACTACTTTTCCAGGTGATGAGTCCCAAAACAATCCATTCTAAAATTAAATCGACAAACAAAAATGCCAACGCGAATGCAGAGCGTTTTGCTAAGACACCCAAAAATAAACAGAAAGAAAAGAATCCTACGAGTTTTACAAAATAAGCAACTAAAAACTCCATTTGCTTTATAATGATATGAAATTCATTATAACTTGAATAAATTAATCCTAATATTAAAGAAATAAAGAAAATAATTAGTGTAGATATGAGCGAGAAAAACACTATAACATAGAATTTAGACAAGATAAATTCTTTTTTACTTAGTCCATCGATGAGGTTTTGTTTTAATGTTTTATTGCTGTATTCATTCCCAATCATTGATACAACCACAATAGCAAAAAAGAATTTAAATAGTGCGGAAAAAAAGGTGGTAATATGCCAAATAATAGGGAAATTAAAAATTCCTAATTCTCCTAATTCAAGAGTGAAAAAACCAAAAAAATTAATTTTTACAGCAGATAATAGAATGACACATAGTGGCAGAATAAAGGAAATAAATATCAATATTTTACTCGTTTTGTTGAGTAATAATTTCTGAAGTTCTAGGTCTAATAATCGTTTCATTGTTTGTCGGTTAATTGTAAAAATTGTTCTTCTAGACTTTCTTTTCGTTTGACTAAATGACTCAATACGATGTTATTTTTAAAAAGTAACCTGTTGAATTCTTCAGCTTCCATTGGGTTTTCAAGAAAGGCAGTGACCAAATCATTTTCAACTTTTGTATGTGAAAAATTAGGATTTAATTCCAGAAGTTTTAATAAGTCATCTTTTTGATGTGTTTTTAACTCAAAAAAACCATGACTTGAGATCAATTCATCAACGCGTCCTGAAAACAGATTGACTCCTTTTCTTAAAACAACGACGTGAGTACAAACTTTTTCAACTTCATCTAAAAGATGTGAAGCTAATAAGATGGTAGTTCCTTGTTGGGCAATTTCTTTTATGATTTCCCTTATTTGATGAATTCCTTGAGGGTCTAATCCATTTGTGGGCTCATCTAAAATTAATATTTCAGGATTATTTAGAAGTGCTGATGCAATGGCCAACCGCTGTTTCATGCCTAAAGAAAAGGTGCTAAATTTGTTATGTTTTCGATCGATAAGCCCTACGGTTTCCAAAGTTCTATCTATAGAATCGTATGAAATACCTTTGATTTTACAAACGAGTTTAAGGTTTTGGTGAGCTGTCATATATGGATAAAAATTTGGGCGCTCAATAATTGCGCCTACTTTTTTTAAAGCCTGATGCGTGGTAAGCTCACCACTAAACCATGAAAAATTTCCAGATGTTTTATTAACAACATTTAATACAATTCCTAAAGTTGTGGATTTCCCACTGCCATTAGGCCCTAAAATTCCATAAACACTTCCTTTTTCGATGTCAAATGAAAGATCACTAACAGCGGTTAATAGTCCATATTTTTTTGTCAGATTTGAAATTTTAAGAATAGAATTCACAATTAAGTTTTAAATGAATATTAATAATAAGACGATGATTTGAGTCAATTGTTACAAATTAAAAAATATAGGTTAAATTTGAAGTTCAGATTATCACATGAAAGACGATTTAAAAATATCTCTCAAAAAACCATCATACCCTGTAAATACAGCCTTAAAGACTTATTTACAAAAATTCAATCGAACTATCCAATTGCCTATTTTTTATGACGATTTACTTCGTTTTCAAGGGTCTGTTGAAGTGTTTGACAAAAATGATAAAGATACCCTTTGGGTACGGACTTATTATAGTGAGTTTGATCGTCAAGAGATCGATTTGAGTCTAAAAAAAATATATACCAAGCTGCATTCGGACGGAAATGAAAAGACGATTCCTTTATTAAATGTAGATGCTATTGATTATTGTACGTTTGGAAATTCAAAACCGTTTCGTATCAAAATCAGAAATATCCTCAATGATAATTATGCCTATTTTTATGTTAAAAAAGCGGATGCTTCTCGAATATATGGTTTGGAACTTGAACATATGTTATCGCCCCATAACCTAAATTTTTTGGTGTATAACGATACTTTAATTGAAGAGCATATAAGTGGGATTCCTGGAGATGAATTTATAGAAAAAATTCTTCCAAGTTGTACAGAACCAGAAAAGGCACAAATTGCAAAGGAGTTTGTAAAATTTAACGAACGGTGTATGATTCGTTTATTAGGAGATATGCGTTCTTATAATTATGTAATTGTACCTACCCATGATTTTGATCATGTTGTTTACAGTATTCGAGCTATTGATTTTGATCAACAGTGTTATGAAGGTAAATTTAATGTGTACCGTCCTCAGTTTTTTAAGGAGAATTTTAAAATGGTGGATTTAGTGACTGAAAAATTTGAAAAACAATCGGTTAATCAGTACAAGCTTGAAGAACGTTCTATTGTTGCCAAACGCATGTTGAGTTTCAAGAATCGAATTGACCGACTCATTCAGTGTATGGCTTCTGACACGCTTTCGACTCCAGAGCATGAAACCATGTTAAAGACAAAAATATTTGAATATACAGGAGATTCCCGATTTAAGAGGAGTAAAAATATGGGAGAAATTTTAAAAAATTCTCTAAGTTTTGTGAAACGTAATTACCAAACAGAAAATACGGGTATTTTCTTTTAATTCCAGTTTTCGTCAAAGTCTAATTGCTCGTAGTCATCACTACCATACCCATCATCAAATTCGTCATAAGAATCATCACTGCTTTTAGCTTCAAAAACCTTTTCGGGTGCATCTCCTGGAACTTGTCCATGAACAAATAATAAATTAGGGTAATCAGTACCTTGTGCTTCTTCTACAATTTCACCTAATTCAACCATAAAAGTCCACATACTTAAGAAATCATAGATATAAAGCAATTTAGTACGGCTCTCGGAAACAACCGAATCAATAGTCGTCTGACTCATGAGTTGAATATCCGTACCTCCTTCATTTACATCAAATAAAGAAATTTCCTCGCCTTGATTCCATTCATCATCACTCAAAT
>Ga0209534_10004510_pt1 | contig 12777 bp, 9 predicted proteins | sample COG_07_FD_184751 | JGI IMG/M metagenome (GOLD analysis project Ga0209534, IMG submission 184751) | Pelagic Microbial community sample from North Sea - COGITO 998_met_07 (SPAdes) (version 2) | ecosystem: Environmental > Aquatic > Marine > Neritic zone/Coastal water | place: Helgoland, sampling...
AATGCCTAAAAAGAAGAGAAGCAAAAAGCAAAGAAGTATTAAGAAAGGTGGGATAATGGATAGCCAAACAAAAAAGATAAAAATTGTTACACCTGCCAGAGACCCAAATGTACCAGGAGCTGGGAGCTTGGTTCCGACAGGTCCAAGAGTACTTAGGTTTTTAACCAGCCAGTCCATATTTAATCACTATCTTCAATGAGTAGATTCCAGTATTTTGAAAGGTAAACAATTCCAGATAAAACCGTGATAATAGTGGCTATTATCAAAGTTATCCTCCCAGACAAGAGCAGGTAGTGAATTAAATCTTGATGCAAAGGTCCTGAGATTATTTCACCGAAATCGTCTTCGAGTGCAATTTTACCAAGAAATAGGCAAATGCAGGATAATTGGATAACAGTTTTGAGTTTCCCAACTTTTTCCGCAGCTAATATTTTTCCTTTTGCTGAAGCGACCAGCCTTAACCCAGTAATTAACAATTCGCGGGACAGAATTAATAAAACAGGAAAAAGTGCCCATTTCCCAATTTCATCAAGAACGAGTAGGCTAATGAACATACCAAGGGTTAAGACCTTATCAGCAAGGGCATCCATAAACTTTCCAAATTCTGACACTTGACCAATCTTCCGAGCCAACCAACCGTCAAGCCAATCAGTCAGAGCTGCAAATAGGAAAAGCAACAAAGCAGAGGTACGAACCCATTGGTATGTGCTTTCAGAAGACGGGTACAATAATGCGATTACTAATAGCATTAAGGGAATCCGGGAAAGAGTGAGAAGGTTTGGCAGATTCATAAACAGCTTTATCAATACATCCCTGTTAGGTATTTGCAATAACAACGCATTCTTGGTTGTAGACTTGTTTTGATTATTCGATAGGATGGGATCTCATTGTATGAAAACTGCGATTTATCCCGGTACTTTTGATCCTGTTACTTTTGGTCACCTCGATGTTTTGGAACGTGCTTCCAAAATTCTCGACCACGTTGTTGTAGCTGTTTCAACTGATAGTCTAAGCAAAAAAACCGCTTTTGATTGTAAAAAAAGGGTTGATTTAATTCAGGAAAATATTGCCCATTTTAATAATGTATCAGTCGAATCTTTTGATGGTTTACTGGTCGATTATGCTAAAGAGATAAGTGCAAGTGTCGTCGTCCGAGGTTTACGGGCAGTATCTGATTTTGAATTTGAATTTCAAATGGCTCAGATGAACAGACACTTGGATTCCGTGCTGGAAACAATATTTCTGATGCCCAATGAAAAATATTTTTATACCAGTTCGAGCTTAATCAAGCAGGTACATCTTTTTGGGGAAAGAGAAACCGGACTGGTTCCTCCAAATGTTTCTCAAGCACTATCAGAATTGGCTAGTAACAAGTCTCTTTGATAAATAAAATATGACTGTTGATACCGATAGTGATTTAGCCAGCAGGAAAAAGGCAACCTTTGGGGTGGTTTTCCTGACAATCTTTTTGGATATGGTAGGATTTTCCGTTATCTTTCCTCTGTTCCCCGAAATGCTCGATCATTATCTAGAACGGGAAAGTTTGCTTGGTGGCGGTATTCTTACGGATTTTGTTATCTCCATACAAGGGCTTGCATTTGAAGGTGCTGTTCAAAATAAGAGTTTTCGTTTTGAAACGGTTATATTCGGAGGTGTTTTAGGGTCCCTTTATGCCATACTCCAGTTCTTTTTTGCTCCTATTTGGGGCCGATTATCTGATAAAATTGGTAGGCGACCAGTTTTACTCACTACCTTGGGTGGGACTTGTTTGGGTTACGGATTATGGATTTTCGCTGGAGATTTTTGGATTCTGGTACTATCCCGGGTGCTCAGTGGTATTGCCAGTGGGAACTTGTCCGTTGCAACAGCATCAATTGCGGATGTTACATCTCGAGAGTCTCGTTCCAAGGGAATGGCATTTGTAGGTGTTGCATTTGGACTTGGTTTTGTTGTTGGACCGGCTCTGGGTGGATATGCATCTCAATTTATTTTGGCTGATCAATCTTCCTCTGTCCTTAGTTTGAATCCTTTTTCGGTGGCAGCCGCAATTAGTTTTGTTCTAGCCTTGGTTAATCTTTCATGGCTAGCCTTTTCATTTAAAGAAACTTTACCCGTTGAAAAAAGAAAAGTAAAAAAAGATGCAAAGCCGGTTATTTTTCAGCTTGGTCGGATACAAAACCCAGCAGTAAGAGATGCCTGCTTAGCATATTTATTTTATATGATCTCTTTTTCGGGAATGGAATTTACGCTTACTTTTTTAGCAGTTGAGAGATTTTCATATAATCCAATTCAAATAACAAAAATGTTTTTACTAATTGGGGGTACTTTAATATTTGCCCAAGGTTTTTTCGTACGAAGATTTGTTGGAAGAGTGGGGGAGAAAAGAATGGCTTTAGCTGGTATTCTAATTGGTCTGATTGCATTTCTAATGCTCTCTATTCTGCATGGTGAAACCTGGTTTTTTATATCTTTATTTTTAATGTCAACTGGCGTTGCTTTTATTAGCCCAACATTAACTTCACTAACTTCGTTGCATTCGGGTGAACAGGATCAAGGTTTTCATCTAGGTGTGTTCCGTTCCTCTGGTTCTATGGCTCGAGCCATAGGACCTTTATTTGCCGGACTGATCTTTTTTAAATACGGATCTTCATTTGCTTACTTTTTAGGTGCGCTTTTTTTACTCATTCCTTTTTGGTTTCTTTTCCGTGTTCCGCAGCCAGAAACCACGAGTAAATAAAAATCATTTGAATTTCTCCACCTTTTCTCTCGCCAATTCGGTTTAATTTCCTATGTTTGAGAGTTTTTCCTATAGTTAATAATTGCCATTTTATATCTTAATTAATTTCCTTAATGAATGTTGAAATTATCGATCAACTGATTGTAACAGATCCATCTCTTGAATCCTCGCGCCAAGCCCTTGAGGCAATGACTGAAGGTGCATATTGCATTCACAGAAGTTGGGGCTTGGGTAAAATCTCCGGTTTCGATCAGGAGCGTAAAATGTTATTGATTGATTTTGAGGATGATGAGCGTAAAAGCCACGCTATGGATCCTGTCTTCTGTTTAGGTAAAATTGAAGTTTTAGAGGCTGAACATATTATATCCAAACACAGGAATAATCCTGAAGAGATAAATTTATTGGCCAAAAAAGAACCTGTTGACTTAATAATCGATATCTTATCCAAATTTGAAGATGGTTGTGCTCCCACCCGTGATATAGAAAGAATTCTAAATTTTTTATTTGGCGCAGCTAAAGGAAAGAAATGGTGGACTGCGACAAAGAAGCTTTTGGTTAAGGACCCACGGGTCGCAGTTCCTAATAAGAAAACCGAACCCTATGTTTTACGGGATGAACCTGTTAAGCCTGAGCAAGAAATTTTACAGGATTTCTTCGATGAGAAAAGATCGAAGGAGAAGATTGTTCTAGCTGAAAAGCTTTTTGATTTAGCTGCTGAAAAAGAAGACCTTCAAGCAGACCTCCCACAGGTTCTGAAAGATTTAACTAATGCAATTTTAGAGGCTCGTAATTTGAGTGATGCCGATCGCTTATACGGCATTTGGGTTCGTAATAACCTTGCTCGTGATGTTGAAGAAGATGTGGAGAAACTCGAACCTACATCTGCTTCAATCCTTAAGGAATGCGAAGATGATCTGCCCCGCTTGGCTAATTTAATGCCAACTAAATTTCATAACCGCTTTTTAGATTTGGTCACTCGTGTTTACTCTGAAAATTGGAAGCCGATTGTCTTGAATTTGATGCATAATACCATTGTTAAATTTTCTGGTGAATGTGCCCACTTTCTTATCGACCGCGATGAATCAAAATTATTAATTAAATCCTTAAACGACACTTTGGGAGAACAAACTTTAAAAGCACCCGTATTGCTTTGGTTACTGAAATTCCGCGAAATGTCCAAATTTAAGGATACGCTGAAAGATTTAATTACCCCAAGACTATTAACCGCAGTTTTTGCCGCGATTGATCATGAGTCTCTACACAACTCATCAACCCGGAGGATCCCCTTGGCTGAGATACTTTCGGAGGACAAGCAATTACTACCTGATATTTTAAGTAAGGGCAGTGCTGAAAATGCACAAGACCTTGCTCAAGCCCTAATTCTCAACCCGGGTTTTGAGGACTTAAGCAAACGATCTTTGCTTGCCCGTTTTATCAAGAGGTTCCCTGAAATTCAAGATCTACTTGATGGTGGAGCTAACAGTGACTCGATTTCCAGTACAACTGTCACGGATGATTCCTTGATAGTTTCCCAATCAAGTTACGACCAAAAGTTGGCTGACTTAGATGAGCTCACTAAGGTTAAAATACCTGAAAACTCACTGTCTATTGAAGCTGCTCGAGAGCATGGAGATCTTCGTGAAAATGCCGAGTATCATATGGCAAAAGATGAACAGAAAGTTTTGCTGGCACGGCAATCAGAATTACAAACCGATATCATGCGAGCTAAACCTACTGATTTCTTTGATGTTTCAACTGACTCGGTTGGGATTGGTTCTATTGTGCAGCTTTTAGATCAGTCGACAAATAAAGAACACACATACACAGTACTCGGTGCATGGGATAGCGATCCTGATAATAATGTACTTTCTTATCTTACTCCACTTGGCCAAATGCTTCTTGGGAAAAAGATCGATGATGTTGTTGAAACAGATGTCGAAGGTAATATCCAAAGTTGGAAGGTTCATGGTCTATCCCGCTGGGTGGACAAGAAATAATATCCAATTTATGGGATGACTATTTTAGCAAAGAGTCATCCCACCTTGAATTCATTTTATTTGGCGGACCCTTCAGGAAGGGAACTTGAATCGTGACATTAAAAATTACTGAAATTCTTCAAGTTTTGTCAGACAGTACTCGTTTGCGTATGCTTAGACTTCTTAAAGAAGAGGAGCTTTCAGTTGCAGAACTCCAGGAAGTGCTGGACATGGGCCAATCACGAATATCCAGTCATCTTTCTCTTCTGAGAAGATACAATATGGTAAGTATTAGAAAAGAGGGGAAGAAAACCTTTTATACTTTAGCTATTGATCAATCTAAACAGTTTGAACTGGTTAGGCTAGCCCTGAGTACTGATTCTAATGAAGAGTTTTGGGAAACTGACATGTCCGCACTTCAACGTATTGCAGATCGAAGAAGAAGAGCAAGTGAGAGATATTTTGACGAAGTTGCCGGTCGACTCGGAAAGAATTATGTCCCCGGACGTTCCTGGGATGCGATTGGTCATTTTCTTCTTCGCCTAGTCCCTAAAATTATCATAGCAGATTTAGGTGCGGGCGAAGGAGTCATATCACAACTTTTGGCAGAAAGGGCAAAAAAAGTGTATTGCATTGACCGTTCTAAAAGTATGGTCCGAATCGGATTAGAACTCTCCAAGAAAAACGGTCTTTCCAATCTAGTTTATAAAGTCGGTGACCTCGAAAAAGTTCCTTTGGCTAATGGATCTGTTGACCTCGCTTTGATGAGCCAGTCTCTCCACCATGCTGAGCATCCTGAAGTAGCTTTACAAGAGGCACACAGAATATTGAAGGCTGGTGGGCAAGTAATTATTATAGATCTAAAACAGCATCAATTTGAGAAAGCCCGGGATTTATATGGCGACCGATGGTTAGGTTTTGCTGAGAACGAATTATACAAATCAATTAAAGATTGTGGTTTTCAGAAGGTAAAAGTAGAAATTGTTGCAAAAGAAGACAACGAGCCATTCTTTGAAACTATTTTGGCAACAGCTGAAAAAAGAACTTAGTACGAACTCTTCTATTACTGTACAGGAAATCTTTCTGCTTCAGATTTGATTCCTGCAAATTTCAAAACTTTTTTAAGGTATCGAATAATATCTTCCAAAATCAAATATAGGCAGGGAACCATGACTAGTGTGATAAGGGTTGCAAAAAGAACACCGAAACCAATCGCAATCGCCATTGGTTTTAAAAATTGAGCCTGTAAGCTGCGTTCAAATAAAATTGGCAGCAATCCAACAAATGTGGTTAATGATGTTAAAAGGATTGGTCGGAACCTTGCCATTCCCGCTTTTTGGGCAGCTTCCAAAAGAGACCCAGATTTACTATTCTGATTTACATAGTGAACCAGAACTAAACTGTCGTTAATGACTACTCCAGTTAACGCAACAATTCCAAACATGGAAAGTTGACTAAGTGGAATAGAAAAAAGCAAGTGACCCAAAACTGCACCTATAAGTCCGAAAGGAATAACTGACATTACTAGGAGAGGTTGATAATAAGACCGAAAAGGTATTGCTAGTAGTGCATAAATAATAAACAGGGCAATCCATCCTGATTGAGCAAGACTTGAATCGCTTTCATTTTGTTCTTTGCGTTCCCCCACAAAACCAAATCTTAAATTTGGAAATTGTGTTCGAAGTAAGGGTAAAAAAGATTGATCAAGATCACGCTCAATACTTGGAATGTCGGCGATAATTTTATCGGCTGATGATTGAACATTAATAATACGAGACCGATTTGAACGTTTGATTGTGGGGTAACCCTTTCCGTACTCAGTATCAGAAACTTCCTCCAATGGAACCTCAATACCTGCAGGAGTTCTTATTCTTAATCCTGCCAAGGCACTTAAGCTTTTTCTGTCTATAAGTGGGTAGCGTAGCATAACTTTTAATTCTTCTCGGTCACGCTGTAGCCTTTGTATCTCGTCCCCATAATAAGCTTGTCGTACTTGCCTACCCAAATCAGCCTGAGTTAATCCAAGAGCATGCCCAGAGGAGTTGAGGTTGAGTTTTAACTCTCTCTTGCCACCTGAATAAGTATCAGAAATATCGAAAAGGCCTTGGTATTTTTTGAACTGCTGCTTGAGTTGGAATGCAGCCTGCGTCATGTCCTCCAAATCCTGACCGGCAATTTCAATGTCCAGTGCTGTTTTACTTCCTCCTGCAGCAACGTCACCGAAATAGAGTTGTTTCACCCCGGGTAACGGCTCAATTCTCTCTCTCCAAAGTGCTGAAATTTGAGGTGCACTTCTAGTCCGATCTTCCGATTTTATAAGCTCCACGCTAACTTCGCCCATATTTGAGCCCGTTACTATGTTTGATGAGCCTTTGGGGCCACCAGAGAAAGGTTGTGCTCCCATGGTTCGCATATCATGCTTAAATGGATTGGGTTCACCCAGTGACTTTAAGTAAGAAACTACTTTAATCCTTGCATTTTCTACCCGCTGAATGGAACGCTCAGTAGTCGCTGCAGGTACTCCGTCTTGCATAGTAATTTTTACTGATATGTAATCGGATGGAACAGGTGGTACCCCTCGGACAGACTTAACATGACCACCCAAGATTAAGGAAAATGTTATAATCAGCATGGAAATGAAGCACGCCACTACAGGCCATCGAACCTGTAAGCATTTGAGCAAGAATGGAGAGTAAACTTTTACTATGAATTTCTCTAATCCGTCAGCCACAGTCTCTTGCATGCGCGAGAACCAATTTTTTGATCCATTATTGAACCTACAAAAAGTCAAGTGGTAGGGCAGTATGAATTTCGATTCTACCAATGAAAAAAGAAGTGCCGGGATGACCACAAGTGGAATGTCTTTCATTAGTTTCCCCAGCCACCCTGGAAGGAAAAGAAGTGGTACAAATGCTACTACGCTTGTTAAAATTGCAAATGTAACGGGCATTGCAACTAGCTGAGTTCCCTTTATGGAAGCTTCTATCGGTGGTAATCCTTTTTTGCCCAAGGTATAAACTGATTCTCCAACAACGATAGCATCATCGACTAAAATTCCCAAAACCACTATAAATGCAAATAAAGAAACAAGATTAATAGATGCACCAATTACACCCATTGTCGCAAATGCGCCCATGAAAGAAATAGGTAATCCTAGTGCGACAAAAAACGCCAACGATGGTCGTAAGAAAAAAGATAAAACGAGAAAAACAAGAATAAGTCCATGTTGAGCATTACGAATCATCATATCCAAGCGACCCTGCAAATAATAAGAACTATCTTGCCAAATGGTCATTTTGATTTCTTTTGGTAGCGTCGATTCCTGATTTTTAACATAATCGGACACCTTTGCAGAAATATCGAGTGGGCTTTGTTTTCCTACTCTGAAAACTCTAAGTGTAACAGCTGGCTCTCCTTTAAATTCTGTATATAGAACTTTGTCTTCAAAGCTATCCTTAACATTTGCAATGTCCATCAGTTGAACAGATGAACCGTTTGGGGATGAAACAATATTGATTTGCTCAAATTGTTTTCCAATTCTTGCTTTTCCAGTTGTACGAATAAGTGTTTCTCCTGCAGTTGTTCTGGCAACCCCACCTGGGATATCGGTGGAGTTTTGCTTTAGAGACTTTGCCACCGAGTCAAAGCTCAATCCATGTTCTCTCATTGATTGCTCGGATAATTCAATGCCAATTTCAGGTTTCCTTATTCCAGAAATCTCGACTTGAGTAATCCCGGCTATATTTGTTAGTTCATCCTGAGTTTTCTCGGCAAGTTTCCTAAGGGATTGCACATCGCATTTACCATGAATAGCTAGAGCGAGTACCCGTCTCTTTGCCGTCATAACTTCAACAATTGGCTTTTCAGCTTCTTCAGGGAAGTTACTTATTGCATCCACTCTTACCTTAATTTCATCAGCGAGAGTTTTGGCGTCTTTTCCTTTTTCAACTTGAATGCTAACAACTCCGGTATTTTCTCTTGCAAAAGAAGTCATCTCCTTAATTCCAGTGAGATCCCAAATTTTTTCTTCTATTTGTTTACAAATTCCATCTTCCACTTCAAGCGGTGCCGCTCCTGGGTAAACTGCTGAAACAGTTACTATATCTAGATCAAAATCTGGAAAAAGCTCCATTTTTAAACCTCGAATGGAAATAACTCCTGCAAGCAAAATAATTCCGGCAAGTAAATTGGCAGCAACACCATTCTTAGCAAACCAGGCTATCATAATTTACTTCTGTTGGAATCAGTTGCTGGTTTGGAAATTCTAACTTTCATGCCTTCAGCAATTATGTCTAGGGGTGTGATGCAAATCTTTTCGCCATCATTGATGCCTGTTTTGATCCATGCATCAACTCCATTTTTTTTAATCGTTTTTACCTTTCGTAATTTAAGTCGGTTATCTTGGTCTAGGATAAGTATCGTATCCATGGCCCGAAAAGCAGAGATCGGAACAATAAAAATCTTTATTTCAGGTCCAATCAGTTTAAGTTTAACAAATTGACCGAGGACTAATGGATTACTTGGTAAAGGTGAATCTGTGAAAGGGTCGGTAAAACAGTTTTCAAAGCTTGCAACCAAATTATGTAATCTGGTTTTAGGATCAATAACACCCAGCGAACGATCAATTGATCCCCTGTGGATCATTTTTTCCTCCTCATCTAAAATTTCAGCTGTAATTTGTTTTGACTGCTGAGGGAGTCCATCAGTAAATCCAAGAAAAGAGAGCTCTTTACTACTTAAGGAAAAATGAACATCGCCGGTTTTGATTGAATATATTTGAGCCAGACTGGATGAAGCACCTGATCCAACCTGTTGTCCGACATCTGCAAGAATATTAAGAATGCGGCCTCGGAATGGAGCACGAACTTCAGCTCTAGCAAGGTTTTTAACTGATTGATGGTAATGTGCTTGAGCTGATTTTGCTTCGGCTTCCGCTTTCTGGATTTGTGGGATTCGTTTAACTAAACCTGATGCCTTGTTCCAATCTCTGTCACCCCATTCTGTTTTAGCTTGCTCAGCAAGAGCTCTTTCCTGTGCCAACTGATACTCAGTTCTCTTTTGATTGGCCATTGCTTCCGCTTTTCTTGCCAAAAGATCTGTATCTTCAATTTTTATAAGAAGATCACCTTTTTCAAAAAATCCACCGTTTCGAAAAGAGGTTAAAGAGCTGTTGTATTCTTCGGAGAAAGGAGCGACTGCTTCAATCAGTCCGGGTACTTCGGCAATTAGATTGGTTTGGGTACGAGCTTTGACGGTACCAAATGTTTCAATGGTTGTTTTCTGTATGGTTTTTTTTGCTAATAGAATATCAACATAAGGAAGAAGCTCTACAACTTCCTTGGGTACGGGTTTTGGCTTACTATGAATCAAATATTTACCCAATAGATATGCAGTGCCAATAATTATTATGCAGGTAAGTAGAAGAACAAGTTTTTTCATGATTCGTTAGGAATAGCATCCATCCCAATGGCTAGGTAGAGATTAATTCTGTTAAAAACTCTATCCTTTTTTAGTTGTAATAAACGACTTTGAGCATCAAAGGACCTTCTCTGAGTGTCAAGTGTGTCAAAAATTGCAATAACTCCTTTTTGGTACCTTTCCCAACTAATCTCAGCAGCTTCGGAAAGTGCTTGTGACGCGGATTCTAAGCTGTTTTCTTCTTTCGCCAGGAAAAGATCCGAGTTGAGAGAATCCTCGACTTCAGAAAAAGCTCGAAGAGTCACAGTTTTAAGGTTCGCAAGTGCAGAGTTTTGCATGGCTTTTGCCTTTCTTATTCCTGCCTTTAGTCGGCCTGCCTGAAAGATCGGCTGGCTGATTCCACCAGAAATGTCCCACACCCGATATTTTTCATCTAATAAATCCTTTATGCTTTCAGCACGACTCCCTGGTCCCCCCATCAGCGTAAAAGAGGGAAGCAGGTTTTTCTTTGCGATTTTTAAGTCGAGGCCCGCTGCTTCAAGACTCAGGAAAGCAGCGGTTAAATCATGGCGAGATTGAATCACCTTGGAGGGCGTTGGAGGTAGTTGAGGGAGTTGGAGGTCGGGAAGGTTTTGACTCGCGTTGAAATCAAGTTCCCCACTTGGATACTCTCCCGTAAGTAATTGAATGGATTGCGCCAATTGATTACGAAGCCTTTCTCTTTGCGCGAGAATGCTTAGGGATGATTGGTAACTTGCTTCAGCTAGCTTTTGTTCCAATGCGGTTGCGAGTCCTTTTCGGTACCGCTCATCTATAAAAGAGCGATTTTGAGCGAATGTATTGACCGTTTTTTGAGTAAGTTTTATCTGTAAGCTATTTTCCAGCGCTGCGAACCAAGCCTTTGCCACTTGTCCGCTAAGAGAAAGCCGTGCTGCCCTTAAATCAGCAAGTGTTGCGTTAAACTTTTTCAGTGATGATGAGTGAGAATCTTTAATTTTCCCCCAAAGATCAAGTTCCCAGCTTATATTAATTCCGGAACTAAAGCTGTTTGTGGTAAAGGAGGTTGAATTGTCAGGAAAATTAAATCCTATAAGATTTCTTTTGGTACGGGAACCGGTTAATTCTGCATTTGCAGTTGGCATGAGCTTGGTACCAGCAATCGTGGCATCTTCTCCTGTTACTATAGTAAGTTCTGAAAGAGATATCAGATCCGGATTTTTTTTCAGTGATTGTGCTATTAGTTCAGTCAAACTAGGGATATTAAAGGATTCAGCCCAAAAGGTTTGATTGGTATCAGACGGTGATTCATTAATTTTAGTTGCCCAACTTTTAGGGATATTTGAGTCAGTAGTAGGGGACTCGTCTAAATGCCTAGTTTGACAGGACAGAAATAGGAGTGATGATAATGTAATAAATATATGTAAATTCATCATAATTTTTTATTCATGCCGGCTTCAAATCCTGAGGATACGAAGTTAATTAGTCGTTCAATCATTTCAGCGACAGCATTTTCATTACATCTCCCTTGTGTTAAATCTTTTAATCTATGATGCTGTGCAAATGCGCCAAGCATTGATGCAATAGCAAAATGGAAATTCCAATAAATATCATCTTCATTTGCATCGGGGTAAGTTAATTTCAATTCGTCGATGAAAATTTGAGATAATTCCCCAAAGAAACGTTTATGTATTTTTTCTAAAAAACTTGCAGGCTCAGTAAAACTACGAGAAATAATATTCACAATGTTTGACTGGCTGGAAAAGTGTATTTGTACTTCTTGGCCGACGGGTAGGATTAGAGCTCTGAAAATTTCAGAAGTTGGCAACGGTTTGTTTGGAGAATTGTGTTTCGCTTCAGCCAACCTCTCTTTTCTTTTTTTATTAATGGGCCCAATTTTTGAGTTTAGCATTTCTAAAACCATCGCTTCCTTGGTGCCAAAATGATAATTAGCAGAAGCAATGTTAGTTTGTGCCATGGTCGCGACTCCTCTCATGGTGACCCCAGCAAAACCATGTGAGGCAAATAACTTTTCAGTGGTTCTAAGTAACCGAGCTTTTGTTTTTTGCCCATTTGATCGTTTTGTCGTACAAGTGGAGTTCATTAAGGAAAAATATTTAAACGATTGTTTGAAAAAAGACAAGATTCCAATAATATCAGGTAAAGGATTTTTCCTTAGTGTGCAGGGTGGTCTCAGAATTAGGGTTTTGCATTGACAATTTGCTTGATAAATCCTTTATTAAAAAGCTTTTCATTTAATTCTTCCCCTTTACTTACTCATCAGATTATGATCAAAATTCGCTTGCAAAGACACGGTGCTCGCCATGCACCATTTTATCGCATGGTGGTTGCTCCATCCACAGTTAGACGAGACGGCAAATTTATCGAAGTTTTGGGTACATACAACCCTCAGGCTCATGTCCGTACCGAGGAGTTGAAACTCAAAATGGAGCGTATTGATCACTGGCTTGGAGTTGGCGCCCAACCAACTGATACGGCAAAAAGCTTGATTAAACAAGGCCGCCTTACTCCTGAGCAATGGCTCGAGCGTTCTGAAAAAGAAGCTGCTAAAAGAATTGCTCGTGCTAAGAAAGGTAAAGCTGCACCAACAATGGAAGTAGCTGAAGAGGAAGCTAAGGCAGTAGAACC
>Ga0209534_10004511_pt1 | contig 12772 bp, 11 predicted proteins | sample COG_07_FD_184751 | JGI IMG/M metagenome (GOLD analysis project Ga0209534, IMG submission 184751) | Pelagic Microbial community sample from North Sea - COGITO 998_met_07 (SPAdes) (version 2) | ecosystem: Environmental > Aquatic > Marine > Neritic zone/Coastal water | place: Helgoland, sampling...
ACTTAAAAAATAGGTGCTACATAGGGGTAAAACCCCAGTAGCCGCAAATGCTACATATTTTGGCCCATTTTTTTTCGAGTTCTTGGTAGTCATTTTTTCACTTTTTAAAAGTTCTTGTTATTTTTCTTGTTAAATTTCTTTTTTTCTATTTTGTATTTTTTTTATTGGTCGATTTTTTTTTGGGGTGTGGCCCAAAAACTGAAAAATCCCCCATTTTTTTTTTGGGGTTTTTTTTTTCTCTTGGTAATTTTTATTTTTTTTTATTATTTTTTTTTAACTTGTATTTATGATACTTTGTAATTCTCTATTTAATTTACTTTGATAATATTTCTTATAAAATCCTCTAGTAGCCCAAAAATGAAAATTTAGGCCCATTTCGGAAAATCGCGTACCAAAACTTTTTTTGAAGCCGATCAGATTTTTTTTTTTTTTTCATCGCCAGAAAAAAAAGTTTGTACCAATTTTGGCCGCGACCAAAGAATTATTTTGCTATTTTTATACATTTTTTTTTTACTTTATTCAACTTCATTATTTTTCATTTTTTAAAATGTGTTGAAGGGGATGATTATTTTTTCGGCACTTTTTTGCATTTTCCAAAAAAGTTTTTTTCGAGATTTTTATTTTCCGAAAACAGGGTCATTTTCAGAGACGTTCGGGGGTTAGTAACTGTCATAAAACTACTTAACGTCAAGCGTCGAAAAGACTATTTGACGTCCCTGGATTTGTCTCTTAAAACACTGTCATAAAACTACTTAACGTTAAGCGTCAAAAAGACTATTTGACGTCCCTGGATTTGTCTCTTAAAACACTGTCATAAAACTACTTAACGTCTCCTGTCAAATATGCTATTTAACGTCATTGGGTTTTCTCTCGAAAACACTGTCATAAAACTACTTAACGTCTCCCGTCAAATATGCTATTTAACGTCATTGGGTTTTCTCTCGAAAAAACTGTCATTTTTCCCAATAGCGTCGGCTGTTAAAAAGAGATTTAACGTAATGGTATTTTGCTCTTCAAAAACTGTCATTTTCCACTATAACGTCAAGCAACTGATGACATTTTAACGTCCCTGGATTTCACTCATTTTTTACTGTCATAAATATACTTAACGTTGGACGTCAAAATGTAATTTTTAACGTTATGTTAATTTTTTACCTAACCGTGTCCGGTCTTGTAACGATAAGGTGTTTTTTACCCCTTGAAAAAAAACAATCTGGTTTTGACGCTATTAGGTTTTTGTTAAAAACGGACCTGTTTCAAAATTGACGTCAATGGATTTCGTCTTTTTTTAACGTCATGGGGTTGCATTTTTCACGAAAACTTTTTTAAAATTGCTGAGAAAACTTTTTTTTTTTGATTTTGTAAAAAATTTAATTAATTAATTAATTAATTAAAAAAAACATTTTTATACTTAAAGAAAATCTAAAAATTAAAAAAAAATAAAAATTTAATTCGAATTTAATTCATAATTTAATTAGTCCATTTTATACTTAAAGAAATTTAAGGGAATTTACAAAAATAGAAATAAAAAAAATCGTAAAATTTTTATGTAAAAAATCTATAATATATAATAATGGATAATGATAATATGATTTTTTCAAATGCGAATCCAGAATTCATCGCTTTCAAGCGTAGAATAAAAGAATGGTTGGAATTAGATGATGCATGTCGTAAATTACGCGAAGCAGTAAGATCGCGTAATAAAAGGAAGAAAGAGTTAGAGCCTCTCATAACTGAGTTTATGAGTATGAACCAATTAGATAATATAAACACAAATAATGGAAAATTGAAATGTAATATAAAAAATTACAAAAAACCACTCAATCAAAAGAATTTGTCCCAAACTTTAACTAAATTCTTCAATGACTTGAATAAAGGTCAAGCCGCAGCGGATTTCTTAATAAGTAATCGTGAAGTTGTTGAGAAAACAACTTTAACTAGAAGTGTTGATAAGAGAAAAAAGAATAATTTAACATTAGGCTAATTTTGTTATAAAAAATCTTTTATATAAGCATATATTTTATGAGTTTATTTGTAAATTTATTAAAGAAATATCCAAATAAAAAATGGAATATGGTCGCTATATCATCTAATCCAAATGTATCATTAAAATTTATAACAGAAAATCCAGAAATCAAATGGGAATGGTATTATGGAGTATCTCGTAATTCAAACTTAACAAAAGAATTTGTAAATGAAAATATAAATAAAGATTGGGATTGGAAATATCTATCTGAGCATTTGAACGTTAATAAAAATTTTATTAACAAAAACAGAAAGAAAATAAAATTCAAATATTTATCGAGAAACAAATATATCACATTAAGTTTTGTAGATAATAATGATTATCCTTGGCATATAAACGATGGTTTAACACATAATCCTAATCTACGCATTTGGTATGTAAAAGAAACAATACTTAATTTATGGTCTATGGATTTAGTATCGGAAAACAAATACTTACCATTAGAAGATATTGACAAATACTCCAAAAGTTACAATTGGAATTGGTCCAAGATTATTAGATATAATACCAATATTACTATCGAATTCGTTATTAAACATATTAGAAAATTCAATTTCGAAGATTTACATTACCTATCCAATAAAAAGAATATAACAATGGAAATAATAGAAAATCACCCAAATTTCCCATGGCATTATGGACGAGATGGTGTTTCGAATAATCCAAACTTATCCATAAAATTCCTCTTAAATAATTTCTTTGACAAAAAATTCGATATATTCACTATTTCATCCCATCCAAACTTCGATTTTGATATTCTCAAAAATAATCAAAATATTTTTTATTCTCTCGGGGGTGTATCAGCAAATCCAAACTTAACCGCCAAATTTATAAATAAAAATATTAATCTCAGGGATGAAAAAGGTGAAATTTACGATTTATTAGACTTCTCCTATTTCTCTGAAAACAAATTACACCGACCGATATTTAAAATGAAACAAAAAATTAGTTATAAATTCTAAAAGAATGTTTAAAATAATTTTCTAAATGTTTTCTTTTTATTTTTGTTTTTAATATATCAATTATTTCTTTTCTTATTTCATTATAATTTTGAGGACTTTTCTTTCTAATATAATGTTTTAATTGACTAAAAAATTCTTCTATTGGATTAGTTTTAGGATGATATGCAACAGACGACAAAATTCATAGAAAACAACTTGCGTTTTTTGTGAATTTTGTCGTCTGTTCCTGATTATCCGTTGAAGCTGAATTTCCCATTATTTATTTTATAGAAAAAATAAAATAAAAATAAATAAAAAAATATTTTAAATATTATAATGAGAGTTAAAGGAAAGAGAATTCTTAAGAATGGAGTAACAGCGGGATATGTCTATTATCCTAAAGAAAAGAAATGGAAATGGAGATTTATTAAAGGAAAACAAAAAGGTGGTGACCCTACAGCTAATGAAATTAATGAAATATTAGGATTAACAATTCCAGTAGGATCAAACCAAAATGATTCAACCCATGGAAATTTAATAAGAGAAGTTCAAAATATTTATTTAAATAATCGTAGAATAAAAAAAAGACAAAATAGAATTAATTCCAATAAAAAATCTAATAAACCTTTAAAATTATTGCTAAGTAATCCACCAAAAGAAATATATTTAGTAAATGAAAATGGCAATAGAATTATTAGAGTTATTCTTAATATCAATGAACTAAATGAAAATGATAAAAGGAAATTAGCAAATGAAATGAAATGTTTATTAAAATTTAAAAATTGCGAAAATGTAATAAATATTTTTAATACGAAAGATGAACATAGAAATGGAAAAAGATTTATAAGTTATGATATAGAATATGGTATAGATGACCTTCATAATTATTACTATAGAAATAGAAACGAATTAAATTTGTTTACCATAAAAAAAATAGTTAAACAAATGCTAGAAGCTTTAGTATGTATTCATCAAGAGGGAGTAGTTCATAAAGATTTAAAATTACAAAATTTCATTTTAGATTTAAGTGGAAATGTTAAATTAATAGATTTTGGGGAAAGTACGTTATGTATAGAAGATTTAACAAACACTTATAATACAGTAAAAAGAAAAAAAAATAAATTAAATTTATCAACAAGTGGAGTTACTCCTGGTTATGAACCACCTGAATTTCATCATAGAAAAATTTCAGATAATTTTACTAAATATGATATTTGGTCTATTGGTATAATAATCATAGAATTATTTAGATTAGCCAACATAAATATTAATAAAGAAAATGTAATAAATAAATTTAATCCTCATATATTTATGGTACATCTCTCACCTTTAGGATTCAATTTACAAGAAGAACCTAATCATAATTGGACATTTTATTCAAAAGAAAAACAAGTTAAAGAATTATTAAGAAAATTATTTACAGGAATAAATGTAGATGATTTATTTGGAACAATAAATAGAAAATTATTTAATAGTCAACCAATTATGCAAAATATTTTTACTTGTGCTAAAGAAAGATATTCTGCAGAACAAATTTTCCAATTACTCACTGTTTAAAATGTTGAGCCCCATCTAATTCTATAATTAATTTTTTTATTATTTTTAAAAGTTATTAGGAAATCATATCTATATTGGTTTCTTCCTTCTTTTAATTTTTTCTTTTTATTTATATATTTATATTTTGTAGAACACCATATTGGTTTATATTCTCTTTTTACATTTTTAATATTTGGTTGTTTCAATAACCAATTATATAGTTTCAATTCTGTTTTGTTTTTACAATTAGGACACCAACGATTTCTTCCTGTTACACTATTTAATGAACTATCAAAATCATGATTACATACATCACATTGAAACCAATATTTTTTATTAGATTGTTTAGCAATATTTCTTGGTGTTAATTCGCCATTTTTAGTAGGATGAAAAAAATTATATAAATAATTTTCTTAATAAAAAAGAAAATCCAATACGTAAATTACATTCGGTTCTAACATTTAAAATGGAAAACAACAGGAAAGGATGTATAAATCGTGATTATAACGGATGCTTAAATATAAGAAAGTTATTTAATTGTTATATAAATAACGAAAATAGACCTTTACAATATAGTAGGGGATATAACTTAGAAAAAAATACCAACCCATCTTTGGATGTGTCAAATGGTATTCGGCTTGGGGATAATTCTATTATCCAGATAGTGCAATTACATCACTGATTTTGAAACTTTTTTTTTGAAAAATTTTGTTTCATTTTAAATATCGGTCGGTGTAATAGGCTATAACAAAAAAATAAAAGAATTGAAAAATAGTATCCAATTTAGAAAAGATCTCTTCAATTCACTTTTGATAGAAACAAGAAACGATGTAATTAAACGTGAAGAGAGTTTATCTATTTAGATTTATTGAATTATTTTACTATTTTTATAATTTATTTTTTTATAATTTTTTGTAGAATATGAGCCAAATTGCTCACTCATTCAACATTCATTCAGGAGGGGACAAATTAAGTTATGACTTTTTATGTGCACCACCCCCACCCAATCGTTTTTTTCGTTTGTTTCGATTAGGTGTGTACGAAGTAACGTGCTTAGCACGGTGTGGATCTTGTCCGCCTAGACAACACGTAGTTTTTGCTATTTTTTCCCTTGTTTTCTTAATATGGCTTGGATCAATGATGCCACAATTGAGATGACAGGGAACATCAACAGGATTTGGGTAACCACAGTTTTTGCAACAAAAACATTTTGAAAAATCAATATCTTTCAATCTTTCAAGTTTATTTACACGATGATCATGCGCTTTTCTAAGATAATCTCTAAGAGAACCATGGACACCTTTTCCTGATCTGAGATCTTTATTGTATTCGACCATCTTATGAACAATACAAGCCTGATCGGCTAAAAAAAAGAGCTTTCGTTCTTTATCAGGAATATGTCTGCGACGTTGTTCTTGGCGTTCTTTACGGATTTGCTCTCGATGTTCCCGAGCAACACGTTCCTTTTCAGTTCTCTCTTCCAGAAGTTCATTGTATATCAACTCAGTATGGGCTTTTACAAATTCACTTTTTTTGTCCGGATCAAGAGTTTCAAATCCAACACCATTGTTGTAATTTGAAATCAATTCATCCGCAATTTCCTCAGCACGTGTTTGTGCCGAGTTTAGCAGTAACTGATTACTCAAACCAACATCGTCAAGAACCCAACGTCCATTTCCTTTGGATTGGCAAGCGGAGAATTTCCACGCAACACTTCCGGTTCGTTTTCGGCTTGATGAACCACCACTCGACCCAGAATTTCCTCGTTGGACAAATTGAACAACAACACGTTGCCCTGGTTTTGCACCTATCGCTTTTACTTGGCAAAATGTCACTGGGACATCTGTTTTAGCTAAAACAACATAGCCCCAAGACGTAAGACCACCTTTGTAATTTAGAATACGAGGACCACTAATTCTCACTTTTGTAATTTCGTTCGGGTCTACCCCGATCTTAATTTCCAACGTTCTAGTTTCAATTTCCATCGTTCAAGTGTTTAGAAAAATGTAAAGAAAGCGAAGAAAAGTCAAAAAGTTGTTTTCCTTCGATTTTTACAGAGTAGTAAAATCACTCTAAATAAAATATAAATATTTTCTGCATCAATTTTTATATAAAATCTTATATAAAAAATTATTATAAAATAAGTGCTCCCAATGGGACTTGAACCCACGACCTCCAGTTCATAAGACTAGCGCTCTAACCAACTGAGCTATGGGAGCTCATTTGAGAAGAGGCTTTCACCCCCTCTACAAACTATTATATATTCTTATCTTTAAGTTATTTTTATTTTTTATAATTTTTTGTAGAATATGAGCCTAAGTCGCTCACTCATTCCACGTTCATTTGGAAGCACCTGATATTGCTTCCCGTTTCTCCTTGGCTAATTTAAGCCGTCCAGCAATCTCTTTCACCTGATTTACACGCAAACCCAACTCGGTTGCTTGGCGAAGCACATCATCAGGGTCTTTGAGACCAACGAGGTTTTCTGACACGCTTTTACACGCATTAGTGGCTTCTTGTAGTTCTTCTTCCAACTTGGCAATTTCACGTTCGACCACGGAAGTGTCACCTTTCTTTTTCCAAGATGTTTCGACTTCAATCGATGTATCAACTGCTTCATCAAACCCATAAATGTAACTTCGAGTGTCAGTGTTGAGAGCAATGTTAAAAATAAATTCTCCAAAGGGAATGTTGATTTCAGTCCGCTTAGAATTACCGAATTCCTTCGCAAAAATCTTCTCTTCAATCCCTTCACCAGGAAAATCGCAAGAATATATTATTTCATTCCGGTCACAATTTTCTTGGTATTTTTCAAAAGGAACAGAGAAACCATCTCCAATCGCCTCCAAGACAAGTGCATTCAACGCATCACTGTCTTCTCCTGGAACAAAAACCAACCAGTCGCTATGTTTTTCTTCCAATGCTTCCAAGATAAGAGACCGAAATGGTCCATACACTTCTGTAAAATCACTGGGTGTTGGAACAGTCTCTTCCAGGAGAAAAATTGTCAAAATATCTCCACAACGTTTTTTGAGTTCGTCGTATTTGGATTTTTCTTCAATATACAAATCATCCAAATAAACCCCAGATTTCGAAAGCGGGAGTTGTTCTCTAGTTGCCATCGTGTCAAACTCTGAAAGGAGAGAAAGAGAGAACAATGTGAGAAATAAACGGAGCGGAAGTAAGTCAAAAAGTTGTTTTCCTATGATTTTCGCAGATTGATAAAATAAGTAAATAAAAACTTAACATTTTTCTGCATCAATTTTATTTTTTTATAAATCTAAATACTTCACTTTCTTAGGTTTTTCTTCTTCATTTATAGGTTTATATGGTATAAACAGTTTCATTTCAAGTACATTATAAACAACAATGTATCATAAATATATTAGTATTTTTTGGAATATATTTATAATTTTCCATATATATTCTATAATAAAAAAAATGATGCAAAAAAATACTATGAATTTTATTTATATAAATTTAATTAACTGTGCTTTTTGTGAAACTGATTTTTTTGTTTTCGCTTTTTGCTTTCACCGGCTTTTCTCTCTACACCCTACGATGGGGAAGACTCCAACTAGGAAGCGCCCAGGCGCATATGGACGGAAGCCAGCGATGGATGGACAGGTAAAGAAGAAGATGAAGAAGGGGATGAAGAAGGTCACGTTTGATCAGACTACAAAGCCCTATTCGGGTGCAAACCCAAAGCTCGTCTCTGTGATGTTGGCGATCCTCTGGTTTCTTCAAAAAAGAAACCAGCTACCTGACCTGATTGCTGCATTTGTGCAGCAGTTTGAGTGGTCGCCGGTGACCTGCGACGCCCTCTCGACGCTCCATTCGTCGATGGCGAAAGCCATCGCGGATTGCCAAATGGGGAAATCATTTAGGTATCCCCTCCTCTTTCCTCGTGGGAGGCGTCAGGGTGAAAACCCACGAGTCCTATTCAGCAGTCGCCGCTTAGCCTTGCTTGGTGAAATCAAGCGGTTGGTAGAGGAACGCCGCGGAGGCTCTTCGGGGAGTGGGGCTTCTTCCTCATCTTCTTCCTCCTCTTCCAGTGGTGGGGGCGGGGGTGGTGCTTCATCATCGTCTTCGTCCTCATCGTCGTCCTCCTCTTCCAGTGGTGGGGGCGGGGCTGCTGCCCCTCCCGCTGCCTGAGTGGCAAGTGCAGACAATTTTATAAAAAAAAATGACACTAAAATATATAAGAGTATTTTTTATATATTTTATATTAATAAATGGAAAAATGAAATTCCCACGGGGTCCCGGATTACCAAAAAGGATTGGCGTCTGCCTTTTCAAAAAAAAAGGCTTTTATGTTTTCACAACAAGCCAACTTAATGTTTGGGCTTGGGTGTCGAAGTTCAACGGACGCTTTTTTTTCGAAGCATTCCAACCAGCGTTCAAGCGCAAACCTCCACTAAGGTGAATTACTTAGGAAACTTTCTAAGTACTTCAACCCTTTCTTATTACCACTTATAACAATACTACCACCATCTAACATTAAATCAATTTTTGTTTTAGTAACTTTGAATTTAAGAAACTCCTCGTGTTCTTCATTAAATAAAATCCATTGTAATCTATTATTTGGTGGATATTTAACACTCATTCCGTGCTTCTTACAAAATCCTAAAACTTCCTTATGAATTGTCACCCTTTTATCACCATTCCTCAACATCTCCTCTATAATCAATTCACAATCATTATATTCAGCATTCAATAATAATGTATTCGTAAAATGTAATTCATTATTAATAATTGTCGAAACATTCTTAAACGTCTCATATATCGATATATCTAATTCTATCGCCTCCTGAAATAATTTCCCTAATTGCTTCTCAATCACATCCTTACTCTCGATTATAGAATGCTTAATCTTACAAAACTTATTATAAACAAATTTGAAATTATCATAAATCTCTATAATCTTCTCCTGATTAATCGATAAACCATCCAAATGATTATTCACCAATTCCTTTCCCATTAATATCGCCCATACAATCGCACTCTCATCACTACCACAATTCGGTATATACAAAATCTTCTGTTTATGATTTAAATTCTCTATAGCAAAACGCCTCTTACCTATAATCCCTGTATTCAACGAAATAAATAATCCAATCTTAGCCCCATTCTTAACCATATCCCTCTTGAATTTAACAATCTCTTTTGTTGGAATAGGTGTCGAATAATTTTTAACTTCTATCATAAAAATATCCCCTGACGGTAATACTAAATGATAATCAGACGCCTCACTAACATTAGATGTATCCAATAGTGTGAAATCCGGAAAATTACGTTTAATTATCATTGAAACGAAATTCTCACCCAAATTACCCTTCAAAACAGACTTACTACTCGATTGTGTTAATCTCTCAATCGAACATTTTACTCTATCCAAATTCTCATTAATTTTCACCTCAATAACATTCATCTTATTCTCATTATTCATACTCATATCCTTTAATGATGTATTTAATTGATTATTGAGATTTTTCAAAATACCACTCTCAGGATCAATTGACGTTTTACATAATGTACTCGTTAAATAACCAAGTTTCAAATAATTATTTATAACTTCTGCCCTTTGACCCTCAGGTAAATCCTTAACCCACGGATTTATTTTTTCATCAATTATAATTTCAATTTTAGAATCAGATTGTAACTCATTATCAGATATATTCATCTTGAATTAATTTAAAAAAATCATTTTAAATTAATTATTTTTCTCTCAATTTTTTTCTCTCAATTTTTTCTCTCAAAATTTCATCCCAATATTTTCCACTTAGCAGGAAATAAACCCCTTATATCAACAACCTTTAATTCACATTCTACGTCCCTATCTTTTATATCTCTTAAATATAAACACAATTTTGTCATAGAATAACTTTGCGATATATGTGGTTGTTTAGAGAAATCTCCATTATATTTCAAACAAACTTCCTCTAATTCATTCCAATCTCTACTTTCACAATAATATCCAACTGCTTTCAAAGGATCTCCTCCTTCATACCCCCCTTGAAAAAGAATACATTTTCCAATTATTCTCAAAGTAAATTCTTTTCCCATTTTTCGATTAATATCTAAAAATAGCGCACGTGCTTCTTCTTCTGTTTCCATATTACACATTATTGTTATATGCGGTGTATGTAACATATGTTTCTCTATATTTCTATCTTTTGGAACTAACCAAACCCCGAAACCGTATCCAGACATATACACTTATCTATGTAATTATTTCTAATCACCTATTTTATAAATTTGAAAAAACTCATACAGATTGAGTTGGATTGCGATACTTCAATGGAACATCTTCCAAAGAAATCAAACGCTTTCTAAACTCACCAGATAATGTCACAAGAACCTTATACCAAACACCTTTTTGGTTAAAATAAATGTCATCTTCTGGGTTCATCTTTTCCATTTGGTCCGGCATCTTTACAACGCTTTCCAAAAGTATTCCTTTTCTCTTTTTGTTAATTATATTATATTTTATAATTCCTATTATTTTTTGTATCAATTTTTATTTATTTATTGTTTTTCAATATATTTATTAACAAATTCTTTCGCATTTCCTAATTTTAGGAATGCTTCTTTTGAACCTGTGTTTTTATTTGGATGATTTATCTTTGATCGTTTATGATATTGTTTTTTTACTAATTTCTCCATATTAGACTTATTCATACTTTTGAAACTATTCGCATTATCTATATCTAAAACTTTAAGAGAATTCGATAATTTATCAGGAACAACAACTTTCTCAACATTTTCTACGCCACGCTTTATACCATTTCCAACAACAACTGCTTCATTTTTCATAGATTTCAATAATTTCCATATCCATTCTCTTTGAATAATTGTAATTACTAACCAAGCAAATGTATATATACCACTAACCGTTAAACTTGATGAGAACATACTATAAACGATAATTATTGTAAAAATAGAATAAAATGAATAGAATTTTACCTTATTCGCTTCCCAATTCCCCTCACCATATTTCATTCCAAAGAGATAAATAGTTAATACAAATAATATAATCGGTATAAAAACATTCATTAAAATATTTGTTGCGGTTTCATCTGTTGAACCTGTTGTTTCACATAAAGTATTAATACTATTTACAGTTTGATTAAGTAAATAAAATCCCGCTATTGATACTATAATAAGTAATATAACAGCAAAAACAAGCAATTTATTATAATCTCTTCCTTGTAATACTGTATATAAAACAATATAAATGATTAAAATATAAACAAAATAAATAAATCCAAGTAATAAATTTAAAAAAAATGAACTAAATCCACCAAATATATACGTAACAACCGCTGTTACAAATAATAATGAAAATATTAACATTAAATATAATCCTATTGAATTATTAATTGTAAAATATTGTGCGTCCACACCACTTGTTCCAGTGCCTAACTTATTCTTTCTAAAATATTTTGATACAAAAAAAAATAAAAGGAAACCTAAAATAATAAATAATCCATATATTATTAATTTTTTATAACTTGATTTTTGATCATCTGTTAATGTTGTTATGGAATCCATAATAGGTGATATGATAGATGGTAAAATGAAATTAATTAATACCATAAACCCAATTGATATAAGGAATATTACTACATAAAAACTCTTGAATTTATTCATTTTAATATCTTTGAGAACATCAGTGAATTTATTCATATCTTTCATAAATTTATAAATGACGATAATTAAAACAATGAAGAAAAGGAATAGATATACATAAGTTATATTTGAAGGTATATTCTGTACTACTGAACTCTCTCCTATGGACCAAACAGGTTCGCAATTTGTTATAATTAAAATAGTTAAAATAATGAAAAAAAGCGGATTGAATATTTTTAAAATATTATACATATTAAAAAAATCTGTTTTTTGAGAAAGGTTAAGACTTCCCTCCTCACCACAATCCAATGGTTTATTATCTTTATTAACAACAATTTTATATAATTTATTTATAATATTAATCGCTGAATTACAAGATGGTTTTAATTTTCCAAATATCTCAATTTTATCTCCTATATTAGTTGTTAATTCATTAAATGGAATATTTAATTGAGAATATGTCTTTTCTATATTACTATTTACATCACTCATAACTAATATATGGATAGAAACTTTTTACAAATATATTATTCACTTAATTAAAGAAAATAAAAAATTCAATAAATTTAACAAATTCAATAAATTTAACAAATAAACTTAAAAATAAATTGTTAGATTTTTATAATAATTTATTTTA
>Ga0209534_10004513_pt1 | contig 12771 bp, 4 predicted proteins | sample COG_07_FD_184751 | JGI IMG/M metagenome (GOLD analysis project Ga0209534, IMG submission 184751) | Pelagic Microbial community sample from North Sea - COGITO 998_met_07 (SPAdes) (version 2) | ecosystem: Environmental > Aquatic > Marine > Neritic zone/Coastal water | place: Helgoland, sampling...
CCTGTCGGCGTCCATCGCCGCCTCCTCCTCGTAGATGCCACTCATCATTTTCCGATCCTCCTCACTCTCAGTCGTGTCATTATCTTCATTCGCTATCTCCTGAAGCTGCGCGTAAAACTTTCCAAAAGTCAAACGAGCTTTGTGGATCACCTTGTTCCGCTGGCCATGGTCTTCATACCCTTCACTCATTTCATCATAGTCTCCCAATCCACAAAAAATGATAAAATAATAGCGGATCTGATTATTCGTCATGCCATCCCCAAACATGTAAGCTTTGTTTTCTTTCCAATCATTATAAGAAATGTACCGGATTTCTTTTTCTTTTTTGTTTTTGTATGTATTCTTGCTGCTTTTGTCGTACATCTTGTTGAAAAGCTCAAGGGCATAGGCTTTCGTTATAGTTACCTCCCACCCACCCCTTTGTCGTCGCTGCTTTCCGCGCGATTTTCTTCCCCCTCGCCCGGCAGAGGCGCGCTGCAGCGCTGCGCGCACTTTATCGACCAAATCTTTGTTTTTGTATCTCTTTTTCTGTCCTGCTTGTTTAGTGTCCATTTATACAATATACATAGATTATAATATTTCAAATTTGCTAAATATTATAATATTATAATAAATTTACTTACGTCTGCGTCTGCGGCGGCGTCTGGATTTCTTGGCGGTCTTTCTTCTCTTAGTTGTCTTTCTTCTCTTAGTGCGGCGTCTGCGTCTGCGTTTTTTGGTTTTCTTGGCACTCTTACGTCTGCGTCTACGTCTGCGTCTGCGCGATTTCCTACCTCCCATATTCTCGCCCGATGTTGTTTGCTCGGCCCCCGTATTCTCGCCCGATTTTGTTTTTGGTAAAAGGTTATTTGTTCCTTCTTGTCTGACAAGTTGGTGAAGAGGCCGTACCCCTTTCATCGTTGCCTCTTTCATCGTTGCCTCTTTCATCGTTGCCTCCATCTTCGCCAAACCTTCCTCTTTTGCCTTGGTCAAGTCTCCCTTCGCCACCGCCAGCGCCGCCTTCGCCGCCGCCGCCGCCTGCCCCGCCTCCGCCGCCGCCTGCCCCGCCTCACCCAGGGCTTTCTCCGCCTCAACCGGGGCTTTCTCCGCCTCAACCAGGGCTTTCTTCGCCGCCCTATACTTATTTTTTTCTTGTCGAATCGCAGAAAACATTTATACAATATACATAGATTATAATATCTAAAATACAATAAATATTATAATAATTTAATAAATTTACTTACGTCTGCGTCTGCGGCGGCGTCTGGATTTCTTGGCGGTCTTTCTTCTCTTAGTGCGGCGTCTGCGTCTGCGTTTGACTGTTTTTTTGGCGGTTTTGCGGCGGCGTCTGCGTCTACGACGTCTGCCTCCGATAAGTGCGCTGAGTTGTTCTAATCCCATTATACATTACTATAATATTTTATTTATATCATCGGGGTAATTAAAACGCATTGTATTTCCTAAATATCTTTTATCCCAAATTTGATAATTATATTGAATATCATTACTATATTGAACATTACTAACGTATTTAAGATTGAAAAATTTGGGAATAACTGGAAAAAATGTATCACAGGGGTAATTTCTATCTATATACGTTAAATAAATTTCATTTACTTCTTTGGAATGAATCATTTGATTATATATATTTCCTCCACCGAGAATCCATATTGGGTCTTTTTTTTCAGTCACCTGTTGAATTCTAGATATACTATCAACTACAAATGTATTTTCATGTTCAGAAACATTTTCTTGTTTTAATGTTTTACTAATAATTATATTTTTTCTATTATGTAGTGGTTTTTTGGGTAAACTTTCCCAAGTATTCCTACCCATAACAACAGTTGGATTAATTCCATGTGATGTCATTTTTTTAAAATATTTGAATTCTTCTGGTATATACCATGGTATTTTATTACCCACTCCAATTCCAAAATTTTTACAACAAGCAGCTATTATTTTCATTTTGTTAATAATTAAATAATATAGAATATATTTATATATATGTCAGAAATATTTAATGTAATATTATGGAACAATAATCAAATAGAACATATTTATATTTTTGTTGGAAAACAAATTGATATAGAAGGTTTAACAATACAAAATTTAGGACCTGGAGATATGAATATAATTGATAGAACATTATTAGGAAAAATAAGAACAGAAAATATAAGATACACGTTTATAAGTGAATCAATATATGGTGATGATACTATTTTAAGATTAAAAGAAAAAATAGTTAAGTATACAGAATTAAATAGTACTTTACCAGAAATATATTTATTTACATTGGTAAAAACAAAAATAAACGCCACTGTACTTTTTAATAAATTAACACAGGATGGGATGATAGAATTGACAAAAGATATACTCGAAGTTTTTTTAAAAAATGTAAACAAAAATAATGTTCACGACACAGAAAAATATAATTTAATGGACCACGTTAGTGAAGTGAAAGGTTTTTATACATACAGCGATTTTATGAATATGCGAAATATTGATTTTAGTAATATAATTTTAAAAAAATCATTGGGTTTAGATATTATATTTAATAAAAAATATCCGTTTGTTGTAAACCCATTTCAACTTGATAATATGGATTCTTTTATTTTAAATGAGCAAGTTTCAATAATGTCTCAAAATAAAAATTTATTATTTGATTACGGAAATTCTATAAACAATAGTATATATTTATCTTTAGCCCCAGATATACTAAATTTTTATAAAGAAACCAGTATAACAAATAATTATTTATTAAAAAAATATTTTTCACAATTATTTTTAAATTATCAAGTAAAAACTATTGAAGATATCGAGAGAAACAGAAGCAAAATAAAAGACGAAAATGTAGAAAGAATGCAAAAAATAAAAAAATTTGAAGATAAACTTTATTTATTAAATGAATTAAATTTAAAATACAAATATAAATTACAAACAGTTGATTCGGGTATAAGTAATATATATTTAACTTTACACCCAACAAAAAATATTAACGTACCACTTGAAACAATTTTTAAAATTATTCATACAAATGAAACAGTACCTTTTATTAAATTCAATGCTGGGTCTGGTATGGTGAATATTTATAGACTCTATACCGGTGAAAACATGGCAACAAATGGTAAAAAAATACCAAAATTATATATAGATTATAATAAAAGAAAAACAAAATTGGCTAAATTAACAAAACTGTTGGCATACAAAAAAAGAATAGGTTTTTATATAAAAAATAAAGGCGAATTAAATGAAATTTACTGTGAATTTTTAGAAAACGGTAATATAGATATAAGATTAAATATATTGACGGGAACAATGGCCGGTAAATCCATATCCGACTCCATTATTGAAATAGAACGAATGATAAAAAATAGTGTTAATAATTATATAATATCTAAGATAAATAGTTTTACTAGTGACATAGGATATGAATTTTCACCATTTATTAATCTATTGGATGAAAATGTAGAAATAAATAATATAGATTATTTCATATCTGTGAAAAATAATAGAAAATCTGATTTAAAAAATTTTATAGGATGTGTTTTCCCAATTATAAATATTAACCAGGATAATATAAATTCAAGTAAAGATGAAATAAATTTAACTTATAAAAGGGTATCATCTTTTCAAGAGATGACAAGTATAAATGCCTTTATTACAATATTACAGAGGCAAAATGTTTCAATGAATGATATATTGGATAAATTGGTAAATAATTATCAATTAACGAAAGAAAAAGCCACAGAAATTTTTTCAAATTGGCAATCTAATATTCATTTACAAGCAGAGCAGTTTGAAAATAAGAAAATATCGATAAAAGATAATCCGGGATTTGAAATAATAATGAAACAACAGGTTGATGATGTAGGTGTTGGGTTTGAAAATATTTTTAAAGTGGTTGTAAAAAATATTAATAATATAAATTATGTAAGATATATTGAAAAATACGTGAATAGTTTATTAATTTTAATTACAGACATAAGCGATAGCATGGATGAGAAAGAGTTAAAAATGTGTAAAGTTGAAAAGAAAATAGAGATGATCGACGATGAAAAAATGGAAGATCATGAATTAACAATAGGAGAATTATTGGATTTAAGAAATAAACAGGGATTTGAAGTGGAAGATGCCTTGGAAATATTAAGTATGGGAGAAGAATCAGATGGTGGGTTAATTGACTCGGATTTATCAGATTTTTATGAATCGGAAGAAGATGAATCAGAAGAAGATGAATCAGATGAAGAAGATGGAAGTATTAGTAAAACAAGAGATGATGGTGATAAACCAGGCCTGAGTGTAATTACCGAAGAAGATGAAGATGAAGTCTTTTCTTTAAAATCACCAAAAGTAACTCCAAAAGAACCAACGCCCGAACCAACGCCTGAACCAACGCCTGAACCCGCTCCCGAAGCCACGCCTGAACCCACACCTGAACCCGCTCCTGAACCAACACCAAAAGAACCCGCTCCTGAACCAACACCAAAAGAACCCGCTCCTGAACCAACACCAAAAGAACCCGCTCCTGAACCCGCTCCTGAACCCGCTCCTGAATCCACACCTGAACCCGCTCCTGAACCAACGCCTGAGCCCACGTCCGAGATGTCAAATGAATTTTCATTTGGTTCAGATATTGATAGTCTAAGAAGTGATGGGGATAATGAATCAGATGGGGATAATGAATCAGATGGGGAAGAAGATATAGATATTGGATCAATAGATTTTGGTGATGGTTTCGATGATGACAACAATTCTCTCCAAATAGAAAAAGAAGATAAGGATGAAGATGAAAATCAGGAAAGTGCGGAACAGAAGAGTGAAAATAAAGAGGTCGATGAACCAGAAACATTGGAACAATCTCTAAACAGTTCTCTGAGTGGGTTAGAATCAGATGATAGTATGTCTATGAGCGGCGGAAATAAGAAAGATGTTAACCTTGCTGGATTAAGTATTACAGGAAGAAAGAATATCTTTATGAAAAGGTTAAAAGAACGCGAACCTAGGTTATTTACAAACTCGGGGAAAAAGAATTTTCAATCATACGCAAGAGCTTGTCCATGGCAATTTAAAAAGGTGCCTGTTATTTTAACGTCGAAAGAAAAAGAAGAAATAGATAAAATAGATAAAGAACAGGGTAGTAAATCATATGACGAGCATATTACTTATGGTAGTGACCCAAATAAAAAATATCATTATATATGTCCAAGATTTTGGTGTATAAATGATAAAGAAAATAAAGGTATTGGTAGAAGCTTGTCTTTAAAGCAAGTTAACGATGGTGAATGTGGTGGTTGGCCAGCTGTAATTAAGAAAAATTCTAAAAAAGTAGGGAAAGGGAAACGAATCTTAGAATTTACAGATAATAGATACCATAGGAACTCTTATAGAGGTAAAAATAAATTAGTATATCAACAACATTATCCTTCTTTTCAAGGACCAGATAAACATCATGAAGGATTGTGTGTTCCATGTTGTTATAGTACACCAACAACACATGAAGATAATACAGGAAAAAAATACGATTTATCAATAGAAAAAGGGACGAAGGGGAAAAATTCTCTTATATTTAAATTAGATGGAAAAAAACAAGGCCTCGTTGATATGAAAAAATTAAAAGAAAATAAAAAGATAATGAAGGATTCTTGGAATATATCAGAAAAAACAGAAGATTTATATAATAGTAACTGGAATGAAGCCGAACAAAAAATAGATAATTTAGATAAGCTTATTTCTGGAGAAATGGGCGATGAAAAATTGAAACAAAAAAGAAAGTTACCCACCAAGGATAGGATTATCAATAGGGAAAATTGTAAAACAAAAAAAAATATAGATAAAGTTGTCCAGGTAACCGAAAATAGACCATTGCGTGATGTGTTCCCGTTGAAAAGAAAACAAACAGCATTTTTAACCTTGTCTTTACAAAAATTTTTTAATTATAATTTATTGAAAAACTGTTTTAAATCTAAAAGCGATATGTATTTAAAAGATGATAGCTATTGTTTGTTGCGTTTAGGTGTAGATAAAACAAAAAAGACATCGTTTATTTCTTGTATAGCTTTAATATTTGAAAAATATAAAGAACAAAAAAACTCAAGAATTGAAGAAACAGGTGATTTTGTTAAGTTAAATAATTATATCCCAAATGATAAAAATAAATCTTATGTTTCATTTATAAAATATATTATTAAAAAACTTACACTAGACACGTTCATTAAAATGCAGAACGGTGCTCTCATTGACATATTTAGTCAAAATAAAAAAATACAAAAATCTAAATTAATTAAGAAATATAAAAATGAAAATATTTTTAAACTGGTTAAAAAAATGAAAAACGATGGTTTCGACTATCTAAACTATATAGCCGTTTCTTATGAAAATTACGTTTCCTTTCTTAAAGATAATACAATTGAAAAAACCTATGAATATATATGGGATTTGGTATGTGAACCAATCGGTAGTGGAGGACTTTTATTCGAAGACGGTATAAATTTATTGATTTTAAATAATCCAACAGATAGTGTTACAGAAAAAATAGAATTGATTTGTCCAAAATCGCAATATTCGAAAAATATATTTTTAGATTCGAGACCTTCGGTTATTTTATATAGTGAAAATGGTATTTATGAAATTATAACTCTACAAAAATATATAAACCCGAAGTTGAATATATTGGTATTTTTTAAAAATAATATACTTGAACAGTATACACCTGAATTAAGAATATTTATCAAAAAGGTGGGTCTATTAATTAATAAGCAATGTGGTATCAAAATGAGTATTCCGGATAGATATAGATATAAAGAAAATCACTATTTACTTGATATTATGGAAACAATTGATGAATTAGACGATATGGAAATAGATAAACAGTTGATGAATAGAAATTCCCAAGTAATAGCTTTATCGATAAAAGTAAAATTAGATGGTGTCGATTTTTTAGTTTTTGTTCCCACGAAACCCTCAAAAATCTACGATAATTATCCAATAATAAATGTTAATGCGTTCCCGGTTAGTTTAGATTTTGATATAACTAAAAAATTAATGGAGCATGTTTATGAAAAAAGCGATAGAAAAATACTCTTGAAAACGACAACAATTATAAAAAATGATAGAATGATTGTAGGTATATTAACAATTACCAATCAGTTTATACCGGTTATGCCAACAATATATGATGAAATAAAATATGAAGATATGGAGGTAATAGAATCATCGTCTGAAAATGAATATAAGATTGATTCTAATATTATTCTAGGGAATAAAGACGATGAAGAACGCGTAGTAGCGACAAAAAAAATTGTATTGGAAACAAAATTCTATAATGCGTTTAGAAATGTACTGAAAATTTTATTATCTGAAACAAAAAATATAAGTAATAAAAAAATATTAACTAAAATGCTTTCTGAAAATACAGATTATATAACAAAATTAGAGAAAGTTAAAATATTTATTAATGAATTAATGACAGAATATATAGATTACATGGATATTAATAGAAATAATATAGATAAGATAGATAAAATATCAACGTGTATAAAAGATAGTAAAGAAAATTGTTCAAACAACTGTTTTTTTACAGGAGAGACGTGTAAATTAAGAATACCTTATAAAAATCTTTTAAACGGTGGAGATAATTTACAAATATATTTTTCTAGAATTAGCGACGAACTTATAAGATTTCCAAAAATAAGAAATTATATAATGATATACAATACATATTTATCGTTAAATAAATTAAAGTATGTGGTAAATGAAGATGAAATATTGCTTTTAGAAGATATTTTGTTGGGAGAATATTTCCAAAATATAGAATTAAAGCAGGTAAATTCGCACATAAAAATAAAAAATTCATATGAATTAATACAACCGAGAGATGTCGTTAATTATGATTTTAATTACAACATGACAGACTTAATAGAAGGCAACGAAATATTTCAAGAATATAAAGAAGAAGGGAAAAATATAAATATTAATAGAAGTATTTATGAAAACAGTATGAGAAATGAAAGCAAAAAATGTATTAAGAATAAGTTGGAAAAAAAAATATCATTTAAAAAATATAGACAATTAAATAAAATAAGTTTTAACGGTTACAATATATTGGAATATCGAAATTCTGAATTATGTACATTTGAATTATTTGCTTATATAATAAGAGTATCATATCAAAAATACATTAAAATAGCTGATATTAAAAATGTGTTAATTGAAAAGTTGGAAGAAATAAAGGAAGAATCAATGGAAAAATGGATGGGTTTTATGCGAATGTTTTGGACGACAAATAAAATGTCAATCTATAAAAATATTAATAAAATACCAATTGAAGTAATTGTTAAAAATGAAAATTATTACATGACTGAATTTGAATTTATTCTATTAGCCAGACATTACAATATAAATTTACTATTGATTAACAGAGGTAAATTTGGAATTATGGATTCCTCGGTCATATTTAATGAAACGGATAAAGAAAATTGTGTTGTAATTTTATTCAATAACTATGTTTTTAAAAGTCTTCCCGATTTTAAGATAAAGTCAAGAGAAATTAGAGCTAAACGGGAAAACATTGTCCCAGATTTAGGTATATTAATTTCAAATAATACATGTTTGATAAAAAAAGGTACAGTAAAGGATATACTAGAAGACGTCGATAAAACAAAAATTTATAATATTACAGATATGGATAGTATATTTAAATTAGCAAATAAAAGATATATTGAATTAAAAGAACAGGAAACAAAGAACAATAGTAAACAATTTTTAAAACAAAAAAATGCGGCTATTAGTAGGGGAGTTATTAATGGCGGGTTTAAAATAAAGAAGACAAAACTAAAAATGATTTTGTAAATTATAATTTATGTTATAAATAATTTAAATTATAATCCCAACGATAATCTTGAATATATATTTGGTGTAATATTAATACCACGTCTAAATCTCGTATTTGATGTATTGTTTATACTACTTACCCGTGGGTTATTCGTGTTAGTAGTTGATGTGTTTCGCGGAGATCTGGGCAGTTCAACTGACGGTCTGAAGGGATTTGGATTGCCCGTGTAAGTATTTTGAACTATGGGTGGGAGTATAGTAGAAAATAAACTTCTACGTCTTCTAAAAACACTATTTGAACTGTATGTATTTCTTATAATATTATTATTCGATAACAATGGTAAAGATGTAGTTCTATTGGCTGTGGGCGAAGTTATATTAGTAATTCTATAAGGTATTCCGGCTTCTTCTATAACGGTATTTGGTATTTCATCTTCTTCTATAACGGTATTTGGTATTTCATCTTCATTATTTGTATCTTCTTCTACACCGTTATTCTCATAGCGATTTATTTCACTTTCGCGTAAGAAAAAGAAATACGAAAGTGTTCTATTGTTTTCAAAAAAATAACGTAATTTTTTTTTTAATACCCGTTCGTATTTTTCTTTAAGTAAAGTATTACATAAAAATTTTTGTTTTAAATAGCAACACAAAAATTTACGCAACAAATCAACTATTTTCATTTTTTTGAAAATAGATGCCCTTGTTTCAACAAAAGCATAATTTGTAGTTTTTCTAAAATCATGAAGCATCGAAATAATATAATCATGGTGTTCAATAACAGAACCTTCTTTAGAATAAGATTCTATGGCATTGTATTGTAATTTTGGGAAAAATTCATTTTTGAAATCTTGCATTTCAAAATTACATTTGTAATATGCTAAAATACAATCAGGTATTATAAAATTTGTTTTACTAAATGAAATAAAAATATTATATAAATTATATTTTTTAAAAACCATGTTTGTAAATGGATTTTTTAATTGATTTGGCCTTGGAAACATGTTTCCATTGGAGTAAAGAGATATTTTCCATAAATTAATTAGATCTAATATTCTAAATGAATAAACGGTTTTATTTTCTATTATATTCACGATTTCAGAATTATCGTAATTTTTAAGTGGTATAAATCGCATATCTCTATCATTTTCATATTTTTTATAGAGTTTAATTTTTATTTTTCGAACAAACCTATTCATAATATTTAGAATTTTTTTAGAATCTATATAAATAGAAGTCAAATTGTCACTATCTTCATCATTTAAAAATTTGTTTTCATATATACAATAATTAAAAAATTTAATATCGGAGAGCCCCAATAATGTATCACAGTATATTTGATATGAAGAAGATTTAATTAAATCTGGATATTTTTTTGCTTGTATATCCTCCATAATTTTTTTTAATAACATATATATATATATACATCACTTATAAAAAAATTAAAATATTTTATACAATAAAATATTTTATAAATTAAAATATTTTATAAATTAAAATATTTTATAAATTAATCATTTCGTATTTAAAAATCAATAGAATAGTCGGTTGGTACAATCCCAGTGTTATTTGGAATTTCACTATCAATATTACTATCGATAGTAATAACTTGTTTGGAACAGGGGTCATTCACATCATCTATTTTCAAAACTGAATCAATATCTTCATTCTCATCCAATATCTTTTCTTGTAAATTCGTCATGTTATTGAGATTAAGTAATACTTGAAAACATCCTGTTCCGTAATAACCTTCTTGTCCCACCATAACATTTGATGAAACACCTGTCATAAGGTCGAGTTCGCCGTGACGTGCTGCTCTCAAAAACATTTCTGGCGTTTCTTCAAAACTAGCTTTCGCGATAGGGCCAATGTCATCATTGTTAATACCATGTCTAAAAACAGAAACCATTTTTGAGGTAGCTGTTATTCTATCACACAACATTGAAAGATGATGTACGTCAATATATGTACCATCGAAAGAAATAACTTCTTGTAGTTCATTTAATATACATTGCCTTGCCGCTTCAATTCCTAATGTACGATATACTTCTTGAATATCATTTGTAATTGTTTTTGTACTATCAATTTCATCAATTGAAAGCATATCATATAAATTTGTTCCAACTGTATCTAGTACCCAAATTTCTTCGGGGACGTAATTTCCGTCTTTCTTTCTCATATAATTTGCTATTTTTCTGATAATAATCTTGGGTATACCTTTAATGCCTTTCAAAATAATATTATTGAGGAGATTATCTTGTAGATTTTTAAGAATATAAATCTCATCACTCTGGTCTAAATTTTTCTTTTTATTATTGGATAAATTTACAATTCTGATTCTAAGAACAAGGTTATCTTTATTAAAATCACTGTATATACATTGTACATTTGTTTTCAAACTATTTTTAATCGCAAAGTGAATTTCATCCATTGTAATATTTCTTTCAAGCATTTCTTCTTTTGATATTTCAAAACGAATAATCCATTTCGAAAAAACATCTTTTTCCGTAAATTCACTTTCAAATCCATTATCTATCATTAATTTTTCAAATTCATAATATTCTTCAATAATTTCTGTATCCTCGCTAATATTTGTTACATCTATATTTGGGTCAAAGCAAATGGATACTGTTTTTGTTACGTCACGTAGATTTGTATATTCTAAACTGTATTTAATTTCTTGTGCTTTTTGTAGACTAGTACAATCTTCTTCATGTAAATGAATGGTGATTGATGGATTTTTCGGATTTTCGGAAAGAGACAAAATCTCTTCAATTCGAGGGACACCACGAGTTACATTTGATTTGGAGGCTACACCAGCAAAATGGAAAGTATTAAGAGTCATCTGGGTAGTCGGTTCACCAATACTCTGTGCTGCTACCATACCAACCATTTCTCCTGGGTGAACAATCGCTTTCTTAAAATTATAGTGTAACATTTCTAAAAGATAAATAACCGCTTTTTTATTGAATCGCCTGACAGTTAGTAATTCTTTCGGTGATAAATAATAATACCACGCAACTTTAAATAACTCAGTAGGTTTTAAATATTGGTTTACACTTAATTCTTCCAATTTTTGGTCAACCATGTAATAAACTTCCATGGGTGTAATATCAACAATATTATTATCTGTTATAAATAAGTTGTTTTGAACATTATTAATGATTCTTTGAAAATTAACAGGAATGTGAACATTAATATTTGATTCATAACCAAAAACATTCGCTACCATTTCATCTCTTTTTTCCATAATAAATTTGAGTATTTCTTTTGTTTTTGTAACAAGCTCTTTTTTTTGTTTTTTGAATCGCTTCTTAGCGTTGTTATCATAATTTGATATCATGAAATTGCGAATATCTTTATCATTTGGAATTTGAAAATGCGAATAGATTTCTTCTTGTGACATTTTAACAATAGGGAGTTTAATTGTCTCAACTTTCATGGTATTTATCCCATCTGTGCCATATTCAAATTGGATAATTTTATTTTTATTATTTCTAACAGTCATATCATATCGCACACTTAAATCTTCAAGAGACTTAATAAGTCTTCTTTGGATATAACCAGTAGAACTAGTTTTAACAGCCGTATCAATCAAACCAGTGCGACCACCCATCGCATGAAACCATAGTTCTTCGGGAGTAAGTCCTTGAATAAATGAACTTTCAACAAAACCACGTGCTTCAGGGGAATCATCATATTTAGTGAAATGCGGCAAAGTTCGGTCTTCAAATCCATATGGAATTCTTTTGTTATCCACATTTTGCTGACCTAGACAAGAAATCATTTGCGCAATATTAATATTATTTCCCTTGGAACCAGCGTTTACCATAATAATAAATCTATTATTTTCATCCAAACTTTTTCTTCCAATACTTCCAGCATCTTTTTGAGCTTTATTTAAAATGGAATTTACACGTGTTTCAAATTCAACATTATTACTTTTTCCTGAATTATTTTCAA
>Ga0209534_10004526_pt1 | contig 12733 bp, 10 predicted proteins | sample COG_07_FD_184751 | JGI IMG/M metagenome (GOLD analysis project Ga0209534, IMG submission 184751) | Pelagic Microbial community sample from North Sea - COGITO 998_met_07 (SPAdes) (version 2) | ecosystem: Environmental > Aquatic > Marine > Neritic zone/Coastal water | place: Helgoland, sampling...
ATTTGGATTTAGAACTTGGTTCTATTAGTTCCAAGAATCAAAAAAAATCTCTTGGTTCGATTGCATCAAACGATCTTATTGAAAAAAAAGCTTCTGCAGCAACTTCATCAAACTCAAATAAAACAGCCAAAAGTATACCGATTCCCAAAGTGATCTTTTCAATATTGGGACTAGCCTTATTTATTGTTATTACTTTTCTTGTTGGCTCTGTTTTATCGGGTGATAAAGAAGAAGAAATTGCCAGTAATGAACCCCTGCAGATTGAAGAAAAAATTCAACCAAATCCCGCTCCTGTTTCAAAAGAGATTTTAAGCGATGTTAATTCTTTGAATTTAGCAGCAATCGGACCAATAGAGAGGCTGATTGTCTGTGATGAAGGTGAAATCCCTAAAAAATATCATGAATTTAAAACCTTACAAAAGGGGTGGGAAAAAACCATCAAATTTAAAAAATCATTTAAATGTTACAGTTCATCACTGGAAAGTCTTCGTTTTGCTGTAGATGATGGGCCAGAAAAAAAACACCAAGGTGTTGGTGCCGGCAATTTCAGCTGGCCTATTGAATGAAGTTTTCTTCCTTAGGAAGTAAGGTTTAATCCAAACAAATTAAATTAAAACTAGGTGAAACCACCTAAGTATCAGACTGCAAGTTTGTTCTAAATGGAGTTTAGTCAAACACAAACAGAGTGATGAATGCTATTTTTGAGCACCTAGTAACTAAGTAATAAAGGTAGACAACAGCAGTCCTACCTTAGCGGCCATAGTTGCTTTTTTACGAGATAATATATGGTTAAGAATTAAGCCATTACGCTGACATTGCGGGCAAACCAAAACCACGCTTTTCCTTTAACAAGTGCAGAAAATTCAATATTCACTATATCCCCAGATTTACTTATCAAATCAATAGCAATGTCTTGGACATTTTTCCCGTCAACAATGTTGTTCATTGCCTCTTTTGCAATTTCAAGGTGGGTTGGAGATACAAAGTTGAAGAATGGTTTATTATTAATGAGTTCAGCATCGTATCCGAGAAAGTCATTCCATTGCTGGTCCGTTCCATTTAAGAAAATTTCGCCATTATTAATTTCAATAGTACCCACAAAATCTGCTTCTAATGATAAACCATCTAATGTAAATGTCTTCTCTTTTGATGGAATCGACCCTTTCATCGAAAGCTTATGATTTTGAAAATGTTTAGGTGTTATGTTATTTCTTTTTTTGAAAGCTCTATGGAAGTAGTGAACACTTTCAAAGCCGCAAGCAAGTGACACTTGCTTTACGCTGACCTTAGTTGTCGATAACATTCTTTTTGCTTGGTCAATACGAGTTCGAATTAAATCTTCCGTAGGGCTCGTGTTAAACTCTTTTTTGTAGAGAGAGGCAAATCTACTCGGGCTAAGTTTCATTTTACTTGCCATCTGACCGATAGTCCAAGGTTTAGAAAAGGTTTCATGGACTTCAGATCTTAAATCTCTTAACTTTTGAGCATGATCCGGCATAGAGAGCACGAAATCCTGCTTTGAAAAACGGTATATTTTACTAAGTAATTCGTCCACGCATCCTGCTACAATTCTTTCCCACAACAAATCACTGGCACGACTTTCTTTAGTGATTCTGTCTAGGATTGAATCAATGAAAAAAGTTTGTATGGGTGTGTGGAGAGTATTGAGTTCGAGACCGACTTGCTGAACTAGCCTTGTAGCATCTGATCCTTTAAATGAGATGATGTCATAATCGATGCTGCTTTGTTTACATTTAACATAAATCGGGAATGTAGGATCAAGCAAAATACAGTCACCAGTTCTAAAGTCACTTAGACCAATTGAGGTTTTAATCAACCCTGATGACTTGAAAAAATAAAGAGAGTAACATTGTCCGCCTTTAGGTTTATCGATCGAGCCATTTTGAGGAAGTGAGTTGTCAGTTTCTAATGAGAGTACGCGAATTTTCATTAGCACACTTAAAAACTAACAGGAGTATAAGTCAATAAATAATTTTAGCAACTAAACAATATGGGGTAAAAGTTACATTTTTATGAAATTATTTGTGTGTAGGGAAGATTATTGGTCAGCATTAGGATCAACACATTTTGGTCCTTTTAGTGCGTCGATTTGTCCGATGAGTTGCGGGTACTCTTCTGCTTTCTCGTTTAGTTCAATCCAGTCTTGTAACTCCTCAGGTACATCCATGTCTGGGAAGATAGCTTCTACAGGACATTCGTCCATACATGCATTGCAATCAATGCAGGTTTCTGGGTTTATGTACAATCTATCCGGTAGTTCATGGAATGCATCTACTGGGCAAACAGACACACAACTAGTGAATTTACAATCTACACACTTTTCAGTTACTACATAGGTCATGATTTTGTTTTGTATGAATTATCTTAAAAGAATCTTACAGGAGAAGTTGTTTTGCTTTCATTCCTTTGTCTTTCATGTTCCTCGTCTGAGCAAGGTGAGTTGGTGGGGACGGAAGTTTCTTTTGCAGACTCATCAACGATTTTGTTTGAGAGAAGATAATTCTCTACTTCTTCACCACTGACATCTGCAAGCATGACTCCGTCAATTTCAACGCAAGGCGAAAGCGGTTGTCCAGATTTTTCAACCATTTCTGCATAAATACTAGGGTTATTTATGATGTCTAGATCATTGTATTCTAGAGAGTATTTGTCCATTATTGCACGGACACCCATGCTCCATCCGCATTGTGGTTTTAAGTACGCTTTAATATCCATTTTTTATTTTTACCCTTTCTTTTTCTAAATTGCAAATCTAACAATTTATAATGTCATGATTAGGAATTTTTGGTACTTAATAAATGATTACAGTTTAGAACCACCGTTGATAATATGCGCTTGGTATGTCGCTATTTGCAAGTCTTACGGGTTTTACCTCGAGTCTGTTGATCTCGTAATGATTTTTTTCATAATTCTTTTTGGTTACACCCTAGATCGATTATTTGAACCTGAAGGGAGTGGGTATCTACTAACTGCTAGGCACCAAAAGTTGAAAAACTTTAAAAATTACCTTTTCGTTCTCTTTTTGCCAGTTTTAATCCTTATTTTATTTCTACTCATTAATTATTATGAGTTGAAATTTATAATTAGCATAATAATTATTCTTATTTTTTCATTAAATAATTTATATTTATTGAGAAGTCCTTGTAGATATTTTAAATTTTTAATTCTTGGTAAAGAGTTTCATAATTCAATGACAATAACAATTTATATTATCATATTCATAATTAACAGAAATGAAGTATCTTATAATATTATGTTTCTTACTTTTATAGTTATATTTTTCAATATGTTATTGATTTCCTTTATTGATATCAAAAGTGATAATGAAAAAAACTTTACTTTTTTGCAAAAAAATCCTACCATTTTAAAATGTATACTTTTGTTTTTATTTATATCACCAATTATTAATTTACTATTATTATTTAATCCTAAAACTACAAATTTTTTCCTTCTCATCTTAACAACATTTTCGTTTTCACTTTTCTTTTGCTTTAACTTTCGATCTTTTTTGGGAAGACGTGTGATCGACACAATCTATTGGTTTCTTCCTGTCTTATATATTATTATTAATTTATAATGAATGATTTTGATAAAGTTTCTAACTTTTATAATTTTTTAGAAAAAATTTCTTTTGGAGATTATTTACAATGTTTTAGGGAATCACTATTATATAAAAGTAAAAACATTCTGTTAATCGGCGAAGGAACAGGAAATTTATTAAATTATTTCAAATCTTTTCCTGACAGTAAAATAACTATCGTAGAATCTTCTACTAAAATGTGTGAAATATTGAAAATAAAGTGCATAGATGTAAGTGATCATAATATTTCTATCATTAATGAATCCTTTTTCGATTTCAATGCTAGTATTTATTATGACATAATTTGTACAAGTTTTTTTTGGACTGCTTTTCTCAAAATGATTGCAATTTATGTATTTTAAAAATCACCAAACTTTTATGTGTTAGTGGACATTGGCTTAATATAGATTTTTACAATCCGAAATGTCGATCACTCTCTGGATATTATTTTAGATTTGTTATCAGAGTCCTTTTTAACTTCTTTCGTAAAACCGCATCCTTAGGCTCAAGTAATTTGCCGATTTACTCTAACTATTCATGTGGAAATTTAGTTTTAACAAAAAAAACATTTTCCTTTTCACCTCCACTGTTTGCTAACTTAAAAAGAAAGTTACCTCTTAAACTGTGCTAATAGCCTTGACCGAATAATGTCATAGAACAAAATGTTTGAATTCCTCGTTTGTTTCTTAGACTTCGAATGCCTATAATATTTTAAAATGAAAACACCGCCTAAAGAACAAGGACTTTACAACCCTACACTAGAACATGAAAATTGTGGCATTGGTCTAATTGTCGACCTTAAAGGCCGTAAGTCACATTCCATAGTCCAAGGTGCACTAGAAATCTGTGTGAATCTTGACCACCGAGGTGGATGTGGCTGCGATCCAATAACGGGTGACGGTGCAGGCATATTTATACAACTCCCACACAAATTTCTTACCCAAGCATGTGCAGATGAAATTTCACTGCGCCTTCCTTCTTCTGGAGATTATGGTGCGGCATTTATATTTCTTTCCAAAGATCAGGACTTGTATGCCCATGAAAAGAACATCATTGCAGAAGTCCTAAATGAGGAGGGTATAGAATTATTGGGGTGGAGAACTGTACCTGTCAGAAGCAGCATACTTGGTAAGGCTTCTTCTGACTCAGAGCCTACAATGGAGCAACTTTTTGTTAAGCGTCCAGCTCACATTGATGTCGGCTTACCTTTTGAAAGGAAACTTTATTTGGTTCGGAGAATTATCAGTCATCGTTTACGTTTTAGTTCAGATGACCCTGATGTAAGCTTCCATGTAAGTTCTTTTTCTTCCAAGACCATGACATACAAAGGTATGCTTACAACTCAACAACTTTCAGATTATTTCCCGGATCTCAGTAATCCATTAATGGAATCTGCCCTTGCACTAACTCACTCAAGATTTTCCACGAATACTTTTCCAAGTTGGCACAGAGCTCAACCATTTAGGTACCTTTGTCATAATGGAGAAATCAATACAGTTCGAGGTAACGAGAATTGGCTCTACGCTCGTCAAATGCAGTTGGCCTGCGATGCCTTTGGTGAAGATGTAAAAAAACTTTTACCGATTATAAGAGAAGATGGTTCAGATTCCCAAAAGTTTGATAATTGCTTGGAATTTTTAACCCTGTCTGGTCGTAGTCTTTCCCACGCAATGATGATGATGATACCTGAGCCATGGGAAAAACATCAGGACATGCCACAATACAAGAGGGATTTCTACGAATTTCATGCTTGCGTGATGGAACCCTGGGATGGTCCTGCTTCGATTGCATTTTCAGATGGTACACAAGTGGGTGCAGTCCTTGACCGAAATGGGCTCCGTCCATCAAGGTATTATGTTACCAAAGACGATAAAGTAATTTTAGCTTCTGAAGTGGGCGTTCTTTCCTCTATTGATTCATCTGATGTTGTCAAAAAAGGTAGATTAGAGCCAGGTAGGATGTTTATGATAGATATGAATCAGGGCCGAATAATAGACGACGCTGAGATCAAAGAATCTGTTGCTCAACAAGAACCCTACGGTGATTGGTTGAGAGAGTCACTTGTAGATGCATCAACTTTACCTCTTCCGGAGACCAACAAGAAAGACGATTTCAGTTCTATTGTTACGAAACAAAAATCTTTTGGTTATACATTTGAGGATTTACGATTTTTGATTGGGCCAAGCGCCCAAGTTGGCAAGCAACCTTTAGGTTCAATGGGCAACGATTCACCTCTCGCTGTTCTTTCAGACAAATCACAATCTCTTTACAATTACTTTAAGCAACTATTTGCCCAGGTAACAAACCCCCCCATCGATCCTATCCGCGAAGAGTTAGTCACAGCATCCATTAGCTTCGTAGGGTCTGAGGGAAACCTTACAAAACCTGGTCCAAAAAGTTGTAGGCTTTTAAAATATGATTCTCCGCTAGTAGATGATACACAAATTGCCCAACTTAGGGGTAAACTACCTGTTGGTTTTATGGCTTCAACTTTGCCAATTTTGTTTAAGCCAGACAACTCTAAGCTTCACGGAGAAGACTTGGAGATTGCTCTAGAAGCACTTTTTAGGAAGGCAGATGATGCAATCATTGAGGGTGTGAATGTACTTATTTTATCCGACCGTGATGTTTCCTCTAGTCATGCTGCAATGCCAGCACTTCTTGCATGTGCTGGTTTACATCATCACTTGATACGCAATGGCACACGCACCAAAGTGTCTCTAGTAATTGAATCAGGAGAACCTCGGGAAGTTCAGCATTTCGCACTGCTTGTTGGGTACGGTGCAGATTTAATTAATCCGTACTTATCCCTCGAAACCGTTCGTCACATGATTTGTTGTGGTGATATCAAAGAGGACCCCAAGATTGCTTGTAAAAACTTTCTCAAGGCCAACCTTAATGGTGTTATTAAAACCATGTCGAAAATGGGGATCTCTACGGTTGCATCTTACCGTGGTGCTCAGATTTTTGAATCGTTAGGCTTGAATCAATTGATCATAGACAAGTTTTTCACCAAAACAGCCACTCGAGTGGAGGGGATTGGAATGGATGCCATTGCATCTGAGGCAAGGCACCGACATAGTTTTGCATTTGCCCCAAGACCAGACGAGCGTTCGCTTCCCCTTGATCCTGGTGGCGTTTACCAATGGAGAGCAACAGGAGAAAAGCATTTGTTTAACCCAACAACCATTCACAAATTGCAGAAAGCCACGAGGCTCGGTAATTTCGAAGTATTTAGGGAATATTCAAATGCTGTAAATGATCAGTCCCGCGACCTTTACACATTGAGAGGATTGATGGATTTTAAATTCGATGATCAGAACGCTGTTTCGATAGATGATGTAGAACCAGCAAGCGAAATTGTTAAAAGATTTAAAACAGGGGCCATGTCTTACGGATCAATATCCAAAGAAGCTCATGAAAGTTTGGCGATTGCCATGAATCGTCTTGGCGGAAAATCAAACACCGGAGAAGGTGGTGAAGATTTGGACAGATTTACACCGGATTCTAATGGTAATTCGAGAAGATCTGCGATTAAACAAGTTGCAAGTGGTAGATTTGGGGTAACGAGTTATTACCTCGTTAATTCTGATGAAATTCAAATTAAAATCGTCCAAGGTGCTAAGCCCGGAGAGGGTGGTGAATTACCGGGCCATAAGGTATTACCTCCAATCGCTAAAACAAGAGGAACTACTCCAGGTGTTGGTTTAATTTCACCTCCCCCCCATCACGATATTTATTCAATCGAAGACCTCGCTGAACTCATTCATGACTTAAAAAATTCTAATGTCCATGCCCGAGTGAATGTGAAATTAGTTTCGGAGGTTGGAGTTGGTACTGTTGCTGCAGGCGTAGCAAAAGCTAAAGCAGATGTTATTCTTGTCTCTGGTTACGATGGGGGTACTGGTGCATCACCCCGTTCATCCATCCAACACGCTGGAGCTCCCTGGGAGCTTGGTGTTGCAGAAACAAATCAAACTTTGCTTCTCAATGACTTGCGAAGCCGCGTGGTGTTGGAGACAGACGGACAGCTCAAAACAGGGCGGGATGTTGCAATTGCTTGTTTATTAGGTGCTGAAGAATTTGGCTTTGCCACAGCACCACTAGTTACTCTTGGTTGTTTAATGATGAGGGTTTGTCACAAAAACACCTGTCCTGTTGGCATCGCTACTCAGGACCCGCGTCTACGTGAAAAGTTCGCAGGTGGTGCAGATGCTGTGATTAACTTTATGAATTTCATTGCTGAAGAAATGAGGGAGACAATGGCGAAACTTGGCTTTCGATCCATCAATGAAATGGTTGGAAGAGTTGATAAGTTAGAATTACGAAATGCATTAGATCATTGGAAAGCAAAAGGCTTAGACTATTCAAAGATTCTTTACCGACCCAATGTTGCACCTGAAGTCGGAACTTTTTGCCAAATGAAGCAAGACCATCTCATTGACCGTTCACTTGATATGAGAACTATTTTAAAAGCATCACAATCTACAATCGAAGGAGGGCAACCAGTCACCATTGACCTTCCTGTTGTTAATACTGACCGTGTGGTTGGCACTATAACAGGTGCTGAATTGTCGAGAATAAATGGTCCTGATGGTTTGCCTGACGATTCCATTCGAGTCAATTTAGTTGGTTCGGCCGGTCAAAGCCTTGGAGCTTTTTGTCCTAAAGGAATGACATTTACAGTGGAGGGTGATACCAATGACTACTGTGGAAAAGGACTTTCTGGTGCCAAAATCATCGTTCGTCCTCCCAAAGATTCTGCTTTCGTTGCACACGAAAATATTATTACAGGTAACGTCTGCTTTTACGGAGCTACTGCCGGAGAAGCATTTATTGCTGGAGTTGCAGGTGAAAGGTTCTGTGTTCGTAATTCCGGTGTTTCCGCTGTCGTTGAAGGTGTTGGCGATCATGCTTGCGAGTATATGACGGGAGGAAGCATGCTATGCCTAGGGAAAACAGGCAGGAATTTTGGTGCAGGTATGTCTGGAGGAGTAGCCTATATTTTTGATGAGGACGGTGATTTTGTAAGCAAGCGTCTTAATCGTGAAATGGTAAAAGTGTATCCTCTTGTCGAATGTGATGATGATGAGATACTTACAGTCAAAAATTTGATTTCTGATCATGTAAAACATACTCAATCGGCTAGAGGTCAAGATCTGCTAGAAAATTGGGATTCTTTTAGTAGTAAATTCTTAAAGATCTTACCTGAGGATTACGAAAGAGTTTTACTTGCTCTTAAAAAAGCTGAGGAAAGAGGCTTGGAAGGCGATGATGCTGTTCAAGCGGCTTTCGAAGAAAATGTGGCCGCCGGTCATTAATACAAATTTAACAGGAGAATTTATTATGGGAAAATCAACCGGATTTTTAGAATACGAAAGAAAGCCAATACCTGATCGTCTGCCTACGGAGCGGGTAAAAGATTGGAACGAAATCCATGAAGATTTTGAAGAAGATAAAGTACGCAAACAAGGTGCTCGCTGTATGGATTGTGGTACACCTTACTGTCACACAGGAATGATATTGAGTAACATGGCCAGTGGTTGCCCCATTAATAATTTAATTCCTGAGTGGAATGATTTAGTTTATCAAAATAAATGGCGAGAAGCCTTGGACAGACTTCATAAAACAAATAATTTTCCGGAATTCACTGGTAGAGTTTGCCCAGCCCCATGTGAAGGTTCATGTGTATTGGGTGTCATTGAACCGCCTGTTGCAATCAAGAGTATTGAGTGTTCTATTATTGATAAAGGTTTTCAAGAAGGCTGGGTTAAGGCAAATCCTCCTCAATCGAGGTCAGGTAAAAAGGTTGCCGTTGTTGGTTCCGGTCCTGCTGGCTTGGCTACTGCTGATCAACTTAACAAAGCTGGTCATTTGGTAACTGTTTATGAGAGGGCAGACCGCATTGGAGGTCTTTTACTTTATGGCATCCCCAACATGAAACTAGATAAGCAAATCGTTCAAAGACGGGTAGACCTTATGGCAGAGGAAGGTGTAGAGTTTGTAGTTTCTACAGAAATTGGGAAAGATTTGCCTGCTACAAAACTCATTGAAGATTTTGATTCTGTTATACTTTGCTGCGGAGCGACTAAACCTCGAGACTTACCTATTGAAGGGAGGGAGTTAAATGGCGTCCATTTTGCCATGGAATTTCTTACCAAAAATACGCAAGGACTACTTGAGTTGAAAGATATCACTGCCTTTGAAACTGCTGCTCAAGGAAAAGACGCGATAGTTATAGGCGGAGGAGATACGGGCACTGATTGCGTTGGGACTTCTCTTCGTCATGGTTGCAAGAGTATCACCCAGTTGGAGATCATGCCTCGGCCGCCAGAGGAAAGAGCAGAAGACAATCCATGGCCCGAATGGCCAAAGGTCTACAAGATGGATTACGGGCAAGAAGAGGCCAAAGAAATTTTTGGAGCTGATCCACGAAAATATTTAACTGCAACCAAAAAGTTTATTGGTGATGAAAGTGGTAACTTAAAATCAATTCTCATCCATGAGATTGAATGGAAGCAGGAAAATGGGCGTTTTTTACCTGTTGAAGTTCCTGGTACCGAGCAAGAGATTCCAGCACAGGTTGCCTTTCTTGCAATGGGTTTTCTAGGCCCAGAAGATATAATTGCAGAGGAGTTAGGTTTGGAAAGAGACTCAAGATCAAATCTCAACGCGGAATATGGTAAGTTTTCTACTAATATAGATGGTGTTTTTGCTGCTGGTGATGTGCGTAGAGGGCAGTCATTGGTCGTATGGGCAATCAATGAGGGTAGGGCAGCGGCTCGTGAATGTGATCGTTATTTAATGGGCGAGACTTCTTTGCCCTGATTTTAAGTTTTCGTAGAATGCGTGTTATTTGCTTGGATTTGGAAGGTGTATTGGTCCCAGAAATCTGGGTTGCTTTCGCAGAAAAAACCGGTGTATCTGAATTAACCCGTACTACCAGGGATGAACCAGATTATGAGGTGCTGATGCAGTATCGACTTGATATTTTAAATTCTCATGGTTTTACCCTCGATCAAATACAAGAAGTCATTGAAACCCTTGAACCTTTACCTGGAGCCCTTGAATTCTTAAACGAACTGAGATCGAAGTATGAGTTAATCATCCTTTCCGATACATTTCGTGAATTTGCTGGTCCACTTATGAAAAAGCTTGGTTTCCCCACCTTATTTTGCCACGAACTTGAAATTGATGGAGAGTCCATTAAAGCTATCAAATTGAGGCTTCCCGACCATAAACGGAGAAGCGTTCAATATTTACAAAAGCTAAATTTTGAAGTGACCGCTGCAGGAGACAGTTACAATGATTTGGGTATGTTAAAGACATCTGATCATTGCGTACTATTTAATCCACCAGAGCAATTAACCAAAGATTATCCTGATATGCCGGTTGCTAGAGATTACCGAAAACTTATGTCTTTTATTGAAAGCCCAAACCCATGATTGTCATTATTTCAGGCACAAATCGGGAGGGAAGTTTGTCATCTGTGTTTTCGAATGCATTGAATGAACTTTATCAGGAAAAAGGCATGGACAGCAAAATACTCGAGCTTTCCCATTTACCTACTGAAACTTTTTCGCCTAATGCATACACTGAAAAGCCTCCTGCGATTTTAGAATTTACCAAGGACATACTTAATGCTTCCGGATTGGTTATTGTCGTGCCCGAGTACAATGGGAGTATGCCTGGTGCACTAAAGCTTTTTATCGACCTACTGCCATACCCAGATAGTTTCGAAGGTCGTCCAATTTGCTACATCGGTATTGCATCAGGACAATTCGGGGCTTTGCGTCCCGTGGAGCATCTGCAGCAGGTTTTTGGTTATCGCAATGCGTATAACTTCCCGAAACGAGTTTTTGTACCCGCTGTTCATAATGTCGCCTCTCATGAAAATGGTATCACTGACATTGATTTACTGGGTAGACTTAGCGATCAGGCTGAGCAATTTATTCAATTTTGCCGATCTTTAGGAAAACTACTTTAATCCTCTTGCAATCAGATTTGCTTTCTTTTTTCGGGACATACCTTTAAGCTTAATCGTTTTTTTATTCAACATCGTTTATTTAGCTTTTCATTAGATGAATAAAGTTGCGGTTATTTCAACTGACTCATGTGGGTGGCCAAATCTGACCAAGCTAAACAACGGTCATGTCCTGTGCACTTATTTTGATGCACCTAGCCATGGTCTAATGGAGGGAGATTTGGTTTGTTCCATCAGTGACAGTAATGGTCAAAATTGGAAAAAACTTTCAGTTGTGGCAAAAAGACCTAAAGGTGGAAATCGGATGCATTTGGCTGTTGGCCTTGCCCATAATGGTGACATCATTTGCTTTAGCAGCGGATTCTTTGTCAAAGATGAAAAATTTACCGGATTTTCCGGTCATTGGCTATCCAGATCAAACGATGGTGGTAAGTCTTGGCGTTCTGAAACTAATCCTATTGTTCCCAATGGAATTGAGTCCACGATTCCATTTGGGCGAATCATTCAAATCGGACGAAATCAATTGGCTTACTCATCTTATCGTTCTCAAGGAAAAGGAAATCCTAGTCAGTCCTGGATGATTTCATCACATGACGATGGACGGACTTGGACTCAAAAATCAAAATTTGGCAAGGATGATTCAAGTGAAGCTACTCTTTGCAAATTAAGTAATGGAAGGCTATTCGCCGCAACGCGGACTCATATCGATCACCATGTAAAACTCTGCGAACTTTCTGAGTCTAAAGCAAGGTGGAAAGAAAAAAGAATCCTCACCCTTCCCATGCAGCACCCAGCAGATTTAACAGTGCTGTCTGATAAATGTTTGTTGCTGACATACGGAATCCGTAATCGTGGTCTTATGGGCATTGGAGCTAGATTTAGTATCGATGGAGGTGAGACCTGGAGACCGCCTTGGGTAATTCATCAATTTGGAGATTCCGCCAAAGATATTGGATATCCTTCCACAATTAGTTTGGATAAAAAAGGATCCCTTCTTACAGCCTTTTACACTGACTATGAACCAGGTCTTAAAACAAAGCCAAATCGATACCGAGTACTAGCCAAGAGATGGTTACTGAGTGATTGGATTCCTCCAAGTACCTACGCTGCAATATTTGCTGGTAAGGAACATAGCTTCCAGACCTAAA
>Ga0209534_10004542_pt1 | contig 12702 bp, 11 predicted proteins | sample COG_07_FD_184751 | JGI IMG/M metagenome (GOLD analysis project Ga0209534, IMG submission 184751) | Pelagic Microbial community sample from North Sea - COGITO 998_met_07 (SPAdes) (version 2) | ecosystem: Environmental > Aquatic > Marine > Neritic zone/Coastal water | place: Helgoland, sampling...
AAATTCGTGTTTCTGCTGAACGCAATCCAGAAGATTTAAAATGGGACGCTGTTAATGCAGATGTTGTTTTAGATTGTACAGGGATCTTTACAAATTTAGAAGGCGCTCAGAAACACATTACTGCAGGGGCTAAAAAAGTTGCTATTTCTGCGCCATCTGCAGATGCACCAATGTTTGTAATGGGTGTCAATCACAATGAAATTACAGCAGATCACACGATCGTATCCAACGCATCATGTACAACAAACTGTTTAGCACCACTCGCTAAAGTTATCAATGATAACTTTGGAATTGTAGAAGGACTTATGACAACTGTTCATGCTGCGACAGCAACTCAATTTACAGTTGATGGACCTTCAAGAAAAGATTACAGACTTGGACGTGCTTCATTGAACAATATTGTGCCAGCTTCTACAGGAGCTGCAAAAGCCGTTGGAAAAGTAATTCCAGAATTAAACGGAAAATTAACAGGAATGGCTTTTAGAGTTCCAACAGTAGATGTATCGGTTGTTGACTTAACATGTCGTTTAGAAAAAGGTGCTTCTTTTGAGGACGTAAAAGCAGCCATTAAGCATGCTTCAGAAAATGAATTAAAAGGAATTTTAGGGTATACCGAAGAAGGCGTTGTTTCTCAGGATTTTGTATCAGAAACAAAGACAAGTACATTTGATGCCAATGCAAGTATGGGACTAAATGACAACTTTGTTAAATTGATTTCATGGTATGACAATGAGTATGGCTATTCTGCAAAATTAGTAGATTTAGCACATTATATCAGTGTAATATAAGTTACTTAAATTTTAAAAAAATACTGTTACTAGCTAACAGTATTTTTTTTTATACATTTAGAATATGATTTTTATAATAGACAGTGGTTCCACAAAATGTGATTGGATAGCAATTGATACAGATACTGGCGATCTGCTTTTTGAAAAGCAACGCACCAAAGGTTTAAATCCAGCTATTATTTCGGATACAGATGCATTTAATATCATCAAAGCAAACGACATAATTTATGATAATAAATTAAATGTTACGCATGTTTATTTTTATGGTGCTGGCTGTGGTACCGAAAAACCAAGCAAGATGCTAAAAGAGGTTTTAGAATCTATTTTTCTAAATGCTGAAGTGGTCGTTGAAGAAGATACTTATGCTGCTATTTATGCAACTGTTGGGGTGTCTCTCCGTCCGGCTGTGGTTTGTATTTTAGGAACAGGATCAAACTGTACATATTTTGATGGAGTACAAGTTGATCAAAGAGTCTGCTCACTTGGATATTCAATAATGGATGATGCTTCTGGTAATTATTATGGAAGACAACTGCTAAGAGATTATTATTTTAATGTAATGCCTCATGATTTGAAGTTAGTCTTCGAAACACGTTATAATGTCAATGAAGATGCAATCAAAAAAGCACTTTATAAAAAACCAAACCCGAATGCCTATTTAGCAACTTTTGCTGAATTTTTGATCCTCAATAAAGAGTCAGACTATATCCAAAACGTCATAAAAAAAGGGCTTCGTGTTTTTGTAGAAACTATGATTTTGCAATACAAAGAGGAAATTAAAACAGTGCCTGTACATTTTGCAGGTTCCATTGCTTATTTCACACAAGAAGAAATCAAAGCAGTAGCTCAAGAATACGGATTTACAGTTGGAAATTTTGAACGACGTCCTATTGAAGGCTTGGTTCAATACCATGCCGAAATAGCCAGAAGTTCTTAAAGAATTACTTCACAGCAATCATACTAATTTCTACATTCACAAATTTTGGTAAATTTGCTACTTCTACCGTTTCTCTGGCAGGAGCAGTAGCCTCATCAAAATACTGCGCATACACAGAATTAATAGCGCTAAATGTATGCATATCAGATATAAAAATGGACGTTTTAATGACATTTTCAAAAGTCATATTTGCGGCTTCCAAAACTGCCTTTAGGTTTTTCATAACCTGAGTGGTTTCCACTTCAATAGAATCTATTACCAACTCTCCTGTTTCAGGATGTAATGCAATCTGACCAGAAGTATATAAAGTATTTCCCACTAAAACAGCTTGGTTGTAAGGACCAATCGGTTGAGGTGCTTTATTCGTAGTTATAATAGTTTTCATGTTTTTTTTATTTCTTATTGGTTACAAATTGCATTCATTTCATCTTTTCTTTAAGTATCATGTTCCAAACATAAATGTTTTTATGATGTTTACAATTGCCTATCAGGTTGTTTTCGCTTTTCGTATTTGAGATCTTTCAAAATACTCGATCTAATACCGATAAAGAAATTCCAGGAAGATCTGTTACTAAAAGGAATCCATGAAAAATTCATTCGCCAGCTTTCTAAGTCACGTTCAAAACGTAATTGAGTATACGTAAACCCTTTATCCTTTAAATCATATCCAGAAGAAGCTCCTACGCTCCAACGTGGAGACAGTTCTATGTCACCAGAAAACATTAATGAATGTGATGAAATCTCATTTTGGCGCCTTGTATTATTGTAGTTAACAGCATAAGCAAGTCTCAAACTCCAAGGAATTTTGTAGTTGTATAGGTCTGTTGCAGTTACTTCTTTAGTATCATTTCTATCATTTAGCTGTTGGTCTGAAAAATCTTGCGATTTTCCAAATAAATCATCGGCACGCCCACCACTTCTAATAGATTGATCTCTAGCTGCAGTATCATTTTGATCGTTACTTTCAAAAGAATCACTAGTTAAGCTATAACTCACAGTCATATTTGCATTGGACAAGCGAAACAAACTACCGCCGTTATCTATATTGAAAGTATTGATTTTTGTGTTGTTATTATCCAAAGCATAGGGATCTAAAGTAGCTGCAAAATTAACACTCATTTTATTATCTAACAGTTGTGTTCCTCCCGAAACTCTAATAGGACTCCAGTTCAAGGAGTCTCCAGCAACGTTGTAGTTTGTAGAGAAATTCAGTGAATTTAATATAAATATTTTTTTTGCTTCAGTAGCGGTACTGTCTTTATCGCGAACTTTTGCTTCCAGATTATTGTTAAGCGATAGTCCAATTGAACTAGAGAAAATTTTACCAGGAGATCCAAACAAAGACTGTTCAAATCGCGTATACTCAACCTCGTCAGTCGTGACACCATCAGCACTAATGACTTCGTAGGTTTCATAATACTTGTCAAAAGCAGGATTGATATTATAGCTAATCGAGGGTCTCATGACATGCCTTATAGCTTGTATTTTTTTATCTTCTCCAAAATCAAACATCCCATAAACCGTAGTTCCTACACTTGTACTAAAGTTATAAGTTCTGAAAGAATCAAAGCCCTTTAAAGGAGTAGTAACTACCGACTCAGTTTCAGTATTGTACGATTTATTAATGGTATTAAAAGTCCAGTTCTCTTTGTAATTAGCACTAGTAGTCATGCTAAAATGTTTAAAAACCTTAAAGTTTGTACTTAAAGGAATGGAATGTTGAAACCCTGTTTTCGCCTCATCAAACATGGCTCCAGTCAAAAATAGGCTGTCTGTTGTTTGAATACGGTTTTCTCCACGTACACTATATTGAAGATTAATATTATCAATCGCTCCTTTTTTACTTCCAGTTTTGGGTGCAAAGGGGTAAATTCTGTCGACACTTCCTTGAAATGTTGGCAAAGTCATGTTAATGACTTCTGTGTTTGTGTTTTGAGAGTGTGTGGCTGATAAACTCACATTTACTTGTGGCTCCCCCTGAAATGTTTTGGAATACGAAACAGAAGACGATAAAGTGTTATTTAAAAAATTTGAAGAATTGAGTTGATTCACAGATTCCTGAAAATAGGTGCTAGAACCTAAATTTACCGAAGCTGAAAACCGAGAATTTGGACTTGACTTGGAATCTTGACTTTGATTCCATCGCAAATTATAGATAGTATTTTTTGAGTACTCAGGAAAACCACGTTCACTATTTATAAGATTTTCATACCTAAAACTTAAAGAACCTCTGAATTTATAACGCACGGCATAATTACTTTCCAGACGAACTCCATAACTTCCATTGGTATAGTAATCTCCAAGCGCTGCAAGGTCAAAATAATCACTGATTGCAAAATAATATCCTCCATTTTGAAGAAAATATCCACGACCTCTTTGTTCGCCAAAAGAAGGAAAAAGCACACCAGATGTTCGAGTTTGTGAGAGTGGAAAAAAACCAAACGGCAAGCCAATAGGAGTAGGGACGTCAGCAATAAACATATTGGTAAGCCCAGTAACCACCTTTTTACCAGGAACAATTTTTGCTTTTCTCAACAAAAAATAATACTCTGGATTTTCTGTGTTTTCTGAAGTGGTGAATTTAGCTCGTTTTACAAAATATACAGAATCGTTTTCTTTTTTGGTCAGATCAGAAATAATACGACCGCCTTGTTGCTCTGTTTTTGAATTCCATATCAATGCTTTTTTTGTTTTTAAATTAAAAGCTATAGAATCGGGTTCCACAACATCATTTCCTTGTTTAAATACAGGATGTTGAGAGTAATTTCCCATAGAATCTTTCAACCGACCAGCATAAACAATATCTTTTCCATAATCGATTATAATGATTCCAGCTTTGATATCCATGTCTTTATATTGAATTTCAGCTTCGTTATAAAGATATATTTGTTCTGTTTTTTGATTGACAGAAGTATAGTCTTTCGCCTTATAGGTAACAATAGCTTCCAATAATTTTTTAGGTTTTGAAAGACTGTCATTAACAATAGAATCTGTTTCGATGCGTTTAACTTCCTTTGTAGGAATCGAATCATTTTCAATTTCTAACTCCTGTAGAGCAGTGGTATCTATCGATGGTTTTGGAGTCGGAATATCCTGAGCCATGCCTTCAGTGTTAGTAAACACTGTAAAACTTAAAATAAAAACTAGTTGAAAGAATCTTGTTTTCAATGCTTTTAGGGGTATTTTTGTATTAAGTGGCTCGATTTTTGAAAAACCAAAGTTACGGATATTTTTTTTTGATTTTTATATTTTAACCATTCGATTCATAGGCAAATTAATCAACATGCAAAAGCAAATAAAATTCTTCTTAGTCTTTCTTATTTTTTTCGGAATACCCAAAGCCTATGCTCAAAATAATAGCAAACCATTTATTGTTGTTTTAGATGCCGGTCATGGGGGTAAAGACCCTGGTAGACCTACCAATTTTGGATATAAAGAAAAGGATATTGCGTTAAGTATTGTACTGAAAATAGGGAAAAATTTAAAAAAACATAAAAATATAAAAGTCATATACACACGCGAAACAGATGTTTTTATTGAATTAAGACAACGTGCAAAGATTGCGAATAAAGCCGATGCCGATTTGTTTGTGTCCGTACATTGTAATGCACACAGCTCGCAAGCTTATGGCACCGAAACCTATGTTTTAGGACTGGGTAGAAATGCGTCTAACTTTAATGTCGCAAAGCAAGAAAATGAAGTTATTTTTTATGAAGACGACTACGAAACCAACTACGAAGGTTTTGATCCAAATTCTCCCGAAACCTTGATTGGCTTGACTCTGATGCAAGAAGATTATTTAGATCAAAGTATCCTTTTGGCTCGGAACATACAAGATAATTTCACCAATAGATTGAAACGTAAAAATAGGGGAGTTAAACAAGCTGTTTTTTGGGTATTACACAACACCTATATGCCAAGTGTTTTAGTTGAAACAGGTTTTATAACCAACCGAAAAGAAGGAGATTATCTAAATTCAGAAGTAGGTAAAAATAATATTTCAAAAAGTATATCGGATGCTATTTTAGATTATAAATCTAATTTGAATACTGAAGTGTTTGTTGATGAAACGGTTCAAACCCCATCAGAAACAGTAGAAGTCGATCAAACTCCTCGTGATTCTGGTACAATAAACACATCGATCGTATATAAAATTCAAATAGCTGCAGGTTCTAATAAATTAGCTCCTAAGTCTTATAATTTTAAGGGATTAAATGATATTTCAAGAACAAAGTCAAAATCTGTCTACCGATATTTTTACGGAAATACCACAAGTTACAATAAGGCTATTGGAATGAAAAAAGAGGCACTCGCCAAAGGCTATAAAAATGCTTTCATTGTAGCCTATAAAAACGGAAAAAAGATAGCTATAAATGCTGCTTCAAAATCTACAGAATAATACACCCTTTTATTTCAATATTATTGTTAAATTTGTAAGAAGAAAAATCCATTGTATTGAAATTAACTAAAGAAATAAAAACGGCTATTTTAGTCATCTCGGGAATCTTACTCTTTATCTTTATTTTTTATTATTTAAAAGGAGAAAATATTCTTGACGATTCTAAAAAAATAACGGCTGTTTATGACAATGTCGAAGGATTGGCAACCTCTGCAGCGGTTACCATCAATGGTCACAAAATTGGAAAAGTTCAATCTATAGAATTTACAAACGATCGTTCGGGAAAATTAAGTGTCAACATGCTTATTGATAGTGACTTTGAATTTTCAAAAAACAGTACAGCTCAATTATATGAAGCAGGTCTAATTGGTGGAAAAGCCATCGCAATTATCCCTGCATTTGATGGAGCACCTTCAGTCAAATCAGGTGACTTTTTAAGCTCTGATGTAAAACCAGGACTTACCGACTTGGTCAATCAACGATTGACACCCCTGCAAGAAAAAATGGAAACCATGATGGTGAGTGCAGACACTTTGTTGGGTAACCTTAACACCCTTTTTGATACGCAAACTAAAGAGAACATCAAGTCAAGTATCGCCGAATTAAGTACAACAATCGCATCCTTCAAATCCACTTCTGAATCCTTAAATAGTTTAGTGGTTGATAATACCTCCGATATCGGGGAAACAATCACAAATTTTAATAAGATTTCTGAAGATTTAACAACGCTTAGTAATTCATTAGCCGCCGCAGATTTAGATACCATTATGGTTGATTTAAAATCTACGATTTCTAGTTTTGATCAACTATTAACTAATATAGAAAATGGAGAAGGTTCTGTTGGAAAACTCATGAAAGATGATGCAGTTTATAACAACCTAGAAGGCGCTACCAAACAACTGGAACAACTTTTAGAAGACATGAAGTTAAACCCTAAACGGTATGTCCATTTTTCGTTATTTGGAAAAAAAGCCAAACAATACGACTCTGAAGGCAACCAAATAAAAAATAACAACGATTAACCAAATGATGTTTTTGCCAAATATAATTTTTGCAATTATCCTTTTTTTAGGCATTGGTTTTTTTGCACGAAACATAAGTAAACTTAAACGCAATATTTACTTAGGAAAAGATGTAGATGTTAGTGGCGATTCTAAAATTCGTTGGAAAAACATGGCTCGAATTGCTTTAGGTCAAAGTAAAATGGTGCGACGTCCCATAGCCGGAATTCTTCATGTTATTGTCTATGTAGGTTTTGTAATTATAAACATTGAAGTCTTAGAAATCATTATTGATGGTTTGTTTGGGACACATCGTATTTTTAATGAGATTGGAAGCCTTTATGGCATTTTGATTGGAACCTTTGAAATTCTTGCATTTCTGGTATTTGTTTCCGTTGTTGTGTTTTGGTTTCGCAGAAATGTTATTAAAATTCAACGTTTCATGAAATCCGAAATGAAAGGGTGGCCTAAGTTAGATGGAAACCTAATCCTCTACTTTGAAATGGTGTTGATGGGCTTGTTCATTATAATGAACGCTACTGATGTAGAATTTCAGTCCATGAATTCAGGAAACATAATTAGTCAATTTTTCGCTCCCTTTTTTGAAGGCTATAATGTCCATTTAATAGAACGTACAGCTTGGTGGATGCACATTGTCGGAATCTTAATTTTCCTAAACTATCTTTATTACTCCAAACATTTACATATTTTGTTGGCGTTTCCAAACACCTATTTCGGCAGCGTAAAACCAAAAGGTCATTTTAATAATTTAGAAGCCGTTACTAACGAAGTCATGCTAATGATGGATCCAAATATAGATCCTTTTGCAGCAACTACTGATGATGCTTCTGTTCCAGATAAATTTGGAGCAAGTGATGTACAAGACCTCAATAAACTACAACTTTTAAATGCTTACACCTGTACAGAATGTGGTCGCTGTACAAGCGAATGCCCTGCCAATCAAACTGGAAAAAAACTATCTCCCCGAAAAATCATGATGGATACTCGGGACCGTTTGGTAGAAGTAGGTATAAATATAGACGCTAATAATGGTGAATTTGTTTCTGATGGCAAACAGCTTTTAGGCGATTATATCACCAACGAAGAATTGTGGGCTTGTACAAGTTGTAATGCTTGCGTAGAAGCCTGCCCAATAAGTATCGATCCACTTTCAATTATTCTTGAAATGCGTCGCTATTTAGTCATGGAACAAAGTGCTGCTCCATTGGAGCTAAACAACATGATGTCTAATATTGAAAACAATGGTGCCCCTTGGCCTTACAACCAAATGGACCGACTCAACTGGAAAAACGATTAAAAATAGTAAATAAAATTTAAATGAAAAGAGAAGAAGCAGATAAGTTATTACATGAAAAAGTAGAAGCTGGTGAACTAATAAGCCCAGTACTTCCAGGAGGTGTAAAAAATTATTTAATTGATATTGATGGAACCATCACAGAGGATGTCCCCAACGAAGAGCCAGAGCGCATGGCAACCTGCTTGCCTTTTTTAGATGCTTTAAAGACTTGTAATAGTTGGTATGATGAAGGGCATATGATTTGCTTTTTCACATCTCGAACAGAGTCTCATAGAGAAGTGACACAGAATTGGTTGAAACAACACGGTTTCAATTACCATAGCCTTTTAATGGGCAAGCCAAGAGGCGGAAACTACCATTGGATCGATAATCATTTAGTAAAAGCAACACGTTATAATGGTAAATTTACCGATTTAGTAGAAAAAGAAGTGACAATCGAAGTTTTTGACGACGGTCAACATGACTAATAATTAGATAATGAGCGATGTATTAAAAGTTCCTACAATGGCCGAATTTACGGCTCAAGGCAAACAACCCGAAGTTTTGTTTTGGGTTGGCTGTGCTGGTAGTTTTGACGACCGTGCCAAAAAAATAACCAAAGCTTTTGTAAAATTATTACACAAAGCCCAAGTTGAGTTTGCGGTATTAGGTACAGAAGAAAGCTGTACAGGCGATCCTGCTAAACGTGCTGGAAACGAGTTTTTATTTCAAATGCAAGCCGTTACCAATATTGAGGTTTTGAATGCTTACGAAGTTAAAAAAATTGTAACTGCTTGTCCTCATTGTTTCAATACACTTAAAAACGAATACCCTTCTTTGGGAGGGGATTATAAAGTGATGCATCACACACAATTCTTAAAGAGTTTGTTGGATGAAGAACGCCTTACTATTGAAGGTGGAAAATTTAAAGGCAAACGCATCACATTTCACGACCCCTGCTATTTAGGTCGGGCAAATGATGTATATGAAGCCCCTCGTGATTTGATTAAAAAGTTAGATGCAGAGTTGGTAGAAATGAAAAATTGCCGCAAAAAAGGACTTTGTTGTGGGGCTGGAGGTGCTCAGATGTTTAAAGATGCCGAACCAGGCGACAAAGAGGTTAACATTGAGCGAACAGAACAGGCTATGGAAGTTAAACCCGATGTCATTGCTGCTGGCTGTCCATTTTGCAATACCATGATGACCGATGGTGTTAAAAATAAAGCCGAAGGTCAGATTGAGGTCATGGATGTGGCTGAACTGATAGCAAACGCTAACGATTTATAAATCAAATACTACTCAAATAAATGCTCGTTAATTTTGATACCCTTCCCGAAACTGCTCGTATTTGGATTTACCAGTGCAACCGTTCTTTCTCAGATTCTGAATTGGAAGAAATTTCAAAAAAAACATCTGTGTTTTTAGAAGAATGGGCAGCACACGGCGCCGATTTACAAGCCGGATTTGAAATAAAATATAAACGTTTTATTGTTATTGCATTGGACCAAAAAATCAATGCCGCTACTGGTTGTTCTATTGATGCTTCTGTGAAGTTTATTCAGGATCTTGAAACTACGTATAAAGTAGATTTGATGGATAAAATGAATGTATCTTACAAACAAGGCGATTATGTGGCATATAAAACCTTAACAGATTTCAAAAAAATGGCGAAAGACAAAGCCGTTTCAAAAAATACAATTGTATTTAATAACCTCGTAAATTCAAAGGCTGAATACTTAGAGTTTTGGGAAGTCCCAGCATCCGAAAGCTGGCACAGTCGTTTTGTATAAGAGTTAACTTACTCGTTTTTCCATAAAAATGGTAACTCATTTGGGTTTTGAGAATGTGACATTTCTAATTTTAATAATCTTTTTTTAACGGCTAACCCGCCTGCATAACCCACTAGCTTATTGTTTGAACCAATAACTCTGTGGCATGGAATCATGAGCGCGATGGCATTGGCTCCGTTTGCAGCAGCAACCGCCCTTACGGCTTTATTATCTCCGATTAGTTTGGCTAACTCTAAATACGATATTGTGGCACCATATGGAATGGTTTTTAAAGCCTTCCAAACACTCAGTTGAAATGGCGTTCCTACCATTTTAGTAGGCAGAGAAAACTTAGTTCGCGATCCTCTTAAGTAGGCTTTGATTTGTAATCTTGCCAATCTTAATACAGGTATTTCTTTTTCAAAATACACGGCGTTTAAAGTTGTTTGTATTCGTTTGTCAACTTGAGATCGCATTTTTCGGTACCGATAATCTAATAAACAAACCTGATTTTCATAACTTCCAACGATCACTTCTCCGATAGTTGTTTTGTAGTATTGTATAAAAATGATTTTTTTTTGGGTCATAATTCATTTAGTTTTTTGTTTTTTTTATTGAGGGTTTAAACTAAAATGTTACGCTGATTATAAATTTTATTCATAAAACCATACCCAACAAATTTCTTATTAGAGACTTATTGGGTAATAGCAAAAGAATAAATTACTTTCAGTTTTGTGGGATATGAAGAATCAAATTTAGGATCTAAGTATGGCTTAAATATAACTGCACTCTAAAATCTAACAACAATTACTATCAGTTGCACAACAAGATTCTGTATTTAAATCCGATAATTTCACCCTTTGTTTTTCTTCCGGAATCCCACATTGATCTTGTGCCAAACAATTGGTTTGTTTAGAGCATAGTAAGAAATTCTTACCGTCAAAATCAAGCCCAAATTTGCCAATTGTTTGTGAATTTCCAATTTCTCCTTGGTATTCAACTTCAATTTCTAAATCTTCAATGTTTAAAATTTTTTCAGAAAGCTCAATGATATTGAGTAGTTTTTCTGGATGCAGTCTGTGGTCATAGTCATTTGCATTCCAAAGTTGAAAGTTAACCACTTCTTCATTTCTAACAACTCCGCCACAATCTATAAAGCGTTTAGTGATTTTTCCAACTTCGGTAACATGAAAGTGTTTCGGAACCAATTCTCCATTTGGTAATTGAAATCCAATGGTATCTAATTTTTTCAAAACGATTTTAACTTCAGATAATTTCATAGGAGATTTTTTTTTTGGGTTTAAACTTTAATGATAGAGTATAAATTTACAAAAAACTCAAGGTACTTTGGCACAATATATTATAGATATTGTCAATACTCTTATAGTTGTTTCAATTATTTTTTAAAACAAATTGTTTTAAATTGCTCTTAAAAACATTCAGTGTTTCTATTAAAAATAGTAATTTGGTATTGGATTTAAAGTTCCCTTTTTTTAAAATTATTTATGCGCCAATTTTATACACTTTTTTGCTTTATTTTTTCACTGTCACTTTTTGCTCAAGAATCTGTTTCTCCCTTAGACACATTTGATGTAGAGCTGCAAAAAACATGGGTAGATAGCACTTACAATGCGCTCAGTTTGAAAGAAAAAATAGGACAATTGTACATGGTTCAAGTATTTTCTAATCAAGATCAAGCGACAAAAAAATCGATTCTAAACCAAATTACCGTCAATCATATTGGTGGTGTAATTTATTCTAACGGAGGGCCTGTTAGACAAGCCCAACTTAACAATGAACTACAAGCTGCGTCCAAAATTCCTTTGTTAGTAGGAATGGATGCCGAGTGGGGACTGAGTATGCGCTTGGATTCCACCTACGCTTTTCCATGGAACATGACTTTGGGAGCTGTGAAAGATTTAGACCTCATACGTCAAACAGGCGTTCAAATAGGAGAGCATTGCAAACGTATTGGTGTGCATTTTAACTTTGCCCCAGTTGTAGATATCAATACCAACCCCAAAAATCCGATCATAGGGAATCGTTCTTTTGGAGAAGATAAAAAACAAGTCGCTAAGCGTGCTTTGACATTTATGGAAGGCATGCAAAGTGTGGGTGTGTTGGCAAATGCCAAACATTTTCCTGGGCATGGGGATACGAGTTCCGATTCGCACAAAACCCTTCCAACAATTGATTTTTCAGCTGAACGTATTGATTCTCTAGAATTATATCCCTACAAAAATCTCTTTTCTAAAGGATTGTCTTCGGTGATGGTTGCCCACTTAAATGTGCCCAATTTGGAGCCTAGACCCAACTATCCATCTTCTTTATCCTATCCAATTGTTACGGAATTATTAAAAGAAAAATTAGGGTTTAAAGGCTTGATTTTTACGGATGCTCTCAGTATGAAAGGCGCTTCCAATTTCAGTGATCCTGGCGAAATTGATTTACAAGCCTTTTTGGCTGGAAACGATGTGATGCTCATGTCAAATGATGTCATTCAAGGCATCG
>Ga0209534_10004544_pt1 | contig 12700 bp, 9 predicted proteins | sample COG_07_FD_184751 | JGI IMG/M metagenome (GOLD analysis project Ga0209534, IMG submission 184751) | Pelagic Microbial community sample from North Sea - COGITO 998_met_07 (SPAdes) (version 2) | ecosystem: Environmental > Aquatic > Marine > Neritic zone/Coastal water | place: Helgoland, sampling...
CATAGCACCCACTGTACCCATAACGGCGTCATCTATATAACAAAATGCTCGGGTTTGATCATGACCATAGATTTTAAATGGAGACTGTTCATCCTTAACAAAGCGCTCAACAATGTGCGGAATTGCATGACCAAAGCCCATTTCAGGGCCAATAATATTCTGATATCGAACAATCGTACATTCATAATTGTAAGCTTCAGCAGTATGGATAAACGCAGCTTCACCATGCATTTTTGTCATCGCATAGGTCCAGCGAGGGTGTTTTACATCTGCAACACACAAAGGCACATCCTCCGCGGTAGGAATCTCTGTGTTAAATAAATCAGAAGTACCTGCATAATTCTCACTTGATGAAGAAAACAGTAATCGTTTGATAGGATTGCGCGAGATCCAATCCAAGGTATTCATCGTTAAAAGCGTATTTATTCTAATGACATCTTGCGGAAACTTTAACGTACGGTTGACGCCTACGACAGCGGCCAACATGTAGATTTCATCAAAACTTTGATTTAGTTTATCGAAAGCACTAATGTCAGTAAAATCTGCCACTAGAGCTTTAAAACGATGAGATGTGCTTTTATTATTAGAAATTGCATTCCAATTAGAACCTTCCCTAACGTCAGCAGCGGTGACATTACAATCCCCCCTATTCACGAGAAACTCCACAATATTTCTACCAATAAATCCGCCACCGCCTAATACCAACACTTCCTTCATGCTCAACCCCGAAATAATTACTTTAGATCACCACGCCCTAGGACAGATACTTTGTGTTTACTTTGTAAAACCAATATCTGCTCTTTATCGAACAACCCGATAGTGTCATAGATTAACGCCGGATTTAATGCCATCAATTTATCAATAGTTGATACTAGCTTGTATTGACTATGACCCGCAGAAATAACTATTAGATCGGCAGTCGCATTAAGCACGGCATTTAAATCGGATTCAACATCACACTTCTGCTCTTCCCAATAGGAAACAAAGGGATCATGCAATACTATTTCTGCTCCAGTCTCTCTAACCATTTCCACCAACGGCTCTACTGGAGTAAAACGAGTGTCACCAACATCTCCCCGGTATGACACACCCATAAAAATAACCTTTTTATCGCTCACATCACCAAACTCTTGAACAAGACGGTCAAAAGCAAACTTCGGCATTTGGTCATTTACAGATACTCCGTTAATGCTCATTTCAAGATCTGACTTAGACCCGAAGTGAGATTTACGTGCCCAACTCGCAAGCAAAGGATCCTTCGTTAAGCAATAGCCGCCAACACCAATACCTGGATACATCAAATTGGCATGAGTTGGCCTAGCCCTAATGGCGTCAACCATCGCATATAAATCGACGCCAGCCTCCTCAGCAAATCTTGACCACTCCACTGCAAAAGCTATATTCATGGCGCGATAGGAGTTCTCGAGAACTTTAGCCATCTCCGTCGCATTGGTATGCTCAAGCCTAGTAAGTTCACACTTTGACATATCTATAATTGTTTTTAAAAACTCTTCAACTACGTTCGCACTAGTTTCAGTAACGCCTGCGTATACTCGAGGAAACTCTCGGATGGAGTCGATATACTGTGGTCCCGGCATCACCCTCTCATAGGAATGCCCAAGTCGGTAATTTTTTAGGGTAAGGTCACGCTTGATAAGCTCTTCTTCAAGTATGGGTTTGACGACCTGCTCACATGTTCCAGGCGGAACTGTCGTCTCAACCAAGACGAGAACGTCATCTCGGCAGTTCCTACCAATAGATTGAGTGGCCGCTTTAAATCCGCTTAAATTAACATCAAAGTCCTTTAATCCACCTTTTTCATGAGACTTTTTCTGAACATCTAAATTAATATCTACGATTATCACATCGGCATATTGATACGCTACTGGATCATAGGTCGCTAAAAAGTTTCCTTTCAATTTCGCGTTGTCGAAGAACTCAGCTATTTTGGGGTCATCTGCTATTAGCGGAAAAACACCATCATTTATGGATTGTATTTTCCAGTAGGTTTTTTCGCTGGCTAAATCAATTCCAATGACCGCATATTCCTCTGTGAGAGCATTGGCGCAGACTAATGACATTACTGCACCCACAAAGCCCAAACCTTGGATAACAACCACTTTTTTACCGACGTTACGATCTAGGAAGTCTTTTATATTTTTATAATCATCTAAAACTTCTGGAATAGTAATGACTTCTTGGGTGAGAGCGTTTATTGATACAGCCATATTTTTCAACTTTGTGAGGGAATTTGTGGATTAATTTATCTAAGTCTCGACGTTGGTAAATCGTATTCTTTTAAAGTATATCATCGTTTTTTAATAACGATAAATTGTACGTTGTCATAGAAACTTGAACTCGTTTTCAAACAGCACCTCGATCAAGCCTCTGGCTTACCGAGATTCGCCTCAGACCAAAGCCGAAAGCCCAAAGATGCATCGATGATCAGATTAGCAAGCCAGCAGCGATGATTATTCAAGATTTAAATGATGACTTAATCAGACTTGATCCAAACCAAAAAATTAATAAAAACGAAGCCAAGTAGTAAGGCAATACAAAATTAAGATTTATTAAGTTATCCCAAACAAGGATCGACAACATCATAAGCTTGAAAAATGAATAGTATTTAGATTTGGATATCCCAATATTTTTTTCGAAACCATTCCAGTGATAGACAAAAGTTAAACCCACTAAAAAAAAACCAAGTAAACCAGTTGCAGCAATCAAGTCGACAAATAGATTATGAAACTGAGCCCACCCATCCGTGAATCCAAATACTGCTTGACCCAAAGTTAAAGATCCGATGTTCGGAAAAATGCTCAAACCATAATTCAACCGCGTCGATACAGCTGCTAAAAAACCGAAAGGAGATCCGAGATCATATTCATTGAGCCAATAAACAAAGATAGAAAAACCCATGAGACACACCAAAGCTTTATTACGCCAAGTCAGCATGCTCGAAAATAAAATGAAACAGACCGAACTAATCGGTAAAACTGATGCCCGCTTCCCCAAAACTGACAATGTGAAACCTAAAACACCAAGCATAAAAATTAAAAAAATTTTTGTTTCAACACGGCTCAGGCTAAATAATTTAGTACTATCTTTCATAAATAAAACAAAAACCATGGTGCAAAAATATAGAGTCAACACAGCGGGGTATGCAACTAGAGCCTGATAGATTTCAAAGCCGAAGATAGCTATACCATTGTGCATACTCACAGGGTCATGCTTTATCCATAAAAGCCAAATAGCATGGAACAAAACAAATATTCCTAGGCCAAAAGCAAAGCCTTTCACTAAACTAATCGAGGTTTCGAAAAGAGACAGATTCTTAAATAATATTAAAATACACAATCCCGAAGACACCCCCAAAACTCTTACACTATTTGATGTGTAAACCAAATAGACAGAGATCAGGGCTATCGTGATTAAGTCGAAAAATATATGCGATTGCTTTAATGATTTCGATTGACCATACGCCTTAATAAATAGCGCAATCACTAAGTTGGCACATACAATAGGAAGTGCGGGGCTGATCGAATAGGTATAATCGCGATGAAGATAATGACACAAGCCTGGATGCGGGCATCCATCTAATCCCTGCCGCGCTTGGTCAATAATATTGACGTATAAGAAAGGACTTTCAGATGTAAAGAATAAAGGCCAAGCAGAGAGAACACCCAAGAAAAACAGGGGATCTCGTCTGCGAAAAAAATCTATAACTATTTGCACTGAAACATGTTCATTTTAACAAGTCTATTTTGTAAGGCTAGCCAAGAAGTCCTCGCCAAATTTTGCCATATAACGTCGGACAAATCGACGGGTCAATAATACTCGAGCTATCGAAATCAACGCCCCTCTGAGGCGCTATCCGGGCCTTGGCTCTAATAAGTCATGGCTCGCCGCAACTGATGTATCTGTCACTTTGAACTTTGGCACCATAGCGTTGAATTCTTTGACTAACATACCCTGTTCCCGGGGCTCTCCAAATAGTTATGGTGTATGTATGTGGCGATTCGCCAAGGCTTTAATACGCCCAACCCATATCTCATCCAAAGCATAAATCCGACAATGCTGTACTTGTGATAAATCATCATCGCAGCTGCGCCTTCTGGCATGAGGACTCTATAAATCTCATCAAGAGCGATTTGGGTGTCTTCAGTATGATGTATCACTCCGCAGGAATAAACATGATCAGATTAATCTTGTACAAAACTGAGACTCTCACAGTCCGTCACAAGGAGTTTCGATTCGCAGCATTTTCTATTTAGCCTTGACGCTCTGTGAGAAATAACTTGGGGAGTTAAATCAATACCTATAACACCGGCGCGCCCCAAGAAGGACTTCTCATCATCAGATCCTTATCCAACACCAACCTCGAATACCTTTTTCCCTCGATACTTGTCAAAACAACCAAAATTTAATGGGAACCTCTCTATCTTCTCCCTCTTAGATAATTGCAAATCACGATCTTTCGATTTGTCTTGTGAATAAAAATCTTCACCACAAGCAGCTTTATTCCGAAAATCAGGTACTTTTTTATTTCAATCAGGTTCACGCATTTTCATTCCCCTTACTCCCCACACCGAATATCATTTGATGAAATGTCCTAGGAAGAAAGTAGGCTACGGCATTAACTATTTTCTTAGCCAACGTATCACCTGGGTATCGAATACTTGAGATCACGGGGGAAGAAAACTGTAGCTCAGACAAAAGAACTTCCATCTCCCAGAAAGTATACTCACGATGGTGCCCGCTAAATGGGTATGTAGAATTTAGGTAATCTGAAATTTCAGGCATTGTCGAATCACCCATCAATAGTTGAATGCGCTTACCTAACCTTGCTTGATTAGGGACCGTCAATAACATATGCCCACCATCCGATAATGAATTCTTTAAGTTTTTTAAGACTTTAACTGGGCTACCATGTAAATGTTCTAAAACAGCTAAAACTTGTATTACATCAAATGTTTCAACAACGGAATAATCGGACGTTATGTCGTCGTCTGTCACTGTTATACCATGATCGCTAAGAAATGTGACAAGCGGATCAAAACCATCACTATATAAATCATAGTTTTCCACTGTAGATACCTGATAACCCTCCCAAGTAAGCAGAAGTGGAATAGCCCCAGTAAAAGTACCTATATCCAAAACTTTTGAGCCAATAGGAACATTATCTTTGTACCAATCGAGAACTGATTCACAGGAAGCCCATTCATGAGCCACAAAATATTCAAAAGGATCAATAGCGGCTTGGCGTGAAATGGCCCGATTCGAATGAGAAATCTTTTCGTAATTAAGGCCTGCCAATACAGGCGCCAAAGCTTTCTCTAATTTTGTGAATTCTGCCTTGTAACGCATTCGATTGCCTTGGGATTTTGTATTTGAGATGATATCAAAAGTAGAGAATGAATGACTTTGATATGTTGCTAAGATAGTTAATTGACTCTTCTATTTTCACTTACGCCTCATAAAATACTCTAGAGCTTAGAATAATAAATCAGTTATGGTGGCAAAGTCCTGTAATCTTGCTAAGTCAAGATAACTGATCCATTAACTTAGTGGCAGGTACTACCTCCTCGGATACAAAAAGGAGAGTAATATTTGTAAACGTAAAGCTATTTTCCTCTTTAGCCTTCATGCAGTGCCAACTTAAAAATCGTGACCTACTTTCTCTCAACCAACGCTATAAGGCGTCTTCGCCCAGGAAAGTATTGCTTATAATCTAGTTTTTTAGGAAACAGTAAATAGTTAATCCCACGTGCTTTAGAGAATCTTTTTAACGCCTTCCATACGTCATTGGATCTAGTCTTTCTCATAATTAAGTTTGTTAGCGACAGATGTTTACATATATCGTCCATCATTAAAATCCCATTATCATTCAATGCTTTCATCGCATTTTCTAGATCGATCGCTACAGTGGGTAGTGTATGGTCACCATCGAGCCATATTAAGTCGTATTTTTCGAGATCTTCATGAACGATTAACGCCGAGTCCTTTAAAATCAGTTCAGCCTTTGCGTTAATGATATTTTTTTGCCGGCGACTCTTAATACTATCGCGCTCTTCCGCGCTCTCATTTCCTACCAAGAGAGATTCGGGGAGGTCAATAGTGGTTATTGACGCAGAAGGGAACAAAGCCCTTAGTACAATAGTAGATTCGCCAGTAAAAGTACCGAATTCTAAAATCTTATTTATTCGCTCCGGGCGTGTAAGAGACACCGCAGCAAATAAGAGCTCCTGAGTCCTGTCTAAGCGCAATAAATTATCATATTGAGAAAAAGGTTCCAACCCAAATTCCAAGCGACACTTGTTCAAATGGCGCTCCACATCTAGAAGCCTAACCTGAAAAAAGGAATTAAGTGCTTGCTCAAATTGAGCCCTTGGATGTTTAGGCATAAATAGTTCTCACCATGTAAATCATTATTTTTAACTAGCTATGCAATAACCAAAATTTGGATACTACTAACTCTTCTAATACTGGTACCTTGCAGGTCTTTAAACTTCTATTTTTATACACTGATAAGACTAGTTTGTAGCCCTTGCTCAGGCTAACAAGCCGCAAAAGTCCAGCGCATTTACGGCCAGCAGCTTTTCGCGGTTACCGCTACTAGAGAAAATTGTGTGATTTATAAGTACTACCACCAGATCAGCCTCTAACGCATCATCAAAGGTTGAGAGTCGAAAAAACTTGTGCTCAGTAATGTTGGGTTCTACAACAATAATGTCATGGTTCCAATCCACTAGCTGCTGAACTACTGAGACAGCTGGAGATTCTCTAAGATCGTCTATATCTGGCTTAAACGCTAACCCTAAACAGGCCACAACTGGGTTTTCAATTCCCTGCTTTACCAAATCATCGACTTTCTCCATGATTTTATTGACTACCCAAGCAGGCTTTGAATCGTTGACTTGCCTCGCTAGCTTGATGATCTTAGAGTGCTCCGGATCACCAGATACAATAAACCAAGGATCCACAGCAATACAGTGCCCTCCCACACCTGTTCCGGGCTGCAAAATGTTTACTCGCGGATGATGGTTAGCCAAACTAATAAGTTCCCATGGATCTATGCCATGGGTGTCACATACCATTGACAGTTCATTTGCAAAGGCTATATTTACATCTCGAAAGCTATTTTCAGCTAGTTTACACATCTCAGCTGCCTTAGCTGAACATTTCAGTACGGCGCCATCCACAAATGTTTCATAAAATTCTGCAACTTTCTGTGTAGAAATCTGGCTTAGCCCACCGACGATTCGATCATTAGATATAAGCTCAGACATTATTTTTCCTGGTAAAACTCTTTCAGGACAATATGCAATTGATATTTTATCAACATCGATACCATTTTCAGTCAGAATTTGTGATACTTTCGCCGTGGTCCCGACTGGAGATGTCGATTCTAAGATCACCATATCCCCGGGCTTAATTAGATTCGTTAAAGATTCGATTGCCTCAACGACATACTCCAAATTCGGCGTCGGCGATTCTTGATTTGGATAAAATGGCGTCGGAACACATATAATATAAATGTCTGCCATCTGAGGCTGTAAATAGGCCTTCAGGGCACCCGAAGCAACTGCTTCTTTGACATATAAATCCAATGCTGGCTCAACAATATGTACACCGCCACTATTAATCGTTTCCACTGCGGCAGAGTTAATGTCAACGCCACAAACATTGTATCCCTTACACGCGAGTAGTGCTGCGGTCGGAAGTCCAATATAGCCTAAGCCAATAACACATACCGTTTCGTTATTGTTTTGCATTAAATTCCTCCGCTATTACCTTGAGGATACGGTCACAGGCATACCCATCTCCATATGGGTTATGTGATCGCGCCATCAAAGAATAGCTGACGGTGTCCTCTAGAAGTATTGATGTTTCGCGAATTATTTTATTTTTATTCGCACCCACTAATTTGACAGTTCCAGCATCAACAGCCTCAGGACGCTCTGTAACATCGCGCATAACTAGAACTGGCTTACCAAGACTCGGCGCTTCTTCCTGAATGCCCCCGGAATCTGTTAGTACCAAAAAGCAATGGTTTAACAGAAATACAAACGGCTCATAATCAAGTGGCGCGACTAAATGTATATTAGCAGAGTTAGAGAGTAACAAATTAACTGGATCCTGCACATTGGGATTTAGATGGACTGGATAAACGAAATGTACCGTCGGAAACTTCTTTGCTAATTCGGCTACGGCCTCACATATACTAACAAAACCCGCACCGAAATTTTCCCTTCTGTGGCCTGTGATTAAAACGTACCGACTATTCCTCCAGTCGAAGAGTAATTCTTCCGACAACAACTGAACAATTCTAGTGGCTCTATCTTCATTATTTTCGATTCGCTGCAAAACCCAAAGAAGGGAATCAATTACAGTGTTACCCGTGACAAATATATCGCCCTCTGAATACCCCTCGCTTATTAGATTACCCCGACTTAATTCAGTTGGCGCAAAATGCATTTTGCTAACTTTACTAGTAACTTGCCGGTTGAATTCCTCTGGAAAAGGCGCACGGACGTCATTGGTCCTAAGCCCAGCCTCTACATGCCCCACTGGAATTTTTGCATAAAATGCGGCAATGGAGGTAGCAAGGGTTGTAGTAGTATCCCCATGAACAAGTACCAAATCCGGTGTGCACCTACAAAAGACATCACGCATGCCAGTCAATATTGACGAAGTCACGTCAGTTAAGTCCTGTCCATTTTTCATTATATTTAAATCGATGTCAGGCTTAATATCGAATAGACCTAATACCTGATCAAGCATCTCTCTGTGCTGACCAGTCACGCATATCGTTGTCTCGAAAACATCGCTCTTAGATTGGAGCGCATGACATAAAGGAGCCATTTTAATGGCTTCAGGTCTTGTACCAAATACTACTAATACTTTAATTGTCAAACCTACGTCCCCTATAAGAACTGAAATTACAAACGCCTATATACAGCGATCACATGCGTGCGACGTCAGTCTTTTAACAATCGGTATTACCGATTGTTAAAAGACAAATACTAAAATTAGGCTAAAAAAATTACTACAAATCAAAAGATATCCCAATCGCCAAGTGTGATAAGCCAGTCATTTTCAATAAGAAAACCTTCCGACTCGGAATCACTACAGTTTCTCGCTAGGAGATTAAGTACTCGTGGATTAAACCGACTAGGTATACTATAAAAACCAGCCCTTTTCAGGTGGGTGTTCAATGTAGAATTTGATGATGCGAAAATTAGATTGAAATTCGAATCGATTAATGCTTTATTCTGGATAACACTATCGATAATAAATAGTAAACTTCCTTCATGCCGAGGCAAATATGCGAAATCCATCACTATCAACGCGGGGTTGCCTAGCATTTCATCCTCTTTAAAAATTACAACTGCCGTTAACTCTGACTTTTCCCTTACACATAACACGTGGTGTTTACCTCGACTCGAATCCAAGTAACGCCACTTTAACCAACGCTTGTCTCGCGTAAGATGCACCTTAAAAGATGATGAATATTCTGTAAATAACCTCTCAATCTCATCAGTTATTTGTATACTAACCTCGACAGATGCACCGGGGCGACTAACACTTCCAGACGCGAAATTTAAGATGCTTTGAACAAACCACCCCATCACCTTTTCAAGTCCAAATAAGCTAATCCTACTCGTTAATATATTTTCTAACTTTACCGGGCGGACCAAAGCTGGAATAGTCGAAACCAAGCTGAAATTATTATATTTGAGAAAGGTACGACTACTCTTCGTATTGGGAAATGTATAAGCGACATCAACCTCTGAGTTGTTTAAATCCTCATTGGCAAACTCAGCTAGTTGTCGAAATAGGCCAACCTGTCTATATTTTGGATGCACTGCTACATCCTGAATGTTACCAATCAATTTTTCCACGCCATTTACCGAGCAGTAGTATGTGGGTACATGATAGTATCCAACTATTTCACCACAATCCCAGGCTAAATAAATAAGACTTTTCCCAGTTGGCAGCTTTTCGTATTGCCAATCCCAATAGGATTCGTCATAGATCGCCTCGTTGTGGGCCTCAACTTCAGTTAGAGTGTTACGGATCGCATCAATTAAAAATGATTTTTGATCAAATTTAAGCTTTGAGAATTTCAACGCTATATTCATTGACACTGCCTCGCTCCTTATACTGCTTCACCACATTACTGACGGTATCAAATTTAAACTCTCCAAGAAGCCTGTCAGCAAAGGGTAACGTTTTTTTCAGACGCGTATAGTGAGTGAATTTAGCTTTACGTTCCATATCTACTACCGGGTGATACGGATCAAATTCCCATGGATGGGTATAAAACATTGTCTCCTTTCCAGCATTTTCTCTCTGAATTAAACCATTTTTAGTGAATCCGTAAGGAAATAATCGAAAATATGCACCACCAATACCAAGGGTTTTAGTCAGCAGTTTAAATGTTGAGACAGGGAATTCGGTTATACCATTTTCTTTAATGGTGAAGATCTCATCAGGCGTATTCGAAATCCCATATCGCCATGTTTTGACCGGTGAAATAGAACAATCGATTGAGTACCCCTCTTCCTTTAATATGTCTAACGCCCATAATGACTTATTAGTAATCGAAAAAAATGGAGCTCTGAAAGCGGTAACGTCGACCCCGGTTATGTCTTCCAAGATCATTTTGGTTCTACGTATTTCAGAACGAAACTCCTCCGGAGACATATCGTAAACCTTTTTGTGCGAATAACCATGTGATGCTATTTCATGACCAGCGCTCGATAGCTCCTGTATTAATCCCGGATACTTTTCACCAATCCAGCCCAAAGTGAAAAATGTAGCTGATGTGTTGTGTTTTTCTAGTAGCTCTAGTAGCCTATCCAGCCCCTCTCTAAGTCGATGGGGATATGCCTCCCATGACTCAAAGGGCTTTTCTATACCTTGATACCAGTCTTCTAAATCGACGCTAAAAACATTCATAACAAAAATCCTAATCAATCACTGGCAGATACTATTTCTAAAAGGATAAACAATCACAAGATATATCAATAAAAAGAGATGCAACTTCTAAAAGTCGCTAATTTTGGCAAGAAGTTCTTCCATGCTTTTTTCCCTAATGTGCCCTGATTTTAAGCGATCCAAATTATTTTTACGCTCTCCCAGACCAAAATCCTGTGCTAAAAGCCGATCATATGATTGCTTCATGCTTTCAACATTTCCTGGCATAAATATCTCAACACCATGGAATCTTTTAAAGATATCTTTAGCTGCGCCTTCAGGTAATCCTAATAATATCCTACGACCAGAGGCAATATACTCAAAGATTTTTGTTGGAACAGCCGACTTGAAATTCATGCCTATTTGCGCAAATAAAATATCTGATCGTTCCATATATTGCGGCACTATATCGGGTCCCACCGCACCATGGAATGTGAGATTGAACACTTTTGCTTTAGCACATTTTTCTTTCAAGCCAACAAGCGCTGTGCCATCTCCAACCACGTGTATCTCCAACTCTCTTTGATGATCTCTAGCAAAATCTATAAGCAAATCAAGTTTTTGAGCGATACCTACGTTACCGATATAAGAAATATTTATTTTTCCTTCGATGGGCTTTAACTCTATCGACTCAAACTTGCCAATCTTATCTAGTGAAATTCCATTCGCAACGACTAAGGGTTGCACACCAGAGATCGCTTCAACACTCTTTGCTTCTTCAGTATTTGTTACTGAAACAATGTCGGATCTTTTAGCAACAAAACAAACAACAAGGGCCAATAAATTCCCCAAAAAGCCTTTCAAAGTGTTACTGGGAAAATAGTCCCAAACTGCATCACGAATATCGAGTACCAACTTCCCGCCGCTTGGAAAAATAGCTATAGGCACTAACAGAAGGACAGAAGGCACGGTAACTATCGTAACCTGAGCTTCTGATTTTTTTGCGGCCGACCAAAGTTTGAAGGCCATAACTAACTCTTTTAACGCCGTAGAAAATAGCTTATTTTTATCGCTAGAGAGGGCTATATGGTTAACGATCTTTATTTTTTCATTGTAGTTAACCGGACCACATTGAGACTTAGCTCTTGCGTGAATTTCTACTTTATCTGCACATCCGGTATTTACAAGTTCTTCGGCAAAAACCCTGACTCGATTTGCAGTTGCCTTACCGTCTGGAAATGGAAACGAAGTGATAATGACAACTTTCATTTAGACTATTTCCACCCGACTCTCGCCGTTAACGAGAGCGATTTCTAAACAGTGGCTATCGGACAAAAACCCGAATTCAGTCGTTGTTCGCCAATTTACCAACTTCGCAGTTCCACGTTTTATACACAACAATAAGTCAACTCCATCATGCGATGTCAAAGAGAAAAATGTCTCGTCCTTTTGGGTGATAAGTATTCCAGGGTGAAAAATGAACCTGGAGATTGCAGAGCGGAAGCCCCCAGTTACCGTATCACGTACCGTAACTTTTTCTTTTTCAATGATCCAATTTCTGGTGTGTATAGGAGCACCATGTAATCTTTTGTATCCGTTGTGTGAACACTCTACAGAGAGCCCTCCATCCGACTCGTCAATTTTAAGACCAAAGGGATAGGCGCGCCGGGCCACTCGAAATGTTTCCCATACTTCTGATGAACTATCTTGATCTACTTCCACTGTATTGTGTGCCTTAGTCGATCGCTCAAAACTTCTGCGATCACTAGTGCCATAA
>Ga0209534_10004557_pt1 | contig 12676 bp, 12 predicted proteins | sample COG_07_FD_184751 | JGI IMG/M metagenome (GOLD analysis project Ga0209534, IMG submission 184751) | Pelagic Microbial community sample from North Sea - COGITO 998_met_07 (SPAdes) (version 2) | ecosystem: Environmental > Aquatic > Marine > Neritic zone/Coastal water | place: Helgoland, sampling...
CCAATGAAAATACTCGGGTTAGTAATTGGCAGTTTGGGTGGGGTATTTTTATTGGGAATTTTAACAAAAAGAGCAAATTCCCCAGGGGTACTAATCGGAATTGTAATTAGTATTGTGGTTCAGGTTTTAGTTGCAATTCATGAACCGGTACACCTTATTGCATATGCTGCAACAGGTGTTATTTCATGTTTTATTGCCGGATATATTACCAGCTTGTTTTTCAAAAGTGATAGCAGTCAAAGTAATTTGAATACAAATGATTAGAATTGAATCCTGCAACAGTCTGTAGGGTTTATCGAATGATTTATATTGAATATTTCTTAAAATTTTCTTGTCTTCTGATACATTTTTTTGTAAAACTTTTTGTTTTCCTGTGCGCTTGCAGCACTTTGGCTTTTCGTGTCTTAAAACCCAAAAAGCTGCCCTTCCTGCAAGAACAAAAAGTCAGCCGCTCCCATCAGCCCCTGGCGGCTTTGCGCCAAAAACAGACAACCCAAAGCTAAATTACATAACTCCTTCTTACAGTACAGCCGCGCGAAAAATCCACCCTCTATCCAAAGCTGTCCTATAAGGGCATTATGTAAATTAGCCGCGCGTGCTATGATGTCTGGCATTCCAATTCCACTTTCCATCAATTGCCCCTCCTCCCTTTCAGCGGTGCAAAAAATAAAGCAAAACAAAAATGTGCTGAAAAGTCCACGTGGCTGGAGCAGGTTCATTTACTTCATTTAACCGCTCGTCAGGCACTACATTCCGCAAGCTCCATTTCATGATCCGTTTCTTGGATTCTTGCAGACACTTTATGAGTAAGGAATTTAGTATATTCTTCATATGAATTTTCCCCTACTACATTTTTTGTTTCCATAGGATCTACCTTATGATCATATAACTCCCTTGCAACAGTCTCTCCAGTACTCATTTTGATCCACTCAACATAGTTAAATCTTACTGATTTTGCTGAATAACCCATAATAGTTCTGTCGTAATTTTGCCTAGCAATAGGCCATTGGGTGTATACAATTCTGTTCATCCTCAGTGCTGGTTCATTTAACAAGGGCACAATACTTTGTCCATCCACATGTGAAGGGATTTCTAAACCACACAACTCAGCCAATGTAGGATAGATGTCAATTGCCTCAACAGGTGACTTAGAAACAAGTCCTTTTTCACCATTCGGAATATTAAAAATAAATGGAACGTTAGTGTCTATATTCATATTGGTCCACTTACCCCAATTATTATAATCTCCAAGTTTATAACCGTGATCTCCCCATAATACTACGATGGTATTATCTCTAATACCAAGTTCATCTACTTGCTTCATCAAGTTTCCAACCTGTGCATCGGCATAGGAAACACAAGCATAATAAGCTCTTCGAAGGTTCAGGGCTGTAGCATCATCTATTTTTTCATACTTCCGAGGCATACCATAATAAGTATTTAGCTCTCCTGTTGTTTGTATCGCTTGTTCATATGAATTTTCTGGTCTTTCTGTTAATTCCGTCAATTCAATAGAATACGCTGGGTACATATCCCAATATTTTTTGGGTGCAACAAAAGGTAAATGAGGTTTTGAAAGACCTACCGCTAAAAAGAAAGGCTCATCATCCTTACTCAATTCCTTCATTTTCCTTACGGCATTTAGCGTATTTATTCCGTCTTTATAAATGGTATCATTCACTTTAGCAAATTCATATGCTGGCCCTCTGTGAAACCTTGTGTTAAGTGCTATTTTTTCAATTGCTTCTGTGGTAACATATCCTCTTCCACTCCAGGTCTCTTTTGGCGTCATTTCATCATCACCGAACTGATTTTTAGTGTCTGATCCATGATGGTATATCTTACCACAAGAAGCGATATTATATCCGTTCTGTTTAAAGAATTTATTCATGGTCAGAACATCAGGCATCAAATCTCTTAAAGATCTACCTGTATATATCCCACGTTTCTCTGGTCTCATTCCTGACATAATAGATGCTCTTGAAGCCATACATATTGCCTGTTGTACATGGGCTTCTTTAAACATGACGCCATCAGCCGCTAATTTGTCAATATTCGGTGAGATAATATGCTCTGCACCATAACAGTTTAATTCAGTTCGCAAGTCATCTATTGCAATAAAAAGTACGTTATACTTTTTTTGCTCCTTTTTTTCATCTGTATTAGATTGGCAAGAACATAATATTTTGGATATCATGCATAAAACAACTATAAATGATAATTTCCTTAATTGAAACATAAGTAGTATCTTTTTCATAGTGTTGGTTATTAGAAGTTCAAATTAAATTAGTGCATTGGTTTTAATTAAATTCTATTAAACTTCTGTCGATAAAATTTATATTTAAAGATCTGGTACTTGATCTTTATTCACTTTAGGAATAAATGATTTTAAATTACTTATAATCTCCTTGTTCTCTTCTTTTGAGGCAACGTTATTCCACTCATTCGGATCATTAAAATGATCATAAAGCTCTTTTGACCCGTCAAAATACTCGATGTAACGCCATCTTTTACTTCTTACAGCATGATTTCCCTTCATATAAGTCATTAATGCTGGTTTTGTTTTAACAGAGCTGTCTTTTAATAATGGAACTAGGCTATATCCATCGGTATGTTCAGGAATTTTTAATCCACAAAGTTCTGATAAGGTTGGATAAATCGATGTCATATCAACAGGATTATCGATAATTGTTCCAGATTTAGTAACATTAGGAGCATATATTATAAAGGGGATATGATTTGATTTTTCCCATAATGCGAATTTTTCAAAATGGTTTTTCTCTCCAAGATGGAATCCATGGTCTGACCAAAGAATAATAATTGTGTTTTCTCTATGTTGACTTTTTTCAAGTGCATCAATTATTTTTCCAATCATATCATCTGCAAATGAGCTACAAGCTTGATATGCTTGAACATATTCTAAATATGCATTGGGATCTTTCTCTTTAGCTTTTAACATTCCATTCCAAAACCATTTTTTATTTAAAGTCATTTTTTTTGCTCCTTCAGGGAGATCTTCAGTATCATTTTTAGGGATTAGAGGCATCACTAAATTATCCATGGGATACTTATCAAAATATTTTTGAGGCACAAAAAATGGCGAATGTGGCTTATAAATTCCAATATTTAAAAAAAAGGGTTTATCATATTTTTTATTTAATTTATTTAAGGCGTATTCTACTGTCTTATAATCAACTGTTTTTTCAATATTATTTGGCCAAGGTCCCCAATCAGTACTTCGAGATCCATATCCCTCTAGTCCATTAATTTTTTTATCTGGACGAGGTTCATTTATTGACATCATTAAATATTCATCAAATGATGCATTATCATGAAATGCCCAATTACTATGATGATGAAATATTTTTCCAGATCCAAAAACTAAATAGCCATTTTCTTTCAAATGACGTTGGATAGTTTTAACTCCTTTTAGTGCTCTACGCCAGTTTGAGGAATTTCCATAGACTCCGGTTTTATGGGGGCGTGTCCCAGTCATTACTGAGGCTCTAGATGGGTTGCAGGCCGGTGATGAGGAATATGCATTTGAAAAGAAGACTCCTTTTCGAGCAAGTTTGATTAAATTGGGAGTTCTGATTGGATTATTTGTATTAAACAACGTAGACCAGTCATTCATGTCATCAACCGTTATGAATAACACATTAGGTCTTTCAGTCTTTGAATTATAATTATTACATCCAATTAAAATTGGTACAATTAATAGAATCAAACGATAATTAAAACTCATTTTTTAGGTATTTTTGATTTTTATGATCCACAAATAGCTGTGTAAGCTTTTCTTCTATATCAAAATATTGATTATAAATTTTCTCGCTGATTTCAAAATAAAGAATTAACATTATCCGTAGCAGCTAAACTATGATGATTTAAAACAACATAATCGTAGGCTTCTTTATTTAGCATTTCAATGGTTCGAGAACCCTTCTCTTGGTTGAGATGGTGAGATAAATTAGAACCTCCCACCAACGAGTGATAACTGTCAATATAAATTGTTTCACTATTATTTGACATGGCCTTCACCACTTGTGGGAGGTTGTAATAATAGGTGAAGCTATTTCCAACAAAAAGTACTTTTAGAGTATCTTTTTCGACCTGTGCATTTACATTTATTGAAAATGTAAATAAAAATATTATTGAAAATAGTTTCTCCATCAGTTTCCCTATTTATTAACTTCAGTTCTATCATAAAATCCCGGTACGGTTGTCGGGAAGTTAGAGTTAGAATTAAGCTCTGCAGCTGATCCCATGAATCTTTGAGGCAAGGATGATCCAGTACTAGGTATAACCGGGACTCTGGCAGCAGTCTCATCTTGAGTTCTTCTTAAATCATTAAAGACCTCTATTTGACCAAATAATGAGATATAACGTTCTTCTAAGATTTCTCTAAGTAAAGCATTATTATTTGAAATTCCATCGGAATTTTCAATTCCGCCACTTTCAAAATCACTAGCTAAAAATGCATCATACTTAACATTAGACATATTGGGGTTGGACATGTAACCACCTGATGCCATGAAGTTTCTAAATTCATTCAAATGGGTTAAACCATTATTGAAGCTCGATCTCGCACCAGCTTCTGCTAAAATTAAATGATTTTCCGCAAAAGTTACTATTTTACCTGGAGCATCTATTTGAGCGAAACCGTCCTTGCTACAATTTGGCTGGATTCCAAGGGATGTATTTTGCAACAAATAATTATATCTGGCTGTTTCATCAGTTTTTGAGTGTCCACGGTAATTAGCTGGAATTGGATTTGTAGAATTATCAGGATCAATTAAGCTAGCAAAAAAGTCTGAAGTTACCAAGTCATTTTTCCTAGATGCTAAGGCAAAAAACTGATAATTCAAATTAGCATCCGCAGTAGCTGTTCCGTGTGGAGTCATCAAACTATTAGCATAAGAACTTATTCCACTTTGGGCAGCTGTGTAAGCTAAGGAATAGTTCTTTGTGTGCATATAATAACGGGCTTTAAGAGTATTTGCTACTTGAATCCAGGAACTAGGATTACCATCAAAGTGGATATCCGATCCAGCGGGTGGTCTTCCAATTCCTTTGGACAAATTTGTTATAGCTTGATCAAGTAAAGCTTGAACTTTTCCATACACAGCGGACTGTGTTTCAAATTCTGGATTTTCAAATTCTAAACTACCCCCTTGATCAAAAGGAATATCACCATACAAAGATGCAGCTGTGCCCAAAGCTATAGCTTGAATAACTTGAGTAATTCCAAGTGCAATCCCTTCTCTTCCCTCATCAATCAGAGATTTTTTTGCTATTAGAATATTTCTTAAAACTGATCTATATGTGAGGCTCCATGTGGTTTGAAAACTTGCAGTAGTCACGAGATGAGCCGTATAAGTTAGATGCTGACGATCTAATCCCGTCCCTTGTCCAGCTAAAATACCCGCTCGTCTTGCCGGAGCTCCAGTATGAATAAGTGTATTTGCAACTTCTGCAGCAGTAAGCGTATACTGAAAGGGAGCGGATGTAGGATTATTAGGGTTCTGATTTAAATCCTCAACTATCTTCTCACAACCAAAAGTAATTAGGGAAATAAGACTAATTATGAATAATTTTTTCATGATTTCTTAAGTGTTTTTAATTAAAAAGTTAATGTTAGAGAAAAGACATAGGATTTTGTGCTCGGATTGTTAAAATAATCAATCCCTCGAGAAGAGCTAACACCTGATACATTCGTATCAGGGTCTGTTCCTTCAAAATCTGTCCACAATAGTAGATTCCTTCCTGTGGCAGTTATAAGGGCATTTTGAATTCCTATTGATTTTGTAAACTCATTATTTAAGTTATAGCTTAATGAAAGCTCTCTTAATCGTGTCCAAGATCCATCCTCAACATATATGTCATCAATTCCTCCACCAAAATAACCTCCAAGGCCAATATACCATTCTTCATTAACTGCGACTGGTCCGTCTCCAAAGTCTTTTATTTCTCCACGAAAAGTGGTTCCAGAGGTGATAGTATTTCCCTTAAAAGTCTTCAAATCTTGTGTAGCAGTTACTTCATTTACTTGAGACCCCCATCGACCAAAATCTGATAATACTGATTTAGTACCTCCAAAAATATCTCCTCCCTGGCTTGTCTCTAATAAAACAGATAAAGAAAAGTTTTTGTATGAAACAGATCCAATAGCTGATCCTTGCCAATCTGGGTTGGGGTCACCAATCATCCCCTGAATAGGATCTTTTATGGGGAAACCATTTGCATCTGTTTCTATTTTACCGCTAGCATCTCTTAAAGTTTTATCTCCCCATAAAATTCCATGCTGCTGCCCCAACATTGCTCTATTATGCACACCACCCAAACCGGTAGCGAGTCGAATAGATTCAACCCCCTCTAAAAGATCAGTTACTTCGTTTTTATTTTTTGAATACAATAGACTCATATTTACATTCCAATTTGAGTCTCTATAAATATTTGATCCTAATTCTAACTCTACTCCATCATTTTTCATACTGGCCGCATTACCATAAAGTTGAGTATAACCTCTTGTGGGCGCTAAGGGAAAATTAATTAATATATCTGAAATCTTATTTGAGTAATAAGTAGCACTAAATTTTAATTTGTCATCTAAAAATCGAAGATCTGTACCGATTTCAAATTCCTTTTTCCTTTCGGGTTTGAGTGACGGATTTCCTAAAGAGTTGTCTGGGGTAAAACCTCCGCCTCCAAAAAGGCCTGTTGAGAGTGATCCTCCAAGTGAATCACCGTAATTAGGAGAGACATACTCTGCAAATGTATTATAACGAGTAGGCTGAACTCCAACCTCAGCATATGAGAATCTCAACTTTCCGAATGAAAGTAGTTCTTCAGGAAGAATATTGAGTTGACTAAATTGCCATGCCACAGAGGCAGATGGAAAATAGAAGGGTTTATTAGAGTTTAGGCCGAATGTCGAAGCCCATTCTGATCTCATTGTTGCATTAATAAATAGCTGTCCATAGGCTGAAAAATTTGCAGAGGTGTAACCAGCTACAGTTCTTTCGTTTCCAAAAGTTGATCTGACGGATCTGTTTTCAGGCGATGCGTTGTCCACATCTAATATGTCATCTCCAGTATCGGTATATAAAATAAAATTATTAATCGTATTTCCTTCAACAACTGTTTCCTTTTGATTAAAATTAAATCCCACTAAAATATCTCCGCTAAAATCCTCATTAAAGGTTTTGCTTGCTTTTGCAATAAAATCAGCATTGATAATACTATTGGTGGCAAAATCTTTTATTTGTGTCCCATTCACAAAAGCAGAGGCAGAACCTGGTGAATAGAATTGATGACCTCTTTCTAAAAACCTGTCTACTCCAGCTCGTGCAATTAATTCAAGCCACTCTAAAGGCTTAACGTTTAAGTTTACACTTGCTATAAAACGGTCAACCGTTGATTGATTTTCCTGCTCATTAATAGTCCATAAAGGATTATTATAAACAGCACTCCAGCTATCTGCCATTGGACGCCTGTATGTTCTTTGCCTTCCAGTTATTGGGGCAGCGGTTCCTGACGAGTAATAGTCTCCTTTGTATCCCGAGATATCAAAATCAGCAGGCGTTCTCAGTAAACCCAGGTATAACCCATTGTTACTTACACCACGACGAATCCTGTTTGAACCAGTTTTCATATACTTAAAAGATGCATCTAACATTGACTTTTCACTCAGTTTATGTTTGGCCTTGACAGATACAGTGCTCCTTCTGTAATCTGAATTTTTAACAATTCCCTCTTGATCAAAGTCACTAAAACTAAAATAAATGGAACTAATTTTATTTCCACCTGATATACTTACATTGTTTTCAAGAAAATGACCATTCTGAAAAACTTTATCAAAATTACTTTCATCGTAAAGCTGTGTTGAGTTTTTAGTGACTATGGGATAATGAGTCACTCCGTCTTGGTCTATAAAATATTTTCCCGAGGTGTCAACTGCATCAGCTGCTCCAGATCGTAATGAAATTTTATCTCCCCAAGCGCGCCTGTCCGTTCTTTTAAAAACACCTCCAGAACCTCTTCCGTATGTATCCTGAAGAGGATATTTGACGTTAATTACATCAGAAGAATAAGTTGTAGTAACATTAACTCTCATTTTTTGATTGAACTTTCCACTTTTTGTAGTTATCTGCAGAACTCCTCCAATGGCTTGTGTACCCCAAAGTGCAGCAGCAGATGCACCTTTTAGGACTGAAATGCTTTCAATGTCATTTGGATTTAAGTCATTTAGTCTTGATTGCTGTGCAAAATCATAGCTATCTCCTCTGACATCGTTACTCATTGGGATACCATCTATAACAATAAGTGGTTGAGAGTCTCTTTCAATTGACGACATACCCCTAACTTGGATATAAGCTCCATCACCAGGGTCACCTGAATTCCTTGAAATCCTCACACCAGCAGTTTTACCAGACAAAGAATTAATAAGTGATGTTTCTTTGGCTTCAGTAATGGTCTCATTGGATACCACAGAAGTGGCAAAACCAAGTTTGTCAGAAGACACTTCAAATCCCAATGCAGTAACTACAACTTCATCAAGTCTTTCCAAACTCTCCGCTAAAGATACATTTATGGTACTATTGCTTCCAACAGCTATGTTTTGTCCTACAAAACCAATGTAGGTAATGCCCAATATAGCATTATCATCTAAAACCTCAATAGAAAAATTACCGTCGAAATCAGATACTTTTCCATTATTTGTTCCCTGCTCGATAACGGTTACACCGATCAAAGGATTGCCGTTTTGATCTTTTATAGTTCCTTGTATTGTTTTTTGTGCATACCCAATTCCGGAAAACAAAAGAAAAAACATGAGAAATTTTGCAATTAACTTAGTCTTTTTCATTGTAAAATAATTTTAGTTGATTAATAATGGTTTATGGGGATCTAGTTTTTCACGTTCAACGGTTAAACTTTATCCTCCTTTTTTATTGTTATTTCATTTAATAAGCATTATTTTATATTATACTGCTTCCACCCCTAAAAAGAGGGACCTTACTATCGTTGGATTTTCCGGATTAAAAACACTTAAATATTCCATTTCTTTTCCAAAATATTCACATTTTCATTATTGGTCCATTAGAATAAGTCCTATTTGTAGGACACAATAAATTATTCGTCTAAATACTAAATAAAATAGTTGAATTCCAAATTTTTTTCACAAAAATTTAGAATATGAAAAAGCAAGTCCTAAAATTTTACAGGATAATTTACAAAAACCACAAATTATCTTTTCCAAATTCAGGGATGTCGTCGCTATCAAATTGGGGCGCGATTTTAGCTATCATTTCTGGATATTTTATTGTTACTGGTAAATTTTGTTGCCGGACGGATTTCCAATACATGCGGCTAAACTGATACACTTGGTCGATTAGCTGACGGATGATTTTAATATCCTTTAATTGCTCTTTATCGGTGCAATCAAAACCAAGTTTAATGGGGAAGGGAAAGCCATCGGCTGAACTAAAACTACTATCCGGGTAGCGTGAATTGTTGAACAGCAGGTACTTGTTTTTACCAATATTAATAAGGTGCCACTTTCAGGCATCATCTCTTTCCAGTGAAAGAGGCAAGGATATTAAACGCAATACGCACAGTAAAAGAATATGTTGAAACGGATTTCTTTGGAGAAAGTAAAATTGTCCCCGTTTACCAATACGCTTGTTATATCAGCACTTATGAACTTAATGTAGCAGAATTGCATAAAATATACAAACAACGTTCCACCAGCGAGACTTGGATAGAGCAGGTAAAGGGCCATGTTATGGCAGGTGCCACACTTACTGGTGATTTTTGGGCAAACGATATCCTTTGCCAACTAAGCGTTTTTGCCTACAACATTTCAGTGATGATGCGCCAAAAGAAAGACAAGTTTAAACGGCAAGAACACCGGACGATTATAGAATGGTTTATTGCAGTCCCTGCAAAAATAACCAGGAACGGGCACCAAACTAAAATTAATATGTATGAAAACCATTTTTACAAAGCCGATTGGAAAGAGCTTGACAGGCTCGTTGAAGCAGCATAAGAATTAAAGAAAGGATTGCAATAACTATAACGTTATAATAGTTTGATTGCGGATATCTTAAAAAAAGGTAAATTTTTAAATAAATTTAAACCTGTCAAAAAATCAAATTATTTGACCGGAATTGAATAGAACTTGCTCTCGGACCGAACTATTTTAGGTAGAAATTTTTTAAATTAAATACTTAAGTTAGATATTTAATTTATATTTGTAATACAAATAAGAATTATCCTAATAGACCAATAATGAAAATTGGATTAAATACCACAACTCTTGCTGACCAGGCTGAGGAAAAAATCATAGAATACATCAAAGAAAATCATTTGACCCCCGGTGATTCACTTCCCAACGAAATGCAATTTTCCAAAATGATGGGCATCAGCCGCAATGTCAAGCGTTAGTAGTAGTATGAATTCTGCCGCTACTTCATATTCTATTGATATTCATTTTAGATTTTGGAAAAGTAGTGATGAATTAAAACTTGCTAGAATAGCAACATTGATTTTTAGTGTTTCAGGTACCTAAGTAGCTTTGTTTATGGCAGGCTTTGAAATAAAGTTTTTGTGGGATGCTTTTAATAAGGTTTTAGGCTTGATAATAGGAAGTATGAGTGGACTATTTATACTTGGAATATTGGTTAAAAGATCAAATTCAACGGGTGCGATCATCGGTTTTGTTTTAAGTTTATTAATCCAAATATATATAGCAAGTCAATCATCAATTCATTTATTATTATATACAGGTACAGGAATGATTTCCTGTGTTGTACTTGAAGTTTTGGGAAGCGTAATCTTCCCTGAAAAAGAAGTGATTAAAAAGAAATAAAGTAAAATAGATAAAACATGTAACATGAAAAAATTAAATATTAAAGGACTTATAACGGCAACATTTACTCCCATGCATAAGGATGGTTCTTTAAATCTTTCAAAGATTGAAGATTATGCCAATTCATTAAAAAAAGACGGAGTTGTAGGTGTATTTATTTGTGGAACTACTGGTGAAGGAATGCTAATGAGCAAGGAAGAAAGAATCTCTGTTGCTAACGAATGGATTAAATTCAAGACAAGTGATTTTAAAATAATTATTCATGTTGGAAGCACGTCATATAGAGTATCAGAAAAACTAGCGGTGCATGCTCAAGAAATTGGTGCTGATGCCATTGGAACTATGGGGCCTGTTTTTCTACCTCCAACTGATGTAGAGTCTTTGATAGACTATTGCGAACCCATTGCGAAAGCTGCAGCTCAAATACCATTTTATTATTATCATATCCCATCGGTATCAAACGTTTCATTGCCTTTGAAAAGTTTTTTGGAAGAAGCCGCTAAACGTATTCCTAGTTTGGTTGGAATTAAATTTACCCATAATGATTTGATGGAAATGCAGAAATGTATGACACTCAATAATGAGCAATTTGAAATTTTACATGGTTATGATGAGGTTCTTTTAGGAGGTCTTGCTTTAGGTGCAAATGGAGCCGTAGGAAGTACGTATAATTATATGGCTTCTTGCTATCAAAATATTATAAGTGAATTTAAAAAAGGAAATATAAAAGAAGCTCGAAAATTACAATTGAAATCTGTAGAAGTGGTAGAAGTATTGATAAAATATGGAGGTGGAGTTAGAGCAGGAAAAGAAATTATGTCTTTAATAGGTGTGGACTGTGGGCCATGTAGAGCTCCAATTAAAAAATTCAATAATCAGGATAAATTAAATTTAAAGAGAGATTTGGAGCAAACAGATTTCTTTAAAGGCAGCTAAAAAACTGGGAAAGGAGAAGTGTTTTTGGCGACTCTTAAACTCTAAAGTCTTAATTTATTTCAATATTCAACAAACACTACTTCTCTAAAATATGAAAAGTTACAGTTCTCTTATTCTAGTCCTTTTTTTAACGCTGTTTTCTTGTAGTCAAAAACCAAAATCAAGCAATGTTATTTCAATAAAGAAATTTAATTACCCCGTACCCTAAGATAAATTAAACAATCCTGTTTTAAGAATTTGCATTAATGCGGATGGGCTCGAAAATCTTTGGAAGAAATCAAAATCAATTTAAACGGTTCGAATTCGGATAACATTTCCGAAGCTCGAATTTTCTTCACAGGAAAAGATTCAATATTTAGTAATAAGGTACAGTTTGGTAAATCCTTAGTAAATTTTAAGGATGCAAAAAATAATGGCTACCAAGTTTTAGATGAAGACAATAATTATTTATGGGTTTCTTATCAATTAGCCGGAACTGCTAATTTAACAGACAAGTTAGACGCTAATTTAAATTACGCCAAAATCGATGGAAAATATTTAACCAACAAAAAGGAAAATTCTGATGATAAATTAAGAGTCGGAGTTGCCTTAAGAAATCATTGGGTCGATAGTGTTCATACCTATATAATCCCTGTGTTAGCAACGTCTAACAAAGGAACTTTACTAGCTACTCCAGGTTTTACCGTTGTCTTCCGTACGTTTTAATAATATGTTTATATACCGCTATCGCCTGCTTCACGGCCTTCGCAAAAGGCAAGAAGTATTCCTTTTTGTGTGACAACCAGCGAAGGAATACGGTAATTATTGTATTTCCCTGTTCACTGTACCCACAAAACTGTTGTTTGAGTTGTTCTTTCTTTAATTTTGGCACAA
>Ga0209534_10004561_pt1 | contig 12666 bp, 11 predicted proteins | sample COG_07_FD_184751 | JGI IMG/M metagenome (GOLD analysis project Ga0209534, IMG submission 184751) | Pelagic Microbial community sample from North Sea - COGITO 998_met_07 (SPAdes) (version 2) | ecosystem: Environmental > Aquatic > Marine > Neritic zone/Coastal water | place: Helgoland, sampling...
ACATCGACTCCAGCCTCTGCCATTACTTTAACCATATGAGGGTTAAGTCCATGCGTTTCGATCCCAGCAGAAAAGGCTTCTATTTGATCATTTTTCAGATGACGAGTCCATCCCTCAGCCATTTGGCTTCGGCAGGAATTCCCAGTGCATAAGTAGAGGATTTTTAATTTTCTATTCATTTTTAAAATTATTAATTCAGATGCAAAGAGTTTTTTCTTTTCCGTTGTTTCCTACGAAGGATAATTGGGGAACAGGAAGTAATTTCGTTCAAATGCTCAATATCAAATTTAAGACTTTCATCATGATACAATTTAAGTTTAAGCCATTTAAAAAGGGGGGATAGGCTCGCATCTTTTTGGTTCAGAGTGTAATAAACCCATCTACCTTCTTTCCGGCTTAATACGAGCCCTGTGTCTATTAAAATATTCAAGTGGTTTGATGCTGTCGGAGCACTAACTCCTAACCACTCATGAATTTGGCATGCACAAAGTTCACTTTTTGTAATTAGGGACAACACAATGCGCAATCGATTTCGATCGCCCAGTGCTTTAAAGATTTTATTCACAGATCGTTTGTTATTTAGTTAATTAACTAAATGTCAAACATCAAAACACATTGTAACAATTGTTATAACTTTTGTTTATAATGTCGGTGAAATTATTACAAGGAATGTGAAAAGTTGGCACATTACTATGTTTTATTTTTGTTGTGGATTATGGCAATGGTGACTTAAAGGTTTGTTTTTTAACGGAAACATTTCCTCCTGAAGTTAATGGAGTAGCTTTTACGCTTGCTCGTTTAGCAAGAGGTCTATCTTTGCTTAATACAAGCGTACAAGTGCTTCGCCCTCAACGGGCTTATAATGGATCAAATCATGAAGTCTGGGAGGAACTTGATCTGCCAAGTTGCCGAATACCTAATTATCCTCAGCTGCGATTTGGAATGCCATGTGCAGGAAGAATAAAAAAAATTTGGCTTAATAATAAACCCGATATTGTTTATCTCGCCACGGAAGGACCAGCCGGGTTTTCTGCATTACGAGTTGCGAAAAAGATGAAGATTCCTGTTGTTTCGGGTTTTCATACAAATTTTGATCTATACCTCAAGCATTATCGAATTTCTTTAATTAAACCCTTGGTTGATTCGTATCTCCGATGGTTTCACAATAATACGTCAGCGACTTTTGCTCCCACAGACTGGATGATTAGTGAACTTGAGAATAAAGGTTACAAAAATCTAAGAATGTTAAGTCGAGGCGTGGACCGAATGCTTTTCTCACCTTCTGAACGTACACAGTCCCTAAGAGAACAATGGGGTGTTGGAAAAGATGATAAAGTTTTACTTACAGTTTCCCGTATTGCTGCGGAAAAAAATCTTGATCTTACCTGTAGTTTATTTGAAAAAATGATAAAAGGAGGGCGTGCAAAATTAGGAGTTATTGTTGGTGATGGACCGGAACTTATTAGGTTATCCAAAAAATTTCCGTTACTAGTTTTCACCGGATGCCTTTCAAAAGCTGATCTAGCACAGCATTATGCATCTTCTGACTTATTTCTTTTCTCAAGTGAAACGGAGACATTTGGAAATGTGGTCACCGAAGCACTTGCGTCTGGATTACCAGTAGTTGCATATGACTATGCCGCACCATCGGAATTTATTATAGAAGGAAATAATGGCTATCTTGCTTCATTGGGAGATAAAAACGAACTTGAAGAAAAACTAATTTTTGCACTCCAGAATACTAAGGAAACTTTCTTGCAGTTCGCCAAATTGGCAAGGGATTCTACTGAGAGGGCTGATTGGGATTTTATTTTTAGTCAATTTAGAGATGACCTTATCGATGTTTTGAATGAAAATTTAAATTCCATATCTTTTCCTAAAGAGAATCAATGCCAATTGAGTCATACTTAATGAAAGAAAAAAAAGCTAAGTTGCAGTATAGATCGATCATTTTGTCTGATACCCATCTAGGAATGCGTGAGACAGGTATTCGTAAGTTAAATAATTTTTTGTCAAATGTTTCCTGTAAAACATTGATATTAAATGGAGATTTTATTGATGGTTGGGCACTTAGCAAAAGTGGTGAATGGAAAAAAGCTCATACCCGTTGTATCCGACTTATCCTCAAGATGGTCGAAAAGAATAAAACCCGAGTAATTTACATTCGGGGAAACCATGACGACTTTTTATCTAAGGTTTTACCAATTGCATTTGATCGCATTAAGATTTGCGAAAAATATATTCATAAAGGGATTCATAAACGCTATCTAGTTGTTCATGGAGACTGCTTTGATAGTTTTTCGACAAAGAGAAAGTGGATAGCTAAGGTAGGATCTGTGGGTTATGATAATTTGATGCGCTTTAATCGACTTTATAATAAATATAGAAAGTTGCGTGGACAAAAGCCTTTCTCTTTAAGTGCTTGGATAAAAGCCAAAGTAAAAAGTGCGGTTAATCATGTTAACCGTTATGAGGAAAGCTTAGCCAAGATGGCTCGCAAGCATGATTGTGAAGGTATGATTTGTGGTCACATCCATGTGGCGGCAGATCGAATGATCAATGGAATTCATTATCTTAACAGTGGTGACTGGGTTGAGTCAAATACTGCTATTGTCGAGAATGATAAAGGAGAGATTCAAATTCAGAGTTACGATGTATTTGAACGAAACCTTAATTTATTAAGAGATTCGACCAACTCTGGTACCCAATCTTATTCAAACAGACAAAGCAGTGGGCATTATTCCTCTGCGGGTTCCATAAATTAAAGAAAGTCTGTGCCAATTATTATTATACCTCATTTCTGTGAGGTATTTACCTTTTTGTTACATAATTGTTACAATTACACCATTGGATCATTACAATAAGAGTCTATAAATTTAAATAGTCTCTTAGTGAGATTAATAAGACCATAACTAAACTAATCATTCCATGAAAAACATATCCGTTTTGGCACATCTGTGTCTGTCCTTCTCATTATCACAAATCATTAACGCCCAAGAAGATCAGGTATCTGCTTTTGACAAAATATGGGACAATGTTGTTCTTTATGAGAATGATGAAAATTCATTGATGAGTAAATTATGGCTCACAGGAAGATTACAAGGTGAATACCATAGCTTTGTGAACGATGTGAGCGGAGATGATCACGATGACTATGATTGGAGAAGGTTCCGCTTTGGTTTCAAAGCTACACTTTTTAGCGATATTACCCTACACTCGGAAGCCGACTTCGGTCTGGAAAATAGAGGTAAACCACTGTATAACCGACTGACCGATACTTACTTTTCTTGGTCTGCAGAAAGTGGTGTTAAATTCAAACTAGGAAAACAGTCTGCACCTTTCACATTAGACGGTTCAACATCGTCTAAAAAGTTGCATACCTTGGAAAGAAGTAAAATTGCTGATAATGTTTGGTTTGGACAAGAATATTTCCCAGGTATTTCGGTCTCAGGATCTGAGAACGAAATCGACTATTTTGCCGGGATTTACTCCAACGACAACGATGATGAATTCTATGGGACGTATAAACACGGCCAATTTGGACTCATTTCTCTTGGAAAAGACTACGCCGAAGACTTTAACCTAGAAAAATCATATTTCCGGTTAGATTTTATGCTACATGAGGATTCAGATGACGGCTTTCGTGTAGATGATTGGAACGGTGCTTACTCCTTTGTAACCAAGTGGGAAAATAACGACTGGTATTTTTGGACGGATTTAAGTTTTGCTGACCGCAAAAATGGAGATGTTTGGGGTATTCAACTCATGCCATTTTACGATATCACGGACAAAACTCAGGCAATTTTTTGTTACACTCACCTTGATAGCTCTGGAGATAACCAGTTAAGAGCAAGTAGATGGGAGGATAGACTCGATCGTGGGGAATTCCGTGGAGATGACTTAACAGAATATTTTTTCGGACTAAATCACTTCTTTTATGGTCACAAACTGAAGTGGCAAAATGGACTACAATATACAGAACTCTATGAAGCAGACGGCTCAAAAGAATACGAAGGGTGGGGATTCACTACCGCCTTTCGGATTAGCTGGTAAAACTACTCGAAATTTGTAAAATAAACCTACTATTAATTAAAAACATGAATGTTATAAAAAAAGCATTGATCTTCGCTAAAGCCATTGCGTGTGCGACTATCCTTAACGGCCAAGCAAAAATTGTAATAAAGGGTTCTGATACTCTTGGTGCCAAAATGATTCCCAAGCTAGCAGAAGCTTATGAAAATAAGAATCCTGGAACAAAGTTTGAAATAGCTGCAGAAGGGTCTTCAACTGGCATTGCCGCAATTATTGATGGCACTGCCGACATCGGGATGTCTAGTCGTGAGCTCAAAGGAAAGGAAAAAGCCTCAGCAGGAGCAAATGGCGTTCGACTTACCAAAACAGTAGTGGCTCTAGATGCGGTGGCAGTGATAGTTCACGAGAAAAATCCTATCTCTAAATTGTCCTTAAAAGACATCGAAAGAATCTTCACCGACGATGTTACCGACTGGAGTTCGGTCGGAGGCAAAAGCGGAAAGATCTCTGCCTACACAAGAAATACTTCTTCTGGAACCTATGCATTTTTTCAAAAATTTGCATTAGGTAGCAGGGACTATGGAAATTCGACTCAAAAAATGGCTGGTAATGAACAAATTGCTACCGAAGTCGCTAATAATTTAAATGGTATTGGATACATTGGCTTAGCCTATGTTGGGGCAAAGGGCATCAAGGTTATCGAAGTTGAAGGGGTCCTTCCATCTGCTACCACTGCTAATGACGGTAGTTACAAATTAGCTCGAGGCTTGAATTGCTTCACCAATGGCAATCCTTCTGGAAATGCCAAAAAGTTTCTCGATTTTGTACTGACTTTTGAAGGACAGAAAATAGTTGCAAGCACTGGATTCGTCCCTGCTAACTAAACTTCATTTAAATATTATAAAAGAGGGATGCCAATGTGTATCCCTTTTTTATCCTCAAAAGAATTGAGCTTTTAGTAGAAATAACTTGGTTTAAAATAAAAGCTGCAGGCTTTCGCCTGCAGCCCCGTTCATAAGACCAATTATAAACTAACGCTTACATGAAGCATTAGAAATATCATCTCAAAATAATGCCACAATTTATCACGAAAAAAGTATCAAATAAGTAACAAAGACTGATTTTACGATTCATTACTATGTTTTAACAATGACATTAACTATTCACAGGCAGGGATTTTGCTGATAAAAATCTATTAAATTCTATTTTAAAAATGTAACGCCTATTTAATCTATTCCGTGAAGATTTGTTACAAAGATTTATTATAAAATCATAATGAAAGAAACAGCATCTACATTTACTCCAGCCAATCATTCGATCCTAATCATTGATGATGAGCCTGACATCTGCGAACTCCTTGAATACAAGTTAAGGAATGAGGGATTTCGTGCCGAGTCAGTTTGCAATCCCCTTGAAGCCTTTGGTAAAGCTAGAGATCTCTCTCCAGACCTAATTGTTTTGGATGTTATGATGCCTGATTTAGATGGATTCCGATTGTGCAGTATGTTTAAAGTGGATTCAAAATTAAAAAACATACCTATTTTATTTCTTACCGCTAAAGTGAAAATTGATGATCGTGTTAAAGGATTTGAAAGAGGGGCGGATGATTATCTGACAAAACCCTTTGACACGAGAGAACTCATTGCTCGAATTCGTGTTATCTTGTCTAGAACTCTTACAAAGCAAGTCGCATTGCAAGGGAAACTATTTGCTGGAGGAATTAGTTTAGATCCTGAATCCCATGAGGTCACAGTTGATGGAAATTTAGTAGATTTAACTAATACTGAATTTAAACTCCTTCATCTCATGATGGAGAGAACTGGTAGAGTACAATCAAGAGAGAATCTCTTAGTGAATGTATGGAACTATGATACCGATATTGAAACTCGAACTGTGGATAATCATATTGGAAGACTTCGCTCAAAATTAGGGAAAAAAGGTAATTTTGTTAAAACAGTTCGAGGGGTGGGGTACAAATTGCTTACGGATTGATGTAGGGGGCAATTCCAAGGATACTTATGCTATGTGGATAGCGTCTACCATCGTTTTTTTTCTTTTGTTTACTTTTCTTTGGCTTCAAAGAAGAGTCACGGTTCGCTTTGTCAGGGAAATCTTCAATTCTCTTGAAGACGGGCACGGCTTAATCATTGAAGACACAAAATTTTTACCGGCGAAACTACCGTTAAGCAAATATCAGAAAATTCTGGAAAAAAATAAAATCAAGATTCAGGCACTAAAGAAACAGCATGAACAAAGAACAAATGAATTTAATGAGACCCTTGGCGGTATGCTAGATGGTGCATTGCTTCTTGACCCAGGGCACATCATCACTTTCTCAAATCAATCTGCTAATTATTATTTCTCGGGCGGTGAGACTCTTATTGGGAGAAGACTTGAGGCATTCATTGATTCTTCCCAACTGCTTGAAATGATCGATAAGATTAAAACCGGCAAAAAGCATGAAAAATCTGAATTTCAGTTTTTTGATGTAAGCAACACCTATTACTTTGAAGCAACGGGAGCCTTAATATTAAATTCTGTTACTAATAAAAGCGATAAAATCCTCCTCCTCTTTCGCGACCTTACCGAAATAAAAAAGTCAGAAACGATGCGCAAGGATTTTGTAGCAAATGCATCCCATGAGCTTCGCACACCCATAACCATGATTAAGGGATTTTCAGAAACTTTGCTTGAGGAGGCCGGCATGCTTTCGAAAGTTGGCCGCAGTTTCATGCAAAAAATCCACAAAAATACCTTGCGTTTACAAGTGCTGGTTGAAGATTTACTTAGTCTATCGGAGCTTGAATCAGATGGCAGTCCTCTGAATAAAACATCAAACAAGCTTTCTGAAATAATTCATGGAGTGCATCATTACCTTCAGGACAAACCCTACATTGATTCAGGAAAATTGTTTTTCGAATTGGAAGAAGAGCATGACCCCTTTCCATTTGATGCAGTAAAGATGGCAATCGCTATAAGTAATCTTATAGATAATGCGTTCAAATACGGTAATAATTTCTCAAAAATAACTGTAAAAACAGAGATCTTTAATGAAGGAGAATGGGTCTCATGTTCGGTGATTGATGATGGATGTGGAATTCCTGCCAAAGATTTAGAACGAATCTTTGAAAGGTTCTATGTTGTGGATAAAGGCCGGTCTCGAGAAAAAGGTGGTACCGGGCTTGGTCTGAGTATAGTCAAGCACATTACTGACGCACATGGAGGAAACATACATGCGGAGAGCATTCCCAACGAGAAGACATCATTTACTATTCGTATCCCAAAAATCCAAACGAAACCATGAAAGACTTGGAGAACCTAATGAAGGTATTTATTGCCAAATTTCTCCTTTTAAGACAGAAAAAGGTTTTAATTTCTAACTGATCCGGAAACCTTGCTTCTCTCAAACTGTAATTCGATGCACTTTTCTCTCAAAGCTTACTAAATTGAAAAAAGAATCTTTAATTAAGGTCTTCTTTGGCAGCAATGCTGTCATGTCGGTTGTAATTCTCGGTCTAATCACAATCTTTTTGTTTAAAGAAGGTGTTGGATTTTTTGGACAGTATCGCGACGAAATGAATGTATATCGTTCTTCTGGCATGGAATATGCCAATATCGTTTCCAAGCAACACGATTCACAGACTTTGCTTTTTCGATACATCGAGGGAATTTTAGCCAGAGAAACGGAATATTATGACTCGCTTCCAAAGGATTCCCCAAAAAAGGAAAAAGCCAAAATAGCCAAAAATAATTTTTTAAAGTTTTCGCAGGAATTTCAGCAGGTCAAAGATTTACTATTAAACTATGAAAAAAAGGTCGTTAAATGGGCTGCTGAAACGAAACTTTTCCTTGGCAAGCAAAAGACCATACTGAGCCTCAAAAAAGAAGCTCTTAAAAAAAATATACCCACTGAAGATTTTATGCTTAGTTTGCAAGAAATTGAAGATAGGACATTCTTTGTATATCAAGAACTTGAAAGTTGGTACTATTACTTTATTCGTCACGATCGTGAAGATTTGGCCAAACAGATCAATTCAAGCATTGGTAGTGAAAGTGGAACCTACACGGAAAAGACGATTAGTAACTTAGTCCCTCAGATTCAAAAATCTTACAATGAACAATACATTGAAATATCCCAGAGGCAGGCTCAAGATTTTAAAAATCTGTTTAGTGATTTCACAGATACTTTTTCACTGTCAGATTCAAAAAATGATTTCTTTAAAGCTAGGCAGGCTCTTTTCGAATACCTGTCTGAAATTCCTGAATATGAAAAAAGACTTTCGCTTTGGAATCCCGGTACATCTTTCCCCTTTTTTCGTGCAATCACTGGATTTCTTCTTGGAACAGACTGGGTAACGAACTCTGCCCGGCAAGACTGGTATGGAGTTATCCCTCTTTTTTCTGGATCTCTTTTGGTAACTTTGATTGCCTTGCTACTTGCGATACCGTTGGGAGTGGGATCTGCCATCTACATTAATCAAATGGCATCCGTAAAAGAACAGGCTATTATAAAGCCTAGCATTGAATTCATCTCGGCAATTCCTTCCGTGGTAATTGGTTTTTTTGGAATCGCAGTACTTGGGGGTATCATAAGCGAATTTACCAATGAAAGATTAAATTCTCTTACTGCCGGTTGCCTTTTAGCTTTGATGACTGTTCCTACTATTTTCACTCTTGCAGAAGATGCTTTAAACAATGTACCCAGTGCTTTGAGAGACGCTTCTCTTTCTCTTGGTGCTAATCGCTGGCAGACCTGCATTAGAATAATTGTCCCCTCTGCGATAACTGGAATTATTTCCGCCATCCTGCTTGGTCTTGGCCGGGTTATCGGAGAAACTATGGTAGTTCTATTGTGTGCAGGGAATCGAATTGCGATTCCCGACTTCACTTCAGGGTTTGGAATTTTTGCACAACCAGTTCATACCATGACAGGAATCATCGCACAGGAAATGGGAGAGGTTGAATTTGAAAGTATTCACTATCGGGCACTATTCATGGTAGGGGTAGTTCTTTTCACACTGTCATTATCTATAAACTTTTTTTCTCAGGCCATCGCAGGGAAATACAAAGCAAATTATTGATGAGCACACGGAAAAAAGTTTCATCGAATTCTTTCAAAACGGTTCTTACGAAAGAAAGTGTTTGGGAGAGAATCGCCTTCTCCATCATGCGCTTCATGACTTACTTCGTGCTCTTTTGTGCAGGTTTTCTATTTTGGGATATTATTTCAAAGGGATCTAAAAAAGTCTTTGAAGGGGAAGGTTTAATTAATTGGGAATTTCTTACCGATCACCCGCAAACCCTTCATGTAATCGATCAAAACGGTACTAAGCAAAAATTAAGCTCAACCAAATACTACCTACTCAAAGAGGAGAAAATCTCTAAAAAATGGGAGACTTACATTGCGCAAAGCAAGTTTTCCAATCAACTTGCGGATTTAAGTACAGGTTTCGATGCACTCGCGGAGGCAACCCAACCTGAAAGTATTGTTAGCCTCCAAAAAAACTTACTCGAAAATGAATCCAAGTCAGCAATGCAGAAGTTTGATTTTTGGATATCCCTGTTAAATGATCCTAAATTGACTGCAGAGGACTTTGAAATTAGAGAGTCTGAAGTCATTCCTATGGTCAGTTCCTTCATGAAAGGCTTTCTCTCATCAGAAAGCTCGCGATTGAAGATAATTGAAAAGCAATTGCTTATTTTTAAAGCCGAATATTTTCCGATTGTTTCAAATCCTGATTTGGAAAAAATTGCGGAAATAAAACTAGCTTATTCTGATTTTCTTAAGAAAAACTTAGGATTGGTATCAGAGCATTACTTGGCAAAATCCAAGGATCTACAGACGAAGGCAAAAGATTTTCTTTCCAAGCCTACTCCTAAACAACTCGGAGACCTCGTCCTTGTGGTAGAACATTTCGCTGAGATTCGTAAAATTGTAATACCCGATTCAGAAGATTTTTATTGGCCAATGATTAACCAGCTCCTCGGAGAGATCCAAAAAGTCGCCACCGTGGAAATCGCATCCAAGGACTATGCATATTCAGGAGGAGGAATTTTTCCCGCGATTGTCGGTACATTTCTTTTAGTTATAGGTGCAATGCTCATCGCAATTGTCCTTGGCGTATTTTGTGCTATTTTCTTAGCAGAATATGGTAAGTCCGGAAGGTTCCTCTCCACCGTTCGCCTTGCAATCCTTAACCTTGCCGGAGTTCCTTCGATTATTTTTGGCCTTTTTGGTTTTGGCCTTTTCGTGATTTTTTTAGAATGGAATGTATCTCTTATTGCTGGATGGTTCACTCTTGCGATCATGGTGCTTCCGGTAGTGATAACTGCGAGTGAAGAATCCCTCCGTTCAATACCGCAGGGTTTCAGGGAGAGCTCACTTGCCCTAGGTGCAAGTAAATGGACTATGATTCGTACAAGCGTACTTCCCTATGCCATGCCAGGTATTCTAACCTCTTCTATCCTTGGCGTTGCTCGAGTTGCCGGCGAAACTGCCCCCATTATGTTTACTGCGGCCTATGCTAAAAAAACCGAGTTGCCCTGGGAAAACCTCGAACACTGGACCGACTTTTTCTTTCAAGGAGTCATGGCTCTTCCCTACCACATATATGTTGTAAGTGCCAAAATTCCTCAAAACGATTATACGGCTGATATGCAGTACGGAACGGCTTTTGTCTTTTTGGCACTCGTGATCATCGTCGCAAGTTTTTCCATTATCTTAAGAAATAAACTCAGAAAAAAATATCGCTGGTAAAGCCACCAATTATGACCGATTTACAAAAAGAAAAGAAAAAAGAAAAAGGGTCCGACAAGATTGCGATCAATATTCAAGGTGTTGATTTTTTGTATGGTGAAAACCAAGTTTTATTTGATGTAAATCTCGATATCCTTGAAAAAAAGGTAATGGCATTCATAGGACCCTCAGGTTGCGGAAAAAGCACCTTGTTGCGCACCCTTAACAGAATGAACGATTTGATCGAAGATTCGAGGATCTCCAAAGGTAAGATTCTCATTCAGGGAACCGATATTCATGACAAGTCAGTTGATGTAATTGAATTGAGGAAAAGGGTTGGCATGGTGTTCCAGAAATCCAACCCTTTCCCCAAGTCAATTTACCAAAATGTAGCATACGGCTTACATATTCAGGGTATCAAAAACAAACGCGTCGTAGATCAAAAAGTGGAGGAATCCTTAACCAAAGCTGCACTATGGGAAGAGGTTAAGGATAGACTCAACGAAAATGCCTACGGCCTTTCAGGTGGGCAGCAACAACGATTGTGTATTGCCCGCACTCTAGCTGTTGAACCAGAAATCATCCTCATGGATGAGCCTTGTTCTGCCCTTGATCCCGTTGCTACTGGGCGAGTTGAAGAATTAATTCTTCAACTCAGGGAACAATACACTATTGTAGTCGTAACACATAATATGCAACAAGCAGGACGAATTTCTGATGAAACCGCTTTCTTTTATCTTGGAAAGTTAATTGAACACGACAAAACAAAAACAATTTTCCTAAATCCATCCAAAAAACAAACTGAAGACTATATCTCTGGTAAATTTGGATAATAGTAGGTACTTTTACATTCATAAGACCAAAACATGACGACCTACATTGAAAACAACCTCGAAAACATAAGATCTAAATTCCTGCTAATGGGCCAATTTGCAACTGATTCACTTCAGATTGCAATGGAGTCTCTTTTGGAGGGAGACATCCAAAAGGCAAAGATTGTCAGAAAAAAAGATGAAGAAATTGATAACTTAGAGAATGAATTAAGTGCCAGCGTTACTTCTCATTTGTCTACCCATGCACCCGTTGCTACAGATCTCCGTTTACTTGTTTCTACCATGAAGGCAAGTCATGAAATTGAAAGGATCGGGGATGAAGCTAAGGCCATAGCCCGAAGATCGAAAAATACCGCCATTCACGATTTTAATAAAATTCCTGAGATGGGGGAGATTGCACTGGATATGATACGGGATGCCTTATCCGTATTTGCGGAATTTGATGAAGCTAAGGCGAAAAATATATGGACCACGGATTTAGAAGTTGATCAACTCAATTCTGACAACATGTCCTTTTGTCAGGATTTAGTAAATCAAGATCCTACCTCTGCCTCTTCAATTTTTGAAATGCTATTTATTTCAAAATCGCTTGAACGGATTGCGGACCATGCCGTTAATATATCTAAAGAAGTTGTTTTCATGGCAACAAGTCGGGATGTCCGCCATGCTAAGGAATTCAAGAAGTCCAAGCTAAGAAAAAAATCCCTCAATACGCCTAAATAAGCTTTGTCTATTATGGCTAATGTAACGACTTGGGAATTTATTGTAGGCTTTTTATATATACTTGGAGGCCTGGGTATTTTTCTTTTTGGAATGCGGGTGATGAGCGAAGGTATTCAAAAAGTGGCTGGAGAAGGAATGCGGAGAATAATGGCGACTATGACCCAAAACCGGTTTTTTGGGCTTGGCACGGGTTTGTTGGTCACTTGCTTGGTTCAATCGTCTTCAGCCACCACTGTCATGGTAGTCAGCTTTGTAAATGCTCAATTACTTACTCTGATGGAGTCGATTGGGGTGATCATGGGAGCAAACCTTGGGACCACCCTTACCGGTTGGATTATTGCA